>Ga0256847_1000891_pt1 | contig 16798 bp, 15 predicted proteins | sample TeddybearmetaG_FD_189099 | JGI IMG/M metagenome (GOLD analysis project Ga0256847, IMG submission 189099) | Hydrothermal vent microbial communities from East Pacific Rise, Pacific Ocean - Teddybear | ecosystem: Environmental > Aquatic > Marine > Hydrothermal vents | place: Pacific Ocean: East... | reverse complement strand
AAGTGGCAAGCCCGGTTTTTTATGCAGTTCTGATTATTACAGTGGTATTTTCTCCTTTGTTTTCTTTGCAAGGCGTTGAGGGTAAGCTTTTCCAACCGATGGCCATTAGCGTAGTTTTCGCTTTGTTGGCATCAATGCTAGTTGCGTTGGTAATAGTGCCGGCACTAGCTAGCTATGTGTTTACCAAACCTGTTGTTGAAAAAGAGAGTTTTATCATGAAGCCATTGGATGGTTTTTACCAAAAATTATTGCCACGGGCGTTAGCAAAAAAGAAATCAGTGGTGATCGGTGCGATCGGCATATTTCTTTCATCAATGGCAATTGTGCCTTTTCTTGGAACCGAATTCGTTCCTGAACTTGAAGAAGGAACAATTAATGTTCGAGTGACATTAGCTCCATCAACCAGTCTGACAACAGCGCTAGCACTTGCTCCAAAGCTAGAAAAAGCCGTGTTAAGCTTTCCGGAAGCAACTTACGCGTCCAGTCGAATAGGACGAGCTGAACTAGGTGGCGATCCCGAACCCGTTTCAAACATCGAAATTTTTATTGGCTTAACGCCAGTTTCGGAGTGGACTTCTGCGACTAGCCGGCTAGAACTGCAAAAATTAATGGAAAAGAAATTGGATGTTCATCCGGGGCTGCTTTTCTCTTTTTCACAACCGATCGCAACCCGTGTTGATGAACTACTTTCGGGTGTAAAAGCGCAATTGGCGATTAAACTATTCGGACCAGATTTGAATGTCTTAGCCAAAAAAGGTGCGGAAATTGAAGCTTTGACCAAAACTATCCATGGGACCGTGGGAGTGGCGTTAGAGCAAATAGTGGGTGAGGCGCAATTGGTGGTTAGACCCAACAGAGATCTAATCGCCAACTTTGGAATACCCGTGTCTAAAGTGATGGATTTAGTCGAGGATGCGATCGGAGGTCGCGAAGCGGGTAAAGTCATTCAGGGAAACGAACGCTATAATATTTATGTTCGCTTGAATCGAGAAAGTAGAAAAAATATCGATGCGATTCGTGATTTGCGCTTGCAATCCGCAACCGGTGCATGGGTACGTTTGGGGGATATCGCTTCAGTTAATATTGAGAGCGGACCACCGCAGATTAGACGAGACGATGTGCAACGACGGGTTGTCATTCAAACCAATGTCGAGGGCCGTGATTTGGGTGGTTTGGTGACAGAGTTGGAAAATAGGATAGCTTCTGATGTTGATTTGCCTGCCGGTTATTCAGTAGTTTTTGGTGGTCAATTCGAAAATCAGCGTCGTGCGAATGCGAGATTGATGATCGTTGTTCCAGCTTCGTTAGGGCTCATTTTTCTCATCTTGTATTTTGCCTTTGACTCAGTCTCACAAGGATTATTGATTATGGTTAATGTGCCACTAGCGCTGATTGGTGGGATCATAGCATTGGCGATTTCCGGTCAATATTTATCGGTACCAAGTTCAATCGGTTTTATTACCTTGTTTGGGGTGGCGGTGCTTAATGGTGTGGTGATGGTAAATGCGATCAATCGCCGCCTGCAAGACGGGTTGAACGTTGGAAAAGCGGTATTTGAGGGCGCAACCTCGCGCCTAAGACCAGTGCTAATGACGGCAACGATTGCTGCATTGGGTCTAATTCCATTGTTATTGTCCACAGGCGTGGGTTCAGAAATTCAAAAACCCCTGGCAACTGTGGTCATAGGAGGCCTGGTTTCTTCGACCATTTTAACGCTGTTTGTATTGCCGGTATTGTTTGAGACTTTCTCCAAATCAAAAACAAATCCTTAGTCTTATAGTAATTTGAGTTAAAATAGTCCTTGACCTTGGACTATAGTCCAAGGTCTATACTTGAGGCACAAATTCCATGGCCGCGTCAGTAAATAAAATACTAATGAATACTTTTACCATTGGAGCACTCGCCAAATCTTGTGAAGTCAAGACTGATACCATTCGCTACTACGAGAAAATGAATCTTCTAAGGGCCATTAGCCGAACTGAATCAGGCTACCGTCAATACGATTCAGAAAGTGTTAGAAGACTCAGATTTATACGAAAGGCGCAAGATTTAGGTTTTAAGCTGGATGAAATTCAACAATTGCTTTCTTTGAGTATGGATGAGTCTGCAGATTGTGGTGATATCAGAGACAAAGCGAAAAACAAGCTGGCCGAAATTGAAAATAAAATTTCTGATCTTAATCGAATGAAAACAGGATTAGTCGAGCTGTCTTCCTACTGTCCTGGAAAGGGAAAACCACTAGAAGACTGCGGGATCCTTGCCTATTTTTATGAGGATTAACAGAAGATGGGATTCTTTTGTCTAGCGGCTTTACTCTTTCTTGTGAACACAAGTATATACTCCGCGCCAATAACCTTTAATACGGCACTACCTATAAGCCGTGGCGAGTTTATTGTTAGACAACAATTCATAATAAAAAAACTTTCCCAAGATACAAATAGTCCCAGTAGTCTGGATCTGAAACTTGAAGAGACTAAATTAGTCTCGACGATTGTTTACGGCGTCACCCCAGATCTAACATTATTTGCTACTTTACCCTTAGTTAACCGAGAACTGAAGAACACTAATCAAGGTAGGCGTGAAACAAAGGGAATCGGCGACAGTCAAATAGTGATGCGCTACACGATTTTTAAGAATGACTTTCAAGGAGGGAGTTTTAGAATTGCGCCTTTTATTGGTGCGAGACTGTCAACTGGACAAACTGCTAAAAAGGATCAATTTGGCGTACTACCAATGAGTGTTCAACCAGGTATGGGGACAGGTGCAGAAATAGCAGGTATTGTTGCAACATACGCTAACTATGATTGGGAATTGGATGGACAGCTGAGTTATGTTAATAATCATTCATCAAACAACGTTGATTTTGGCAACCAGGTAAAAGCCGATGTTTCGTTTCAGTACCGGCTATTTCCAATAAAACTTAGTGAGAACCAAGACTACTTTATTAACGGTGTGATTGAGTTTAATACGATTGATAAGGGTAGGAATTCTATTGCTGGTTTAGATGATGCAAAAAGCGGTGGAATCTCCTATTTAATATCACCCGGTATACAATTTATTAGTGAGCGCTATATTTTAGAGGCGGTTATACAAGTACCAATTAAGCAACCAGACAGAGGCGCTTTTCTTGAACTTGACCAAATTTTACGTATAGGATTTCGAATTAATTTTTAAGTAACTGCTCGCCCCTATAAAATGCGGGGAGCGAATGATGTCATCCCAACGTAGGAGGGATCTTGCAAACTTGAAAGTATGTTAGATCCTTCGTTCCTCAGGATGACGACGTGTGGGATTTCGAATTAATTTTAAACTAGGTTTAACAAAGAGGAAAGTATTATGAAAGCAATTTTACTAGTGATAAGCATGTTAGTGAGTGGTGTTAGTTTTGCGACCGAGGTTCAATACGATATGAAGGTGGATGGGATCACTTGTCCATTTTGTGTAGCCACATCGGCAAAAGAATTAAACAAAATAGAAGGTGTCAAACGTGTTAGCTCTGATCTGGTGGCCGGGCTTATTAAAGTTTGTGCTGATGAGAAAGTCACTTTTAATGATGAGCAGCTTAAAAAATTGTTTCTCGACAAGGGCTTTACTTTTAGAAGTATGTCCAAAAAACAAAGTTGCGATGCAGCCTAGTTTTAAGTGAAGACCATTCAAGGAAATAGAGTGATTTACCGTGGTTGATAACATAACAGTACCAAAAAAGTGGGGAGTTTGGATTCTATTTTCCTCAAGTGCCACATTACTTTGTTGTGCGCTCCCAATTTTGTTAGTCAGTTTGGGTTTTGGAAGTGCAGTTGCGGCAATTTATGGGGATTACTTCCCATGGTTACGTTGGTTTGGACTTAATGAAGGCATTACCTTTGGTGCCACATTTAGCATACTGGCCATATCGAGTTGGATGCTATTTAGATCGGCTAGGGCTTGTCCTGCAGATCCATCATTGGCGGAAGCTTGCAACAACGCCCATAAATGGAACCGACGTTTCTTCTGGACAGCCGTTGCTATCTGGTTAATCGGAGCTTTTTCGGCATTTATACTGCCGTTGATGGTATAGATCCCTACGCGATTTTTTCTTGGTCGAGCTACGCTAAACTCCTGTTAGCTCGCGCAACACGAAAGTTCACTAACATCTTTACTAAATGTTTGTGCACAAAGTTTTTGTGTTGCTCACTGGTTACAACGGACGATTGCTAAAAGCCCACGCGCTAATCGTTCCACAAACAGCAAGACTCCAAACGATAACCGCTCCTGACGGTAAATCAAATAAAGCGGAAACGGCTAATCCAAGAGCATAAGAAATAGCGCCCAAAGAAAAGGCGTAAATAAGTTGTGTTACACCGGATAATTTTCGAGTAGCTAATGCGGGTACGATCAAACTAGTAAACACGAGATAAACACCTATTAACTGAACTGATACAGTTACCGCTACGGCAAATACTAAATAGAAAGCGCTCGGAAATTTTTCGCCGATCTTTAATCCAAACCAAATAAATAGTAGCACAGCGTAGATGATTGCTGCTGGAATTAATTGCTCATAAGAAACCCAAAGGATTTGCCCTATTAATAGATCTTTAAGATGCTCTCCTCCGTGTGGATTATTGGCTAACATTAACAATGATAACGTCGCTGCTAACACAAACAAAATACCGATCAATGCTTCTTGAATGTCTGCAAATTTTTTTTCTGTCCAATGCAATATTAAAGCACCTAAAATGGCGGTAGAGACTGCTGCTATTTGAATCTGCCAAGGATTTTCATCCCAACCAAAAAGATCGGCGGCAATCACTCCAATCCCAGCAATTTGAGCAACGGCTAGATCAATAAAAATAATACCACGCTTTAGAACCAATTTACCCAACGGTACATGAGTAGAAAGAACCAAAAGACCTGCCACAAAAGCGGGGCCGAGAATACTGAGATCGAGTGCTTGCCAGTTCATAATATTATTGCTCCTCCCTTATTTCCGATATTGCGTTAACCAGCAATTCAAACGTGCGGTCATATAAGGTAAAAAGATCGGTTGACTGTTCGTCACCACCAACGGTAAAAGGTAAAGCAACCACACTAAGCCCGGTACGCTTTGCCAGCCAATCGGAAGAGCGACCATTTTGATAGGCTGCTCTAATAATTATTTTTGTCGGTTGACTTTTTAAATGAGCCACCAAGCTTGTTAAATGGCCACTGGTAGCTGGAATGCCTGGTTTTTCTTCAATGGTGGCTACTTGATTCAGCTTTGCAAAATCGAATAGATAATCCCAGCTTGCATGTTGCACAACAATACTTTCGCCGTTAATTTTTCTAACTTGCTTTTTCCATTTCTGGACCGATTTTTTCCAACGAGATAAAAAAGCGTCCGTTTTTTCTTGGTAATACTTTTTATTTTTAGGATCTATTAGTTTTATTCTCTTAACAAGCGCCTTAGCTATGCGAGAAATGTTCTTGGGATTAGTTTGAACGTGAGGGTTACCCGCCGCGTGCATGTCGCCTTGGCTACGGTCGAGAGATTTGGGAACACCAAGTAACCTCACATAATCGGCAGCCAGGAAATAACCTGGTTTGCTTTCTTGCAGCTTAGGATTGCTTGCTCTTCTCAAGAGTAACGGTAACCAACCCACTTCCAAATCCGCTCCAGAACAAATGAGTAAGTCAGCATCTCTCATTTTACTGATTAAACTGGGCCTAGCTTGAACTTGATGCGGATCCTGCAGCCCCGTTGTCGCGGAAAAACTAGTGATTTTTTCACCCCCTAATTCATTAGCCAAAGCTTGCCATTCTGGTTCGCAGGCAAATACCTTGATATCGGCAACACTATTAACAGAAATCAATAAAAGACCAAGGGCGATCAACAAAATTATACTATTTAATGGGTGTTTAATATTCATAAAACAACTCCTAAAAACTGTGTGTGCCATGGGCACCAAATGCAGCAATATATTGCAAAATCCAGACATTTTCATTATTACCGTCAAGGTTGTTAAGGTCGTATTGGAGCCGAATTCGACTGAACTCACTATTAGTCCAATCAAGCATTAATGACTGTTGTTTAGGCGAATGATTTGACGTATCTAAAAAGCTGGCGTCAAAAATGGAAGGTAGTTTATTAGATGATAACTGGGAACTTCTTACCCCGAGTCGCCATTGCTGAGCGAAGCGATAAACGCCCTCTAAGTACCAACCACTTTGGTTGTAATTAAGCCCAGCATCGCTTAATAAAATATTGCTATAAGTACCTTTCTTGTCACTGGAAATGTACTCGCCCTGTAACTTAAACTCCTGAATGTTTCTGTTACCCGTTGGTGCCCATTTATAAATAAAATCCGCAATAATTGATTTATTGGTCCCGGAAAAACTGCCTTCCGAAAAATTAGATCCAGCTTCATTCGCTAGTTGATCGACGTCTGCGTCTAAATAGGATATTCCGGCTCTCCAGCTTTGGTTGTCACCAATATCAGAGCCAATATGTGAAAACACGGTTAGCGTGCCAAGTCCTGAGTTTTTTGCGCCTGCTGCAGGAAAACTATCACCTCGGAATAACTCAAATCCTGATTCCCAATAAACATCAGATGGCGCGAGCCAGGTCACTTGAACACCATCATCACCAAATTGCCCACCTAAAAATGCTTCGTAAACTAGTGGTCGATTACTAAAGTCGTCAGTGTGCGTATGCTTGTTGGCAAGATAACCTATGTCAGAAAAGAAACGGCCGAATTTAACGTTAAAACCATTACCTAGATTAAGTGTTTGTAGATACGCTTCTTCAACCTCCGCACCTTCACCGAAAGCAATAGTGGAACTCGCATAAAATTTGTCGTCTACATTTGCACTCATATTGAGCTCTGATTCGCCCAATTGTAATCCTTGATCGCCCGGTCCAGCTTCTTCACCCAGAAAGTATCCCGGCAACTCAAAATTGAAACTATCGCTGCTATTGACTAGCCTGCCATTTAAAATCATTCCAATGCCTGGATTAAAGGTGTTGGCGGCTTTTTGATTACTTTTTTGTGATACTTCCACAGCTAGATCTTCAACTTCTGTCTCTATTGCTTCACTGATTTGTTCTGTTTGTGCTATCCGTTCCTCCAATTCTCCTATTTTTTTAAGGTACTCTTGTTTTAATTGCTCTAATTCGGTTTTTATCTGATCAATGGACGAGCGTATTTTTTTTTCTGCAGCATTCAGATTCTTGCTGGGAGAAACCACAAGGGTAAACATAACTATCGTAAAAATTGCGTATTTTAATGATTTGTTCATGATGAATTAACTCTTATTTTCGGTTCGCTTTTACTATTAGACAAAACCTGGTGGACTAATAGAGTTAGAATAATGCCAAAGCGGATCCGTATTTAAATGGTTTTAGTTTTAGTGAGTAACTGCATGTACATTTTGAGACGTACATAAAGAGTTTTCTAACTAAGTAAAGATTTTAAGAGTTAAGTTTTGGAGGTCCGCGATTGCAAACCGTAATCGGTTGATGCGAGAGTTGGGAAAGTACTTGGTTTTCTACTAGCAAGCTAACTATATCTAATCGAACTGCTAGTACCTCATCGGTAGGGATGAAAGGGTTATTTTCAAAGTTAGATAAGCATTGTTGGCATTGGAGATCATTAACGACAGCATGTTCTTGCGCGTGTAAAATAGAAACACTAGCACTCGCAAGCCAAAAACTAAGTAGAATAATCCACGTAAGACGACCTTGTGAGCGTTCTCTTAGTGTATTATGGTTGCTACTCTTCATCTGTATAATCATAAAATAGCAGTGCACATAAAGCAATCGATAAGGTGTAATATCTTGTTTAGGAGTTAAAACATGAGCAACGAAGGTTCCGCGAGCAATATCAAAAATACTACCGTCGATTACGAAGATGTTTCATCAGATTACTTAGAACAGCGCCAACTTAAAAAAGGTGTGGCGGGATGGATCTTGTTAGCCAGCCTAGGCGTTTCTTACGTAATTTCGGGTGACTTTGCCGGTTGGAATTTTGGATTCGCCAGCGGTGGCTTTGGCGGCATGTTGATAGCCACTATTTTAATGGCGACCATGTACGCTTGTATGGTATTTGGATTGGCTGAACTTTCAGCATCCTTGCCAACGGCTGGTGGTGGTTATAGCTTTGCGCGTAGAGCTATGGGAACTTGGGGTGGATTTTTAACCGGTACTGCGGTTCTATTAGAATATTCGATTGCTCCTGCTGCCATAGCCGTTTTCATTGGCGCTTATGTCAATGAGCTATTCGGACTCAATGGTCCCATGGTGTATGCCGGAGCTTATATATTATTTGTTGGTATTCATTTGCTGGGTGCGGGCGAAGCCTTAAAAGTGATGATGATGATTACGGGCATTGCGGTACTCGCCTTGATTGTTTTTTCATTAGGGTTAATTCCTTATTTTGACTCAAGTAATTTATTGAATATGGCTGTTAATGAAACCGCAGCTGGAGCGAGTCAATTTTTACCAGAAGGCTATATTGGCATTTGGGCTGCGATACCTTTTGCGATGTGGTTATTTTTGGCGGTTGAAGGTGTTCCGCTCGCCGCTGAAGAAGCAGATAACCCCGCTAAAGATATGCCGAAAGGAATTATTGTTGCTATGGTTATCTTATTGGTTTTTGCTGCACTAGTATTGTTTATTGCTCCCGGTGTTGCCGGTACAGAAATGATGAAAGATCACGGCGCGCCATTGGTTGGAGCATTACAAGTAGTGTACGGTGAGAATTCCGGTATAGCCACTTTTGTCAACGTGGTTGGATTGTTTGGATTAATTGCTAGTTTCTTTTCTATTATCTATGGTTATTCAAGACAAGTCTTTGCACTTTCTCGTGCAGGTTATTTACCTCGTTTTTTGTCAGTGACCAGTAAACGAAAAGTGCCCACTTACGCATTAGTTATACCCGGTATTATAGGTTTTTTACTTTCATTAACTGGAGAAGGTGATCTGATGATTACCATGGCGGTTTTTGGCGCAACGATTTCATATGCCATGATGATGTTGTCACATATAATATTGAGAATTAAAGAACCTGATTTGGAACGGCCATTTAAAACGCCAGGTGGAATAATAACAACTGGGATCGCATTAGTTTTATCTATTGGGGCATTTATCAGTACTTTTGTAGTTAGTTTAGAAGCGGCATTATGGTCTGGTGTTTTTTATGCGGTTTTGGTCGCTTATTTCGCCTTTTATAGTCGTCATCATCTTGTAGCTAGTGTTCCAGAAGAAGAATTTGCTTTAATTTCTAGTGCGGAGTCTGAATTAGAATAACGTTCAATTTTAAAAATTGATTAAAAATATTTTAACCACAGAGGACACAGAAAAAATAGATTGGTAGCCTATAGTAAGTTGGTTTGAAATTAGTTACTAGCGATATGAATTCAATAAGGATAATTTTATGCTTGATCCAAGAAATGTAAAAACAGTCGAAGGTGCAAAAAAAATCGTAGAAGAACGACAACTGACTCACGTAAAAGTTGGACTATTCGATATTGACGGTGTGATGCGCGGCAAGTACATGAGTAAAGAGAAGTTCTTTTCTTCTTTAGACAATGGTTTTGCTTTTTGTGATGTTGTTTTAGGTTGGGATTCAGACGATCAACTTTATGACAATATTAAATATACAGGTTGGCATACTGGCTATCCCGACGCACCGGTAAGAATTTTGCCTAATACTTGTCGTTCCGTTCCTTTTGAAGATAATATGCTGTTATTTATTGCAGAGTTCTGTGATGCAGCGGAGCTTCTTTGTCCACGAGGTATTTTACGCAAAGTCATTAAACGAGGTAAAGCTTTGGGTTTTGATGCAACCGCCGCTTTCGAATATGAATTTTTTATGTTCAACGAAACGCCTGATTCGATTAGAGAGAAAAACTACAAGAATCTAACCCCAATTACTCCCGGAAATTTCGGCTATTCGATGTTGCGAAGTGGTGTGCATTCGGATTTGTATCAGCAAATTCTTAAACTCAGCGAAGACATGGATTTCCCAATTGAAGGATTGCACACTGAAACTGGTCCCGGTGTATTGGAAGCCGCGATTGCCTACGACAATGCTAGTGACTCTGCAGACAAAGCGGCGCTGTTTAAAACCTTTATCAAAATATGGGCACAGCGCAATGACATGATGGCAACCTTCATGGCTAAGTGGTCTAAAGATTTGCCGGGGCAAAGTGGTCATATTCATATTTCATTAACTGATAGTGACGGCGGATCCGCATTTTATGATCCAAGCAAAGAGTACAACATGAGTGATACACAACGCCATTTTTTAGCGGGACAACAAAAATATATGCCTGAATTTTTGTCAATGATTGCACCGACAGTGAATAGTTATTCACGTATGGTGCCCGGTATGTGGGCGCCGTTGGATGCTACTTGGGGCGTCGAGAATCGCACAACAGCACTTCGAGTAATTCCTGGTTCAGCAAAGTCACAACGTTTGGAATACCGGTTGGGCTCCGCCGATGGAAATCCTTACTTAGCGCTAGCGGCGGCATTAGGCTCTGGTATCTATGGTGTTGAAAATAAATTAGAACCGCACCCTCAAGTTAAAGGCAATGCCTATGAGCAAGAGCATCCTAAGGAAACAGCTTTACCACAAACATTATTTGATGCGGCGATTCGGTTTAAAGATTCTGATGCGGCTAAGGAAATATTTGGTGAGCAATTTGTAGAACATTATGCGGCATCGAGAGAATGGGAAGAGCGAGAATATCGGAAGCACGTTTCTGATTGGGAATTAGAAAGATATTTTGAAATTATTTAGAGATTAAGAGTGGATATACGATTTTGAAGTCGCAGAATGCGACCTTAGTTGGTTTTATTTGGAATGATAAACTTGAACAGCTACGTATAAAATTCTTGTTAAAATATTGGTAGGAGCGCGCGTCCCGCCGCGAAAGATGTTAAATGATGCTAAGTTGTCTGAACTGAACGCTTACATGGCTCCAGACATTGCTTCGCAGCGGGACGCAGCTCCTACCATGAGCAAACCTATTGCTAGTGAATTCAGACAATAAAGAGAAAGAATGTTAATGAAGCAGCAAATTACCCGTTCACCAATTGATAATTCAATCTATGTCACACGTGAATTAGCCACACAAGATCATATAAGCCAAACATTATCTAAAGCCTCCGAAGCTCAAAAATTGTGGCGTAAGACAGCAATAAAAGAACGCCAAGCAATCTGTAATAAAATGGTTGAATGTTTCGTTGCCAACCAGGACGAAATAGCCGAGCAACTTTGTTGGATGATGGGGCGACCGATAAAATATGCCGCTGGCGAAGTTTCAGGAATGGCTGAACGCGCTAGTCATATGATCGAAATCGCAGAGACAGCATTAGCGAATGAACAGATAGCAGACAAACCCAGATTTACGCGTTATATAAAACGCGAGCCTTTAGGTGTTGCTTTTGTGGTAGCGCCTTGGAACTATCCATACTTAACGGCGATCAATGCGATTATTCCAGCGATTATGGCGGGAAACTCTGTTATTTTAAAACATTCGGCGCAAACGCCTCTGTGTGCGGAGCAATTATTCAAGGCTTTTGAAAAAGCAGATCTACCCGAAGGTGTTTTTCAGTATTTGCATTTATCACACGCGGATACAGAATCGATCATTAAATCGCCAATTGTCGATTATGTTGCCTTTACCGGCTCAGTCGCGGGTGGTGAAATGGTAGAGCGCGCAAGTAGCGGTCGATTTATTGGTGTTGGTTTAGAATTAGGCGGAAAAGATGCGGCTTATGTTCGTGCAGATGCTGACCTTGATTATGCTGTTGAAACTTGTATAGATGGCGCCTATTTTAATTCGGGGCAATCGTGTTGTGGGGTAGAAAGAATCTATGTCGCAGAGTCAATTTTTGATGAGTTTGTTGAAAAGGCGGTTGCACTAGTCAATCAATATCAACTTGGTCGTTCAGACGATCCAGAAACGACATTGGGACCCCTTGTAAAGTCTTCGGCGGCTGATTTTGTAAGGTCGCAAATTAATGAAGCACTAGAATCTGGTGCAGTCGCTCATATAGATTCAAAATCATTTCCATTAGATAAAGATGGTACTTGTTATTTGGCGCCTCAATTATTAACTAACGTCGATCATACAATGCGAGTCATGACTGAAGAAAGCTTTGGGCCGGTTGTTGGGATCATGAAAGTTTCTAATGATGACGAAGCCATTGATTTGATCAACGACTCAGAATTCGGATTGACGGCATCTGTTTTTAGTGCTGATATAAAGGAAGCAACTAGTATTGGAGAGTGTTTAGAGGTTGGTACTTTCTTTGTAAATCGTTGCGACTATTTAGATCCTGCACTGGCTTGGGTTGGTGTTAAGAATTCTGGGCGAGGATGTACTCTTTCGTCGATGGGTTACCACTCATTGACACGACCGAAGTCTTTTCATTTGAAAACGGAACTATAGTTTTATGATCGATTTAAAACAATTTTATGCTAACTGGAATTACCCGACAAACGTTCGGCAAGGTCTGGGGCGAATTGCTAAATTACCTCAATATTGTAAAGAGCTAGGAATGAAAGCGCCATTATTGGTGACTGATCTAGGTCTTGTTAATTTACCGATCATCAAAGACGCTCACACCAACTGCATAGATCAGGGTTTACGTTGCGAAATATTTTCAGATGTTGTTGGTAATCCAACGGATAAAAATGTCAACGATGGCGCGGCCGTTTATCATACCGGAAAGCACGATGGGGTGATTGCTTTTGGTGGTGGCTCTGCAATTGATGCCGCCAAAGCGATCGCACTTTTGGTGGGTCAAGATGGTGCGTTATGGGAATACGAAGATGTCGGTAGTAACTGGAAAAAGATTAACGGCGACAAAATGGCACCGGTTGTTGCAGTGCCGACCACATCAGGAACTGGTTCAGAAGTTGGTCGAGCGTCCGTTATTACCGATCCTGAATCCCATGTAAAAAGAATTATATTTCATCCAAACATGATGCCAGCGATAGTTATCTTAGATGCCGAGTTAACAACAGGATTACCTGAAAAATTAACCGCAGCAACAGGAATGGATGCATTCTCTCATGCGCTTGAAGCTTTTTGTACCAATTATTATCATCCAATGGCAGAAGGAATCGCGGTTGAAGCCATTCGTTTGATTAAGCTTTATTTACCACGTGCTACAGAAGATGGAAACGACCTTGAAGCGCGAGCGCAGGTTATGGTGGCATCTACCATGGGAGCGACGGCTTTCCAAAGAGGACTAGGCGGTATGCACGCGTTAGCACATTCTCTTGGCGCATTATATAATAGTCACCATGGACTACTAAATGCGATTTTAATGCCATATGTTTTAAAGGCAAATAGAGTTGAGATTGAAGAACGAATAGCGCGACTTGCTCGCTATTTAGAATTAGATGATCCAACCTTTGATGGTTTTCTAAATTGGGTTGTTTCTTTACGTGAACAACTAGGCATTCCTCATTCATTGTCAGCCATTGATATTGGTACAGAGCAAGCCGAAAAAGTTGGTGATATGGCAACTAAAGATGCAACAGCTGGAGGAAATCCTATTCAATTTAGCGCAAGCCAATATAGCGAAATTTTTGTTGCTGCAGTTATTGGAAACTTGTGAACCTTTGTCGAGTAAATCGTCAATGAGATTAAAACTAGGCATTCTAATTTGTGATCACCTTCATCCCGATTTACGATCTGAATTTATTGATTATCCAAGCATGTTCGGCGACATATTTAATCAGGTGGATCCGAGTTTAGAGTTACAATTCTATTTCGTTATTGACGGGATCTTTCCAAAAAATATAAATGAGTGCGACGGTTATATAACCAGTGGTAGTAAATCGAGTGTTAATGATAATGTAGCTTGGATCAATCGTCTTGAATATCTTGTACGAGAGTTGTACCGTGCCAACATTCCTTTCATTGGGATCTGTTTTGGCCATCAATTATTAGCCAAAGCGCTTGGCGGTAAGGTTGAAAAGTCAAAAAATGGTTGGGGCGTGGGTATTCATTCTAGTTTACTAAACGTCAATAAAAGCTGGATGAAAAGTAAGTTAAAAACAATCGATCTAGTAGTTAGTCATCAAGATCAAATTACTGAACTTCCTAAGCATTCTCAAGTTCTTGCCGCGAGTGAGTTTTGTCCATTTAGTATGATACAAGTGGGAGAGACGTTTATTGGCGTACAGGGGCATCCAGAATTTACCAATGAATACTCTGCCGCATTAATGCAATTGCGCAAAAATATAATCCCCGGTGAAGTAAGAGAACAAGGAAAAAAATCGTTCACAAAAGAAACAAATTCTCTACAGATTACTCGCTGGTTGATTGAGTTTATACGAAAAACGATTGTAAAACAAAGCAGGGAAAAAACGGATGCAACCTAATAAAAATGATTGGCAAAATTTGCCTCAATATTTCGATATTTTTCAGACTTTAACTCAGTCATTTATGGATCGACTTGATACTGAAAAAGTTGCAAAAATGGATGTGAAACTTAAGCAACAACCGCTCTCTGATTCGGGTTTAGAGCTGCAACAATGCGTTGAGATACTTGGCACGGAGATTATTCCACAGTTATCTGCGGCAAGAGGTTCACGATATTGGGCATATGTTACCGGTGGAGCGACTCCAATAGCGACTATGGCAGATTGGCTGGTTGCAACTTTTGATCAAAACGTGCATAAAGCAGGAGATTCGATAGCAAGCCTGGTTGAGTTACAGGCGATAGATTGGTTAGTCGAACTATTTGAACTTCCTAATAGTTTTAAAGGTGTTATGCCTACCGGTGGAACTGGGTGCAATTTTCTCGGAGCCTGTATTGCTCGTCAATATGCCGGCAGAAAACAAGGCATCGACGTGGCTAAAGACGGGGTTTATGGCCTTGATATAGAATTTTTTTCAACCACACCTCATGCGAGTATGATCAAAGGGTTAGGCATGGCGGGGCTAGGACAACGTAACGTGGTTAACATAAAAGCCTATGCTAACTCCGAAAAGATGGACGTCGCTGACTTAAAACTCAAATTAGAATCAAGTAACGCAAAAGCAAAAATAGTCATCGCCAGTGCCGGTACCGTTACTGCAACGGATTTTGATGAATTAGATAAGATAGCAGATTTGTGTGAGCAACATGAAGCATGGCTCCACGTTGATGGTGCATTTGGATTGTTTGAGCGAGTTGCCAATGGTGTCAATGGTAAAACTAAAGGGATAGACCGAGCCGACTCGATCACTGTCGATTGTCATAAATGGTTAAATGTTCCTTATGATTGTGGAACATTTTTGACCAAACATTTAGATCTATTAGAAGAGAGCTTCGATGTTCCGGCACGTTATCTTGCAAATACCACAGGTTACGCAGACTTTATGTCGCTTGGAGTGGAAAATTCACGTCGCTTTAGAGCCTTGCCTGTGTGGTTGACTCTGCTTGCATATGGTCGAAGCGGGATAAAATTTTGGGTGGAACAAAATATTAAATTATCAAAAGATATTGCACTATGGATTGAACAATCGACTCATTATGAGCTGAGTTATCCCTGTCAAATGAACGTCGTTTTATTTCGGGCAAACGCTGATGGCTTAACCTGTCAGCAAGCGGATAAAAAAACCGCGGAACTTATCGAAAAAATCAATCGTGATGGGCGTTTTTACGTTAGTCCAGGACAATGGCAGGGCAAAGAAATTATCCGGCTCTGTCTCAGTAATTGGCAAACGGGTCAAGAGGATATTGAAGTTGCCAAACAAGCTCTCAGCGAGCTTGCGGAGTCACAAAATCACTAAAGCTGACCACTCCTGTGCTGAGTTGGAGTTAACTAATTTTTTTCGGCCAAATCTTACAATAGTCAAGACCATTATCTTGCAATCTATGCCGGATAGATTCTGTTTTTCTTTTGCTTTTATATGGCCCCAACTCAACCCGATACCATAGACCCGACTTTACTTTTATTTCATTAATTTTTGACTCATATCCGGCAAATGCTATCTTTGCTTTTAACTCTTCAGCACGTTTTTGTTCTCTAAAAGAACCACATGGCATGATATAAATGTACTTATGCTCATCTTCCGGCAGCTTTAAGTCTTCGATTGGAATTTCTACTGTTTTATTAACCATTTCTTCGTGGGTTCGATAAAAAGGAACTTCACCAGAATTTTTATCTGAGTTGCTAGTATTGCCACTCGATTTTTTAATTGGAATGGTTTTCTTAGGCACTGATTTTTGAATTGAAGTTTTGCTTTGTGATTGCGCGCTTGTTGAACCACCTTTTTTCGCGTTACCTTTTGGAGTTTGTTCGACCTTCAAGTAAACCAAAAAAGCGATCATTAACCCCATAATCAACAAAGCGGTAACGATTAATTTAATCGACAGTGGTGATTTCTTTTTACCGCGGCTAGCGCCGGATTTATTTTTCTTGGGTTTGTTTTTTGCGTAATCTTTTGCCATTAATTCTAACGCTCTTCAGATTGGAATATACTAGATGAGTTTTCTTACATTTTGTCAGGTGCACTAACGGCTAATAAACGTAGCCCATTTGCAATTACTTGTTTGACCGAGGTGATTAAACATAATCGAGCATTACACAATTCGTTGTCGTCCACTATCCATCGTAGTGACGCATCATCTTTACCCATTTGATAGTAAGAATGAAGATCGGAGGCTATATCTCGTAAATAATGAGCTAAGATATGCGGCTCACAATTTTTTGCTGCAATTTCAATTAAACCAGTAAATTGGTTCATTTTGTCCATTAATGCCAATTCTTGATCAAGTGTTAACTGATCTAAGTGTTCCAATCCGCAAGCTTGATCGTATTGCTTATTT
>Ga0256847_1000890_pt1 | contig 16801 bp, 18 predicted proteins | sample TeddybearmetaG_FD_189099 | JGI IMG/M metagenome (GOLD analysis project Ga0256847, IMG submission 189099) | Hydrothermal vent microbial communities from East Pacific Rise, Pacific Ocean - Teddybear | ecosystem: Environmental > Aquatic > Marine > Hydrothermal vents | place: Pacific Ocean: East... | reverse complement strand
TTATGCTGGCATGGATGTTATTTTACATTGTTATAATCCATTTTAGAAAATTTTCTCGAGGTTAAAAATGAAACAAATATTTTATAGTTTATGTCTTTTTTTATTGATGATGCAGGGGGCTTTTGCTAGTGAATTAACAGAATCACCCGATCTTGAAAAAATTAGTTATATCTTAGTTAAGAAAACCAGAATCACTCAAAATGTTTTTGAATATACTTACCAAATGGAAGTGACAAATAAAACAACCGCCAAACTAAAAAAACTCACTTTTCTATTTCCACCTGATCAATATTCACAGGGGGGAATTAAAATAACGGATGCTTTTGTAACCTTTGATATTCTTGAAAAAGGAGAAACTAAAATAAGTAAAGATACCTTTAGTTTTCAATATTTTAGATTAAATGCACCTTTAAATGTAGAAACATTTGAAAGTATGATATTTTATAATAAAGGGATTTCTTTTAAGGATGCAAAAAATAATGAAGTAACCTTATTTATTGATCGACTTTATGAAACTGATAATAAAAAGTTTAGTGATATTTTGACAATTAGTGAAAATAAGAATCCAACAAATAAAGATTTAAATACCTTTCCTGCAATTACTCAAAACTTTATTGAGTTTAATTTTTCAGAAAATTTTTCAGTAAATCATTTTAATACAAAATTAATTAGTGCTGCATATGGATTACAACAGCCTAAAGATCTTAATATTGAAATAAAATATGTGGAAAATCCGTATCGAACTTTATTATTTCGAGATCATAGGACCGAGTGGGCTGCTTTTACAAATCATCAAGATACAGGAATAGCCGAATTAAAGACAATTCCTGAAAATAATCAAATTGTTTTTGCATTAATTAGGAGCAATAACGAATGAAAAATATTTATCAATTTAATTTAATTATCATACTTATTTTTTTTAGTACTTTCTTAAAGGCTAATTGTAAAGGGGTTACTTTAGATAAAGATGATACTTGTTTTTTTACAATTCAAACAGTAGAAGAAATAGAAATAACAGTGAATAACACAGTTAAAAAAGATGGCAAAATAACAATAAATACAAGCTTTAATTTAGATAACTATAATATTCTTTTTTATAAAGTACCTAAAGATAAATATGATGATGAAGGACGTCCTATTATTCCATTATTTGTATTCTTTTCACCATATATAACTTTAAAAGCAGGAAGTGGAACAGTAACAAAAGATTTTATAACCCGTATTGATTCAAATCATTTTTCAATTACAGGCTCAGGACATTATGTTATTAAATTAGAGGAAGATGGCGGGGATGTACATTGGAAGCAATTGGTCTATGTACCTTATCCTAAACCTGCTAATTATATAAGTTTAGCAAAAAAATATGTGCCTACTGTTGTTTTTGGTAAACAAAGTGCAACTCTAGTTGAAGAGTATTTACCTCTTAATATCAATGATATTATGATTAAGGCAGTTAAAAAGTTTAATGAATTAAATCCTAATACACCTTCAGATCCTAATGCGCCTTTAAATATTAAATCTATTGTTGGAGCTGAAACTTATTCAGGAATAAATTTAGGTCTTAAAACAGTTGTAGATATTAATAATTTTTTAACAAATAGAGGAAGTTCTGATTTTACCTTATTAATGGATAATGATATTTTAAAAAATGTTATAAGAGAAACAACAGATAAAGCAACGGTTTATTTCGATGTTATTGAAATAGGAGATTTTATTTATTTAAGTTACTATTATTTATATATTTTTGATCCAAAAAGTGGTACAAGTTTTGCTCCTGGAGCTGGAGCTCATTCATTAGATCGTGAAAGTTTAATTATTACCCTTGATAATAAAACAAGAAAACCTTTATCTGTAACCTATGGGTCGCATCTTAAATTAACTGACAGTGATTTTTTTGGTTGTACGGATGAAGATTTTATTAATTGTGAGCAAGCTAATAATAGAATAACAAAAATTAGCGATGGTAAAGTTAAATTAAATTGGAATAATATACCGAAACAAGGAAATCATATCGTTATTTATGCTGCCAAAGGTTCTCATGCTTTATTTCCTGCTTATGGTTGGTATGAAGTTCTTGGTAATTCAGAAATAGCAGGGAATACAGATACAACAGTAACATGGTATGCAAATCAATTTAAACTTATTGAGATAGATCCTACTTCAGTTTTCGCTTTTAGTGGTTTTTGGGTTAACGCCACCTTTTCTTCCAAATTTCCCCCCTTTATTCGTAATCCTGAGACTTGGGCAGTCCCCCTCTTTGATTCAGATAATAATAAAACTCTATCTGATATTGACAGTTGTCTTGAAAAAAATATTTCAATTAATAGTTTAGATTGCCCCCGCCTAAAAAAATACTTTCCCGAAGTCCCCACTGGCATAGACGGCGTATTAATCAAAGGACGTATTACAAACTTTGCAAATGCGGGTTTTGGTAATGATCTTATTCTACATTATTCAGGAACTGATATTGAAGAAATTCTAGATGCAAGTGGAAATTTTTCTTTTATTGTTCGGATTGCTCAATTAAAAGAAACCACAGATCTTGAGCTTAATGATAATTTAAATAATCTGGGTGTTATTAAAGGCAACCAAACTCGTTATTATCATATACCTGATGATAAGATAGATAATATAGCGGTAGGAGATGTTATTGATGTAGGTGATCTTGATTTTTCTAGTTTACCTGTTGGACAATCCATTATTGGTTGTATTTAAAAAAGAGACCTTATTAAAATGAAAAAAATATTTAAATTATTAATTATCAGCTTTATTTTTTTATCAATAGAAATACAAGCAGAAACAGCAGATCCCGCCGTCAATGATTTATTTGATTGGGCAGAAGACGCATTTTCCCCATTTTTTCCTGTCGATAATGGAGGTGTTCATAATCAGACCTTATTTAGTAATCAACAAGCTCCCTCTGAATGGCAATATCGAGCATATCATCTCCCAAATAATCAAGGTATTAATTATCTTGGTGTTAATTCTGGACATGGCGTTTATATTTTAGGACCTTCTTTTACACCTCCAAGTGAAGTTATTTTTGTGGGGACCATTGAAAGTTTAGGATTTTCAGCATTAGAAAATAAAAGTGATAGTAGTCCTTTTTTCTGTCGAATTGTTGGACCTATTCCAGAAGAAGTAGGAATAAGATATATAGTAAAACCCTATTAGCCGAAAAATTCCCATAATTGTAGGGTCGGTGGAGCGCAAGCGGAACCGACCAAATCGTTTTACATTATTTATTTTATTGACAAAATTAGCTTTATCGTCTAAATTTATAATGATTATAATTTTATTGGAGCAGATATTTTAAATATGAAAAATAAGTTTATATTTATATTAGGTTTAGTCATTACTTTATTTTGTGGTTTTATTCAAGCAATGCCCTTTCCCTCGCTGATCGCCATGGAGAGTTGAAAACGGAGGCAATTAGTCCCCGATAGGCGATGCTGTTTAGCACATTCATGGACGCAGGACGGTCGGGGCAAAAGTAATCATTGTTGCGTAGGCGAGTCGGTTTTAGGACAGGAGTCCCAAAATCTATCACGAGGTAGCAACACTCCTTCATTGGTTCCTTCAACAACCATTGAATATGAGTTAATCTCATTGGGAAATAATAGGTATCAATACCATTATACAGTAACAAATAATCCAACAGACTCAGGTACCGCGTCCATTCAATTATTGGACATTATTTTTGATAAAACACGTTACAAAGAAACCAGTTTAATGCCTGTTTCATCATCAAATATAACCAATGTATGGAAAGAAGCTATTTTATCCTCTGTTTCAGGAGATAATCCTGTATATGATGCTTTTTCCATTACTGGTATCTTAGATGCTCAAACAATGACAGGGTTTAAAGTTGAATTTGAGTGGATTGGGGTGGGTACACCCAGTAGCAAGATTTTGAGATCTATAATCCCAATAATTTACTGATACTTGAAAAAGGAACCACTCAAGCAAGGACAACCAACAATACACCCACTACCAAAATACACCAAGTGCAGTGCCTTTATTGTCAAATTTAGCATTATTTATGCTGGCATGGATATTATTTTACATTGTCATAATCCATTTTAGAAAATTTTCTTGAGGTTAAAAATGAAACAAATATTTTATAGAAAAAATAAAAGACATCCATAAATTTTTATTTACTTTAAACTTATGGATGTTTTATTATTTTTTTACAGATTGTAATAGTCAATTAACAGGCACAATAGGAGAAAAACAAAAAAACTTACAAAGTGAGTTTGAGAGACTTTATTATTGCATTTGACTAAAATAAAGTAACCATAATAGAATACAACCCGTTGCTAATCTTTGGGATATTCCAGTGGGAATAGCAAATTGTCCCAATACCATAAAAACAGCAAGACAAAAAAGCAGTCCCCAAGATACGGCTGCTGGAAAAAACTTTTGAAAGGGTTCAATAAGTCGAGGCACTAAATACATGGATAATGCAATTGAGAAAAAGGCGATAAAAATAAATAAAATATGTAAATTTGTGTAGATTCCCAATTTAAACAAGCCCGCCCCCATAAGAGCAATAGATGAAATTATTAATAAAATACGAATTGGCTGACTATTTTTATAAATTGATAAGCTTTTTTGTAGCACAAAGAGCGCAATGGCAAAGGCAAGAAATGCATAAAACATCAATAAACCATATTCACCTAATGCAAGTTCACTCATGAACTGATAAATAGGATTATAATCTGTTTGTATTATTTGCAAAATAGTAACAATACATATAAATAAAATGACGCTTATAATAATAAGTATGCGATTTAGATTCATATTATGATTCTTTCAAATTGAACAGATTATTATACAATACTATTTAAAAATGCCATGAATAAAAAACAACATACAATTCCCTATTTTAAAACTCAAGATAATGAGTTACTCATTGGTAAAAAAACAGCAACTGAACTTTATCAACAGTTTCAGCGCCCTTTTTATGCCTATGATAAACATATTATTAAAAAATCAGTCCAACACTTACAACATGTTTTACCCGCTCGAATTGATTTGCACTATGCAATAAAAGCCAATCCCCTGCCTGAACTTGTTGAATATATGGCGGAACTGGTGAGTGGTATGGATTTAGCCTCAAGTCATGAAATGGAAGTGGCATTAAAAGCGGGTGTTCCTGCCGCTGAATTAAGTTTTGCGGGACCTGCTAAGGAAAATCGTGAACTAGAAAAAGCAATTAAGGCGGGAGTTACGCTTAATTTAGAGTCTGTAGGAGAGTTAAAACGAGTTATTGAAATATCCAAACAATTAAAAATCCAAGCAAAATGTGCGGTGCGGGTTAATCCTGATTTTGAATTAAAAGCGTCAGGCATGAAAATGAGTGGCGGTTCTAAACCTTTTGGAATTGATGCGGAACAAGTTCCTGATGTGATTAAAGAAGTTAAAAAACAAGGCGTTCATTTTCGAGGTTTACATATTTTTTCAGGTTCGCAAAATTTACGGGCTGAAAGTTTAATTGAAACCCATCAACAAGTCATTAAACTCGCCTTAGAAATTGCCGAACAGGCACAAACTTCCTTAGATTGGTTGAATATTGGCGGCGGGTTGGGAGTGCCTTATTTTGCTGGAGAACAACGTCTTGAATTAGAGGGAATTTGCGCTAATTTAACCGAAGTTATTCAACAAGTTCCTTCTGAAACTCAAATTGTTATGGAATTAGGGCGCTATTTAGTTGCAGAAGCGGGGGTTTATATTTGTAAAATCATTGATCGCAAAGTGTCCCGAGGACAAACTTATTTAGTAACCAATGGCGGTTTGCATCATCATCTTGCTGCTTCGGGTAATTTTGGACAAATTATTCGTAAAGATTATCCGCTTGCAGTGGCTAATAAAATAAATCAAACAGCTTGTGAAAATGTTGCTGTTGTCGGTCCTTTATGTACGCCTTTAGATATTTTGGCAAGTAAAGCCGATTTACCTAAAGCCCAAGAAAATGATTTAATTGCCGTTTTTCAATCAGGTGCTTATGGTTTTACTGCCAGCCCGCATTTATTTTTAAGTCATCCTAAACCTTACGAGGTGTTGCTCTAAATGGAAGAATATATTGGTCAAATTTGGCATAACTGGATAACAAAAGCCGCGAATAAAAGCTATCCAGAAGCGGCTGTTTATTTAACAGACATCCAAAAATCAGCGGCGATTTTATTTCGAGCTTTAGGCGGGGATGCGGGGCTTGAAGTGGTCAATAGCCTTAAAACAGAGCAACAAGGACAACGTACTTGGTTGCAACGTATGGCGGGAAGCAATAAACAAGTTGAATTGGCATGGCGAGATCAAGATCAACTGAGTTTACCCGAAAAAATCGCGCTTTTTCCAAAACAAGCTTTAAATCGAGATTTATATTTATGGCTCACTCTTTTAGCAGTGGTTGAAGAAACAGATAAAGGCGGATGGCTTGCCACCAATTGCCAAAAAGTCAGCCAATTATTAAACCAATTTCCCGCCTTGAAGTCCCGTTATCAAGCATTAGTTAAAGCTCATTTAATACAACGCCCTGACTTAAAAAAATTAAAACCTGAACAACAACAAGCCGAGCAATTAATTTGCCAAGCTTTGCTTAATCCACAACAATTTACCCAACAAGCAGATCCTATTTTAATCTCATTAGCCCCCGTGCCTTTATGGTTATATCCTGAAAATTCAATTAAATTTAAACAACAGAAAAAACAAGAATTAGCAGAACAAGACGGTGAAGATGGTTCAAAAACAAAACAAATTAAAGGAGATAATAAAAAAAGAAAAGCTGAACGGGTCGATAATCAAGATGGTAAAGATGGCTTTTTAGGGGTTCGGATGGAAAATATTTTTTCTTGGTCTGAATTTGTTAATGTCGATCGCACAACAGATGATTCCGAAGATGAAGACGCGCTCACAACCGCGAATGACATGGAAATGATCAGTGTGACGCAGGATAATCAGCGCAGTGCTTCTAAATTAAAACTAAATTTAGATTTACCCGCCGAAGAATATGATGATATTGCGTTAGGTGAAGGCATTCCTTTGCCAGAATGGGATTATAAAAAACAGCGATTACAAATAGATTATTGTCATTTACAATGTTTTTTAGCACGGGATTCAATTGCAACGCCTTTACCTGATAAATTAAAAAAGCAGGCTAGAGAATTACGCCGTCAATTTGAAATATTACGCCCTCAACGAGTTTGGACAAATCGCCAAAATGATGGCATTGAATTAGATTTAGAAAATTATATTTCTCATTTAACTGAACGAAAATTAGGCAAAGTCAGCGCAGAAATGCCTGTTTATCGAGATTGTAGAAATCAACAACGTGATTTATCTTGTTTACTCTTAGCTGATTTATCATTATCAACGGATACTTGGATTAATAATGAAGCACGTATTATTGATGTTATTCAAGACAGTTTATTTTTATTTTCAGAAGCTTTATCAAGTACCCAAGATCGATTTGCGCTATATGGTTTTTCATCACGTTATCGCAGTCATATTCGCTTTCATCAAATTAAAGCCTTTAATGAAAACTATAATAATAAAATTAGAGGACGGATTGCGTCAATAAAACCAGGTTATTATACCCGTATGGGGGCAGCTATTCGTTATGCCAATCAATTATTAGAAAAAGAACAAAGCCAACAACGTTTATTATTAATTTTAACCGATGGCAAACCCAATGATTTAGATAAATATGAAGGACGTTATGGTAGTGAAGATACCCGCCAAGCCATCCATGAATGTAAACAGGCGGGAATTAAACCTTTTTGTGTGACGGTTGATGAACAATCTGAAGATTATTTACCTTATTTATTTGGACATCAATCTTATGCTTTTATTAAACAAGCCGAGGCGTTGCCTAAAAAATTGGCTTTATTATATGCTAAGTTAACGAGGTAATTTTTCTCTTGTAAAACAACAGTAAAAACATTGCTCTATAATTTTTTAGGGTAGCGTTTTTTCATTTTTTAAAAAATCACCTGAAAAATCTAATACTTTCCTAATTTTAGATACATCTTTATCTAGTTGAATAAACCAATTTTTATATACATCATAACATTCAGAAAACATTTTTTGTAATGCTTTATTTTCTGCTTCAATAATATTGTTAAGATCATCATTTTGCATCTCAGCCTTTAACATTTCTAAATTTGTATCTGAAAATACCTTATTAGACTTTTTAACAAGATCAGATGAAAGAACAGCTAAATCATTTGAAATAACAATGTAATTCTCCTTTGATGCTACGCTAATTTTTTTGACTGCATTAGCAAAAAGTAAAGAATCGCTATCCTCGTGCATTTCTAAAAATTCGACATTATCAACTTTTAATTGATCAATTTCATTTTTAAGACTCAATAGTGTTTCGTAAACTACAATTCTTTTTGAAAATAAATTCTGATATATCTCTTTTGATATTGTTGTATATGCTTCATATCTCAAAAATTCTACTTTCATGTTTTCAATATCAATAGCATGTTGACGTTTATGATTAGCTAGTTCAGCATTTATTTTTTTAGTTCTCATATAAGAAAAAATCCCAAATACTATAACCAAAACAAAAGAAATAACAGATACCATTACATTCCCTTCTGCAAGAAGCCCATTTATTATTGTCCCCATAATTTTTCCAGACTATATAGTTTATTATCAATATTATTTAAAATTAACATATTCATTTATATTAATCAAACTTTACTCATTTTTATAAATTTATATACTATAGAAATGGTAATAAGTAACAAAAGAAATATATAAATTATAGGGCACCTCTTGTGAGTGCCCAAATTAACAAGGTAAATTACCCAAATACCCCCTGCTGCTCAACTTTAAACGTTCTTAAAAGATGGGTAAATGCTTTATTATTTGCCGCAATTGCCACCGCATCAAATAAATCTCGATCAGAATATCCCGCCGCTCGGGCTTTATCTAAATCTTCTTTTGTTACTTTTTCAGGATTTTCAATAGAAGCTAAAGCAATTTTTAATAAAATAATTTCATTGCTTGTTAAAGGTGAATTATCTGGATTTTCAGTCGCTGCATTTAATTGATCTTGGCTCTTGCCTAATTTATTAATTAATAAGGAGGCATTAAAATCAATACAAAAACGACAATGTGCATCATTTGAAATAAGATAACGAATCATTGCTAAAAGTTCGGGGCTTAATGTTTTATGTGTCATAAAATAACCCACATTGCCCACAAAAGATTCAAGTAAAGGCGGGCTAATGCTATAAAGTTTTAAGCCATCTGGAACAAATCCCATTTGTGCTTCTACTTGATCAAAAATAGCTTTTACTTTGGCTTGATCTTCGCTATTAACGGTTGGATTAATAAGTGCGGTTGTCATAATATTCTCCACGGAGTTTAATTATACAGACCAGTCGGTCTGTTCTTGGTTGTAAAAAAAAGCTAAATTTAATCTTTTATTTAGATTGAGATTTAGCGGTTATTGTTGTAAATATTGTTTAATAAAATCAATGCTGTGATCAACTTGGCTGGGTTGTTGATTGGTTTTATCTAATAAAATAGCCCCTTCAAGTTGCCCTAAAATAATGCTACCCATTTTATCGGCATTAATTTTATTTGATATCTCTTTTGCATCAATTGCTTGTTGAATTAAATCGCTTATTAATTGTGCATATTGGCTAAAAATTTGTTTTATTTTAGCGCTTACTTGACTGCTTTTAGGGCTGAGTTCTAAGGCAAAATTACCAAAATAACAGCCACAAATTTGCCCTTCTTTATGCTGCTGTTTTTGTCTATTGGTCATTAAATCAAATAAAGCAAATAAAGTGGCTAAAGGCTTGGTTTTTTTATTTAAAACCTGTTCTTTTATATCATTTGTAATCTTTTCAAACTGCCAATCTAAGGTTTCTAAAGCCAAAATTTCTTTACTTTTAAAGTAATAATAAAAATTACCTTTGGTTACTTCTGCTGTTTTAATAATTTGTTCTAACCCTGTTGCATGATAACCATATTTAAAAAAACATTGAGTCGCTGCAACTAAGATACGTTCTTTGGTTTTAAGTGCTTTTTGAGTTACCATAATTAAATAGACTGGTCGGTATATTTTTATTAAGCATATCTTAATTAAATATTTTGTCAATGTTTTTTTTAATTAATTTGATTTAAAAACAGAAAACTTGACTTATATCTATAATTCGATAGAATAATTCCGAATACTTGATAAAAACACTAGGTTATTATCCAAACAAAAACCCGATAGAGGATACAAATGACAGTACAAATACCTGAACGCGATGGAGATGGTTATCTTACAGACATGAGCGATTGGAATGAAGAAATCGCGAGAGCAATGGCAGAAGCCGATGATTTTGAATTAACAGATGAGCGTTGGGAACAAATTCTAAAAGCTCGCCAATATTATGATGATAATTCGGCTGTTCCGCCCATTCGAAAATTTGCAAAATATGTAAAAGAAGATAAAAAAGATTTATTTAAACTTTGGTTAACGGGTCCTATGAAACCAATTACAAAATATGGTGGTTTACCAAAACCAACGGGTTGTGTTTAAATAATCAATTAATTATTGCCACGGTGCTAAACATAGTGGAACAGAAGGTAAATCTTTAATTTCTTGAGCAGGTGCTTTAGGAATTGAAATTAAATTTAAAATTTGTTCACTTAAACGCGGGGTTAAAGCTAATTTAGTGGGCCAAGCCGTAATCACCCGCCCTTCTTTTTTAACAAAAGCATCGGCAGGTTTTAAACCACTGGCAATTTCAGGTTCAGCCCGATCAATAAATAAAGTATCCCATTCACAAGATTCCGTATTAACCCAAGGAATAATGGATTTTAATAAACTTTTGGCTTTTGCTATTTGTTGTTGAGGTGTTAAATCAACGCCTGCTTCGGCTATTTGTCCGCCTAAATACCAAATATTTTGAGCACTGGTAATCGTCACTTTGGGCGTCGTAGAAGCCCCTAAACAATGTGCATATAAAGGCGGTAAATTGCCTTTTAATATCACCATTTGTAAAGGGCGTAATTGTTGTTTGGGTTGGGTTAAGTTTAATTGTTTTAATAATTCCGCATTCCCCGCCCCCGCTGTTAAAATAAGTTGTTGACTTTGTAAGGTTAAACCTGATTTTAATTGTAATGTTAGATTTAAGTCCGTTTGTTTAATTTCTAAAATATCACCATAAAAGCAATATTGTTTAACAGGTTCAATTAATACTTTAATTAAAGATAAAGGATTAATCACGGCTTCATTTAATTGATATAACTTACCTTTAAAGGCGGGATTTTTAAATAATTCAGGAAACTGTTCTTTTTTGACCGCTAACATACGGCTTTGCATTAATTTACTGGCAAAAAATTGGGCTAAATTAGAATCAAGTCGTCCTGTTGACCATAAATATTGATGTTGGGCGAATACTTCAACCTTGCTTAAATCAAGTTCGCCCCGCCCTTCAAGACAAGCTTGCCATAATTCAGGCATTCGCCCAATGGCTTTGGCAGACTCAGATAATTTACCTGTTAAAGCATATTTTGTTCCGCCATGAATAATGCCTTGCGAGGCGGGTGTTTGAATCCCGCCTAATTGTTTATTTTCAATTAACCAAGCATTAATATTTTGTTGTCTTAAACGATTAAGTAACCAAAGTCCTGCGACTCCGCCCCCCGCAATCAAAACATCCATTTCTAATGGTTTTGAATCATTCATTCTTTTGCCGAATCGACAATTTTTTTAATCGTTCCTGTGGTTGAATGATTATCTAAAAAAGACATGACCCGCACTTCTCCGCCATTTTCTTTAACACATTTCCCCCCTGGAATATTATCAGGATGATTATCCCCGCCTTTAACTAAAAAATCGGGTTTTAAATCACAAATTAAGCGCTCAGGTGTTTCTTCTGAAAATGGCACCACCCAATCAACACAACCCAAAGCTGCGAGTACAGTCATACGTTGCAATAAATTATTAACAGGACGTTCTTCTCCTTTAAGCGCTCGTACCGTTTCATCAATATTCACCGCAACAATTAAGCGATCCCCCAAACGGCTGGCTTGTTCTAAATAAGTTACATGTCCCGCATGTAAAATATCAAAACAACCATTGGTTAAAACAATACTTTCGCCTTTATTGCGAACACTTTGCATCGCAATTTTAAGTTCTTGTTCGGTTACAATGCCTTGATGAATAATTTGATGTTGATGCAAAGCATGTTGAATTTCATCAAAATCAGCCACAGCGGTTCCTAACTTAGCCACCACAACCCCTGCTGCCGCATTGGCAACTTGAATTGCCGCTTCTAACGGCATTTTGGCAGCTAAAGCGGCGGCGGTCACTGAAATAACGGTATCCCCCGCGCCTGTAACATCAAAAACTTCGCGTGCTTGGGCGGGCATATGGCGAGGCGGGTGTCCTTTTTCAAGTAAACTCATGCCTTTTTCGCCCCGAGTAATTAAAATGGCTTGAATATCCAGTTCATCCATTAAAGCATGTCCTTTGGCAGCAATCTCTTGACTGCCCGCACAATGTCCAACTACTTGTTCAAATTCAGCACAATTAGGGGTTATTAAAGTAGCGCCTTTATAACGTTGATAATCTTGTCCCTTGGGATCTATTAATATGGGTTTTCCCGCTTTTTTAGCAATTTGAATTAAAGCTTCTAAATTAACCAAAGTGCCTTTGGCATAATCTGAAAAAATCACTAAATCTGCTTGTTCAATTTGTTGGGCAAATTGATTTTGTAATAAAGTAGTCTTTAAATTAGGAAAACCATCTTCAAAGTCCAATCGAATTAATTGTTGATGACGGCTAATAATGCGTAATTTGGTAATGGTTGCAACGGTTTTTTCTTGTTGAAAAAAACAATCAACCTGTTTATTTTGTAAAATCTCGGTGAGTTGGCGCGCCATTTCATCTTCACCTGTGACCCCAAATAAACTCACTTTACCGCCTAAATGGGCAATATTCAGAGCCACATTGCCCGCCCCGCCTGCACGGGCTTCTTCATCTTCAACCCTGACGACAGGGACGGGGGCTTCAGGTGAAATACGGGCGGTATCGCCATGCCAATAGCGGTCGAGCATGACATCTCCAACCACTAAAATATAAATTGAATTAAAATCAGGAAGGTCAATCATGAGTTATTGTTTTCGCCTTTATTATGTTAATATTCAAAAAATAATATCTAATTAATTGTAATTCAATGTTGCGTTTTTTTATACTTTTTATTGTGATTCAATTGGGGCTTTTTATTTTTGATTTAAGCGCCACAGGACAACAATATGTCGTTATTCCCTTTACTGAGTTTATTGCCAAAATCAGTGTTTTTATTATTCAAAGTTTTGATGATCAAGTGGTCTCTCGTGGAGTTGAAATTTGGACTCATAATTGGTCTTTTGGTATTTCCATTGAGGCGGGATGTAATGGGGTTGAAGCTTCCATTGTATTAATTGCGGCAATGCTGGCATTTCCCGCTTCTTTAAAAGCAAAAGCCATTGGTATTTTTATTGGTTTTATGGCGGTTCAGTTTATGAACTTATTACGCATTATTAGTTTGTTTTATATTGGACAATGGAACCAAGCCGTTTTTGAATGGGCGCATCTTTATATTTGGCAAGTTTTAATTATGCTCGATGTTTTGGTTGTTTTTCTTATTTGGTTGCGTTTTTTAACCCCCCCTAAAAAAGAGGCAGAAGATGAAATTAAGTCCAATTAATCTTTTTTTTATTAAAACACTTTTTTGGTTGCCCGTTGCCTTTGCTGTTTGGTATTACATGGCGATTATATTAAGCCAACCTGCGGCATTATTAACCAAATATATACTGTCTTTTTTAATGCCCGAAGTGATTGATAAAATTTGGCTTAATGGTTATTTAATTGAAATTCAAACTAATATTCATCCAACCCTGCAATCAGGTGCAAGCCAAGCTGCCTTAGCGGGTTATTTAAGTACCAGTGTTAATCCTTTAATTTATGGTTATTGTATGCCGCTTTTTACTGCTTTAATTCTCGCCTCACCAGGTGAGGAAGGGAAAAAATGGGCAAATTGGATTATCGGCATGGGGGTTTTGGTCTTAACCCAATCTTGGGGTATTAGTTTTGATATTTTTAAACAATTTATTTTTCAAATGGGCATTGAAGTCAAAAGCCAATTTCAATTAGCTTCTTGGCAAGTTGATGCAGTGGCAATCTGTTATCAATTAGGTTATCTTATTTTACCCGCTGTTACCCCATTAGTTTTATGGGTGGCACAACATCAAGATTTTATTAGTGAACTTGCCCCTGGTTTAATGAAACTACAAAAGAAAACTTAGGAACTTACTTTGAAACCATTTTTTATTATTTTATCTTGTTTTTTATTAGCGAGTTGTATTAGTCCCGCGATTAATTTAAACCAACAAACTAAAAAGAAATTATTAATTTTAGAACAAAGACCTGTCACAGATGAATTTGTTATTTATGAAATTTTATCATTACAAGTCGCTGATTTATCTAAATATATTGGGGGTTATCCTCCAACCTTTAAAAATAATAAAGCAAGACAAACTATTTATCAAAAATGGCTTAATATTATTGCCAATGCGGAACATTATGCAGAAACCACTGAAAATAAAGAAAGCGCTTTTTATATTTTAGCGGAGTTATATCGGCTTGGATTTAATATGGATGTGTTAGGCAGTGTTGAAAAAGCTCAACAAAACTTAAAAGCATGTTTAAAGACTTTTCCAAAATCAAAACAATGTCATTTAAGCGCCAGTTTTCTTTATCTTGCCATCGGCGAACCTTATTTAGATAAAGCAGAACAAAATTTAGCTTTTTTAAGACACACTTTTTTACCTAAGACAAATTCAGATACTGAAGCAGGTTATATTTTCTTATATTTGTTACGTTCAGAAAAACAAAATGCCTTAAAACAACTCAATTTATTTATTAAAAGTTTTCCAAAACATCCCCGAACCCCGACTTTTCAAAAATTAAAAAATAAATTAGAAAGTAATCATTCAAATATTATTAAAGTTACTTTATAAAGTTAAAGATAATCCCTTGCCTTTAGAAGCAGGAACGGCGCGATCCCATGCCCAGTCCCGAATAAAGTTAATTTGTTTTTCCATTGTTTTTGATAGCGGAATAATATCGCGACTTAAATTCACAATATCATGCAAGGTCATCTTGCGATCCTCGCTTTGAGCTTCTATTTTTGCCATTTTAACTAAATGTTCAATTTCCGCTGCATTCCAACCTTCTGTTGATAATATCAAACGTTTAGTTTCAAAATCCGCCATATCACCGCCATATAATTTAATATGAATGGCAAATATTTCAGCACGTTCTTCATCATCAGGTAAATCACAGAAAAAGACTTGATCAAAACGTCCTTTCCGAATCATTTCTGCGGGTAAAACTTCAATATTATTAGCCGTTGCAGCAACAAACACATTTTCTGGTTTTTCTTGCATCCAAGTTAAAAAGGCGGCAATAATTTGATCTTGACTATTATTGCCATTTTGTTGACTAAAACCCAAACCGTTTTCAATTTCATCAATCCATAAAACAACAGGAGCCACCGATTCAACCGTTTGTAATGCCTTAGCAAAAGTCGCTTCGGCTGAACCATAAGCATCTGAAAAAACCAGATTCATATCTAATCGAAATAATGGCAGTTTCCATGTATTCGCAATCACTTTGGCACATAAACTTTTACCACAACCACTGATTCCCATCACTAAAATCCCTTTGGGCATCGGAATTTTAGAATTAGCAACTTCATCCGTAAACAAGGCGGTTCTTTTACTAATCCATCGTTTTAACTCAGATAATCCACCGACTTGTTCAATGGTTAAAGGACTGGTGACATATTGTAAATAATCTGCTTGATTCAACTGCATTTTTTTACTTTTATGAATTTGTTCTAAAATCAGATTTCGATCAACTTTAGAATGACTCAATATTTCATATAAAGTATGTTTTGTTTCGTCTAATGTTAATCCTTTGCAAGACAACAACATATCATTAAAAGTGGTTTTATCTAGTTTAACGTTTTTAAATTCATTAAGAACTTGTTTTGCAACTTTGGCTAATTCTGTTTTATCAGGCGGAATAACCTCAATAACAAATAGATTCTTTTGTAATAATTCAGGAATCACCAAATCAGGGCATAAAATAAATAAAGTGCCTTGAGATTGTTTTAAAAAAGCATAATAAGCTTCTCTTAAAATGCGGACTAATTTTGGATCGGTTAAAAAAGGTGATAAATCTTTAAAAATAAAAAAACCTTGATAATTTATTTTAATTAATTTTTTTATCACTTTAATCGGGTCTTGTTTCTCATTATCTAAAGTACAAGACCACGATGCCATACTTGGACTAAAATCAAACCGTTTTTTAGCTATTTGAGACAGCGCCCGCATAACTCGTTCTTCTTCTGATGCTTGTAGATAAACTAGAGGATACCTTGCATTAAGAGCATATTCTATTTGTTCGATAAGGGTCATTTTAGTGCCTAAATTTAAATCAAAATAGTAATGATTAGTTTAATTATAAAAAAGAATATCTAAATCGTTATATTTTAAAGTCTAGTTGATTAATAAATATTTTGAGATATTATATAATGATATTCGCAAAAACTAATAACCCTAAGTCTATAATAAGCACGCTATTTTATAGATTTGGGGTTTCTATTTTAATTTAAACTCAATCATTAACGGAAGCATTGAAAATGTCCGACTTGCAACAACAAGCACTTGACGAAATTGCTAAATCGACTGATTTACGCGCTTTAGACGAAATCAGAGTCAAATATCTAGGTAAAAA
>Ga0256847_1000889_pt1 | contig 16806 bp, 15 predicted proteins | sample TeddybearmetaG_FD_189099 | JGI IMG/M metagenome (GOLD analysis project Ga0256847, IMG submission 189099) | Hydrothermal vent microbial communities from East Pacific Rise, Pacific Ocean - Teddybear | ecosystem: Environmental > Aquatic > Marine > Hydrothermal vents | place: Pacific Ocean: East... | reverse complement strand
CTTACTCCCCATTGTACGTCAAAAACACCGGTTTGTATCTCGCGCAGCTTATTGTGCTTGCTTTCGCGGATGAGTTTCTCAGGGTGGCGTGTGCAGACGGCATATAAGCTAAATTGATCCACGGGTAATAGATCATCCATAGCCGGGCTGATTTGTTTTCGATAGTTAACGAAATGGCCGATTAACTCATCTAGTGCCCATGCATCCATGGGTTCCCTCAGCGATTTGTAACTGAGTAGATTATGCGCGGATAGATTATCAAATCCATCCGGCAGTGATTCTGGCGGGGGATCTGATGAGATTTGTTCGATGATGATGGCGTCTAGGAATTGTTGTTTTAGGGATAAATCCTTCTCCAGTTCAACGGTATAATTGGTGTTCCAAAAAAAGTCCGTGAGGGTACAACCGAATGCGCGATGCCATGGAATCATAGTGAGAACCAAGGGTGAAAAAATGCAATCTATCGGTTTTTCGAGGGCTTGGCAATCAATGTTTTGTCAGTCCACTTTTGACACCTCATCACGATTCGCGTATCGCCGGGATAAATCACTGGCCTATCAGCCTGGATCAAAGTTCGAACATTCCACCCGACACTATTGGATCTAATCTGGTTTTATTTATTTTCTTGACAGAAAATCAAGCATTTTTTGTCTTTCTTCAGGCGATAAATCTCTGATTCTTTCCTCCGGCGATAAGTGTTTGAGCCTCTCATCAACCGATAAATTATCAACCAACTCTCAGCGTTGTTCATCTGTCAACATGGTGAGCAGTTCTTTCGGCAAGTCTCTTTGAAAATCTTCGACCGTATAGGTCATATCAAGTACCTCACAAACGCTTATCATGAAATTATTTTGGCTTACCTGCTTGTCCCACCAGGCATAATCTGTGACGGCCTTGTCATATACGTAAAGATTTTTTTCTAATTTACCCTTTTTATTGTTTTCCTCAATATAGTTGCGTAAAACGAGTATCTCATGGTTTCGTTTAGTGCCATTAGTAATGCAACAAAGTGGCCGGAGTAGCCCGTTTCTAAGGTTCATCGCATAAATAAAACCTGCCGCATAGACTTTGCCATTATCACCCTTTTTTGTATGGCAGGCGTGATCAATGAAATGACCATCCGCCGCCTCTACTGTCCACTCATCAAGCTCAGGAAATTTTTAAAGTAATCAATCTGTGCTGACGCCATATCCTCACAATGAAGTTTGTAGCTTTGCTTTTCAAGTGCCCCAAGCATGCTTTGTTCGCCTTCGTGACTTGAGTGCTTTAAAGTAAGGTTGAGTGGAAAAGAGACTCGCCATGCACTTCTTCTGCTGTTTGTAGAAAATGCCGACCGCTATCAACACGACTGATGCAGCGGAGCAGCCCAAGGCGCGTGAAGTCAATATCATTCATTCCGGGACATAAGCACTTCCATAAAGGGTAACGCTGTGCGGATAATGCTCTTTCCATGATTTCAGTGCAGTGCTGAAGCATATAATCGGATAACGTCATATTTTTATTTATAATAAACCCCCAGTTTAACAAAAAGAGATTTTGAAATGATAGGGGATCTGTTTGTGGCTCGTCAGGTGCGTAGTTTTCAGGGCGGTTTTTCAGTCACACCCACTTTTTATTGAAACACCGATGATAAAAACAGAAGAGTGCAGCAGAATTTGGGGATGAGGAAGCGGTGTTTTAATCGCATAGTCATCCTTTATTATTTTTTGCCTAATGGGACTGTTTATCTAAAGTACAGTGTAGACGTGTTTGTTCGGTTGGCAAGTATTGCAATCTGTTCCAGTTGATCATCAATGTGCTAATGGGGTTAACACAGACGTTTGCAGGAACAACTGGAAATTTTCATCGGACAACTATCCTGACACAGGGGGGCTTTGTGTACTGATTCCAGTCGCTAATGAGTGGCCTGCCGTAGCTTGGGTAATTCAACGTGTTTGGGTTTACCTCCCCATAACATTATCTGTAAACCGCTTTATACACCATTGATACCCATTACCATCATATGACAGTAACCCGATGTGGGTTCCCTCTTCGTCTTTAAACGCAAAAATATCGCGTGAGAATTTACGTCCAGTCAAGAATCACTTTACCGGAATAACCCGAACGCATAACATCAAAGCCTTGTTCAAAATTCTCGACTGAAAAATGGTGTGTGATGACCTCGGAAATATCCAAACCACTTTCCAACATGGTGCGCATTTTATACCAAGACTCAAACATTTCACGCCCGTATATGCCTTTAATCACCAGGCCTTTAAATACAATATCATTCCAATCAATGGTCACATCCGCAGGCGGAATGCCCAGTAAGGCAATTTTTCCCCCATGATTGGTGACGTTAATCAGCTCTCGAAACGCATGCGCATTACCTGACATCTCCATACTCACGTCAAACCCTTCTACCATGCCTAAATCATGCATCACATCAATCAGTTTGGTTTTTGTCGTATCCACCACATGGGCGATGCCCATTTTTTCTGCCAACGCAATGCGGTGTGGGTTCACTTCGGTTAACACAATATTCCGCGCCCCCACGTGTTTTGCGATTAATGCCGCCAGGCAGCCAATCGGCCCGGCCCCGGTAATCAACACATCTTCACCGATTAAATCAAACGATAATGCGGTGTGCGTTGCGTTGCCAAATGGGTCAAATACGGCGGCGATATCATCAGAAATACTCGGCGGTAATAAAAACGCATTAGATGCCGGTAGCGCCATATATTCTGCGAAACAGCCGGGATGGTTGACCCCGACCCCTTTCGTATTACGACACAAATGGCGCTTGCCTGCGCGGCAATTACGACAATAACCACAGGTGATATGCCCTTCCCCGGTGACGCGATCCCCGATTTTGTACCCATACGTATGGGAACCCACGGCTTCCACCACCCCGACAAATTCATGCCCGGTCACCAGTGGCACAGGAATCGCTCGCTGCGCCCAATCGTCCCAATTATAAATGTGTACATCGGTGCCACAAATCGCCGTTTTGGTGATGCGGATGAGCACATCATTCGGGCCGGTTTCGGGTTTTGGCACGTCTTCCATCCAAATCCCAACAGCTTTTTTTGATTTCACCAGTGCTTTCATTGAATCACTCCTAACGCTTTACCGACTTTCTCAAAGGCGCTAATGGCGGTTTCTAAATCGGCTCGGCTGTGCGCGGCTGACATTTGCGTGCGGATTCTGGCTTTGCCTTGCGGGACGACGGGAAAGCAAAAACCAATCACATAGACGCCTTCTTTGATTAATGCTGCGGCCATATTCTGCGCCAACACCGCATCCCCAAGCATAACCGGGATAATCGCGTGTTCACCGGGGAGCAATTCAAAACCAAGTTTGGTCATTTCTTGGCGGAAAAATAAACTGTTTTGACGCAGTTGCACACGCATATCTTGCAGTGCATCCATCATGTTATAAATCGCGATAGAGGTTGCCACAATCGATGGGGCCAATGAGTTGGAGAATAAATAAGGCCTCGAACGCTGCCGTAACCATTCAATAATGGCTTGTCGACCGGAGGTATACCCACCCGAGGCTCCGCCGAGGGCTTTACCAAAAGTACTGGTAATGATGTCAATCCGCTCCATCACCCCACAATGTTCGGGTGTACCCCGGCCATATTCCCCCACAAAACCCGTTGCATGTGAATCATCCACCATCACCAAGGCATCGTATTGGTCTGCCAGCGCACAAATTTCCGCCAACTTTGCAATATACCCATCCATTGAAAAAACACCATCGGTCGCAATCAGTTTATAGCGTGCTCCGGCTGCATCCGCCGCTTGTAACTGTTTTTCCAAATCCGCCATATCACTGTTTGCATATCGGAAGCGCTGGGCTTTACACAAACGAATGCCATCAATAATGCTGGCGTGATTCAACGCATCACTAATCACCGCATCTTCTTTTGATAATAAGGTCTCAAACAAGCCGCCATTGGCATCAAAACACGAAGAATACAAAATCGTATCCTCGGTGCCCAAAAAGGTACTGATTTTCGCTTCTAATTGTTTATGGATATCTTGCGTACCACAAATAAAACGCACCGACGACATACCAAAACCGTAGCGTTCCAAAGCCGCTTGCGCCGCTGCCACCACCTTTGGGTGGTTCGATAAACCCAGATAATTATTCGCACATAAATTCACCACAGATACCCCATCAGCCACAATCGTGGCCTGCTGTGGAGAGGTCATCACGCGCTCCGACTTATACAAACCGGATGTTTTAAGGGCCTCTGTGCGTTGGTGCAAGTCATCTAGAATGGATGGCATAAAATGGGCTCCAAGAGTCAATTGAATGGTGGCGATTAAATAGTTGTTATATAGAGTATAGATCATCAAAATGGCCCATCACCAAGGCACCTAACGCCCCCCATGATTGCACACAGCACGCCTTGCCAGGCCTCCTAATATGCTGATTTAGTATGGCCTCTGTATCTATTCTCTGCTATCCTCCCGCGCATGAAAACACATCGATTTTAAGCTATGACACACACCCGCATTATGGTTGGCATGTCTGGTGGCGTAGACTCTTCCGTTGCCGCACAACAATTATTACAACAAGGCTATGAAGTGCATGGCCTGTTCATGAAAAATTGGGAAGAGGACGATGCCGACGATTATTGTGCTGCCGCAACCGATATGGCCGATGCACAAACCATCTGCAAGCAATTGGACATTCCCTTCCACGCGGTTAATTTTGCGGCGGAATATTGGGACCATGTGTTTGCGCATTTTCTGAGTGAATACAAAGCCGGGCGCACCCCCAACCCCGATGTCATGTGCAACCAAGAGATCAAATTTAAAGCCTTTCTTGAGCATGCTTTGGCCCTAGGCATGCAGGCCATTGCGACCGGGCATTATGCCACCATTCGGCGCGTAGACAACGCCCACCAACTACACAAAGGGCTAGACCCGAATAAAGACCAGAGCTATTTTTTACACCGCTTGAACCAACACCAATTAGCCCACAGCTTGTTCCCATTGGGCCAACTGGAAAAACCCGCCGTGCGCGCCCTTGCCCAAGCCCATGCGTTTTGCAATTTTGACAAAAAAGACAGTACCGGGATTTGTTTTATTGGTGAACGCCGCTTCAAAACCTTTCTGAGCCAATACCTGCCCCACCAACCCGGCCAGATTGAAGATACCGAAGGCAACCGCATCGGCCAACATGATGGCCTCATGTACCACACCTTTGGCCAACGCCAAGGGCTCGGCATTGGTGGCAGCGCAGGTGGCCCAGGCACGCCATGGTATGTGGTGGATAAAGACTTGCAACGCAATGTGTTAATCGTGGCACAAGGCAAAAACCACCCGCGCCTGTTCCAACAAACCTTAACCGCAACCGACCTGCATTGGATCGGGCAAGCGCCCACACACCTGCCTTTTGCATGCCACGCAAAAATTCGTTATCGGCAAGCCGATCAAGCTTGCACCATGGTCGCTTATGCGCCAGATGAACAGGTTTGCCGGGTTGAATTTGTACATGCTCAACGCGCCGTCACACCGGGGCAGTCGATTGTCTTTTACACCGGAAACCACTGTTTGGGCGGCGGCATTATTGCCGCCCAAACCGACCCATTACACACCACACAATAAATGAGGGTTTACACATGCACGCATTACGGCTTTTCGCCATATTGACTCCGTTATGTTTGATAACGGCCTGCACACAAGAAAGCCAAAACCGCTTTGGCCGGGGTTTACAGAATTGGACGGGCACCGATGGCGTATTAGAGGTTTATTCCGGTGGCAAACTCATGCGCCGCCTGATTAAAATCGACAAATTAACCACCGCCACCAGCACCGAGGGCCAACTTGCGAGGCCTTATCGATACGGTTATGGTGTGCTGGACGCGAATGTCAACCTAGCCCAAGATAAGGGCGAGAAAAAAGTGTATTTTGAAATCTCCGATTACGCCACCAACTATTTCTTTTTTGAGAACCCCGAATATTAACCCACTGGACTTAAAGCATGGCTAAAACCATACAAGACCAAACGCTCGCATTGGCGGGTGTTTTTCAAGCAACCCATCTTGTCGACTCTTTGGCAAGGCGCGGGATTATTGACAGTTTTGCATTCGAGGCCAGCATTCAAAGTATTTTTATCTTAAATCCAGACTCCACCTTGGAGGTGTTTGGGGATTTCGATGGCATTAAAACCGGCTTACGCCAATTGCGTAACCATTTGAGTGCGCGCAATCTGAAACACTTAGACACCCTGCGTTACGCCGCCGCTTTATTAAAACTGGAGCGCACCTTGTCTCGCAACGACGCCATGCTGAGCGAAGTACAAGCTGGGATTAGCCGCAGCGAGCGCCAAATTGAACATTTTTCAATCCTGCACAGTAGTGTGATTGCCAATTTGGCCGATCTCTACACCCACACCATCAGCACACTGCACCCCAAAATCATCGTCAATGGGGAGCAAAATCACTTATCCTCCCCGGAAACTGTGAACAAAATTCGGGCGTTACTGTTGGCCGGGATTCGTGCCGCCGTCCTCTGGCGACAATGTGGTGGCAGCCGCTGGCAACTGCTCTTCAGCCGCAAAAAACTCTTAGCCCAAATCGACCATATGATTCACTTGAGCTAACCCCAATACAGGAAACCCAACATGATACTCTCTGAATTAACCGCCATTTCTCCCGTTGATGGACGATATGGCCGTAAAACTGATGTTTTTAGAAACATTTTTAGTGAATATGGGCTCATTCGGCACCGCGTTGAAGTCGAAGTTCGTTGGTTGCAAATGTTGTCTCAACACCCGGAAATTCAAGAAGTCCCGGCTTTAAGCGAGGCCGCCAACCAACAACTGAACGCGTTAATCAGCGACTTTTCAGAAACACAGGCTTTGCGCATCAAAGCCATTGAGCGAGAAACCAACCACGACGTGAAAGCTGTCGAGTATTTTTTAAAAGAATCCCTGACTCACCCAGAATTAAGCCGCATCAGTGAGTTTTTACACTTTGCGTGTACTTCAGAAGACATCAACAACCTCTCCCACGCACTCATGATCAAGCAAGGCAAAGCCGTATTACGTGAAGCCATGCTCGCGCTGATCAACCAATTGGTGGATCTGGCCCACGACACCGCCGACATCCCGATGATGTCCCGCACACACGGCCAACCAGCCTCGCCCACCACCATCGGCAAAGAAATCGCCAACACCACGTATCGTTTACAGCGCCAATTGGCGCAATTTGATGACATTCACGTGCTCGGTAAAATCAATGGTGCAGTGGGCAACTACAACGCCCATTTGGTTGCGTATCCCGATATCGATTGGGAAAAAACCGCCCAAACCTTTGTGGAAAGTTTTGGCATCGGTTTTAACCCATACACCATCCAGATCGAACCGCATGATTATATTGCCGAGTTATTTGACTGTTTATCGCGCTTTAACCAAATCGTCCTGGATTTTTCTCGGGATGTTTGGGGTTACATCTCCCTCAGCTACTTCAAACAAAAAACCATTGCCGGTGAAGTCGGCTCCTCCACCATGCCACACAAAGTCAACCCGATTGATTTTGAAAACGCCGAAGGTAACCTCGGGTTAGCCAATGCGTTGTTCGCACACATCGGCAGCAAATTACAGATCTCCCGTTGGCAGCGAGATTTAACCGACTCCACCGTGTTACGCAACCTCGGCACCGGTTTTGCCCACACCTTGATTGCATTTCAATCTTGCCAACGCGGCATTGGCAAACTAGAGGTCAACGCCACCGCCCTAACCGCCGATTTAGCACAAAACTGGGCGGTATTAGCCGAACCCATCCAAACTGTGATGCGGCGTTATGCCATCGACAACCCGTATGAAAAATTGAAAGCACTCACCCGTGGCAAAACCATTTCGCAGCAAACCATCACCGAATTCATCCAAACCTTGGCCATCCCCGATGAAGCAAAAACGGCTTTAAGCGCATTAACACCCAGTAATTACATCGGTAACGCGGTGGCGCAAACGCGGCGCTTAACCCACGTGACATAACGCGGCGGAATGCCATGCAATACCCAAATGACGCGAGCATCATCAACACCGCACTCACCTGGCTGCAACAGGCACACACGGTGATCCTCATCACCGTTGCTCAAACCTGGGGCTCCTCCCCGCGCCCGGCCGGTTCTTTGATGTTAATCCGAGACGATGGCCAACACACAGGATCCGTCTCCGGGGGCTGTGTTGAAGAGGATTTATTAAGCCGTTTTCAACAACGCACCCTGGCGCAGGATTTCCCCAGTGGTTTAAGTTATGGGGTGCAACAAACCCAAGCCCAGCGCTTAGGGCTGCCCTGTGGCGGGCGTTTGGAATTGGTGCTGGAGTTATTAACCGACCCGGCCGAGCTGCAACCCATCGTACACGCGATACAAGCGCAACAATTGATCCAACGCCAGGTGTGCCTGCATTCGGGCCGCGTGACTTACACACAAGTGCAACACAGCCACGTGCAGTATCAAGCACAACAGCTCAGCAAAGTCTTCGGCAATGCTTGGCACTTGTTGATGATTGGCGCGGGCCACCTCTCGTATGGTGTCGCGCAAATCGCGTTAATGCTGGATTATCGCGTCACCGTGTGTGACCCACGCGAACACTATGGGCCACAATGGGCCTTAGACGGCACCCAGTTTACCGCCATCATGCCGGATGATGCGGTGGATGCTTATGCGGATCATCCACAAAGCGCCATTGTCGCCCTCAGTCATGACCCCAAAATCGATGACATGGGGTTGATGCAAGCACTCAACAGCCGAGCTTTTTACATCGGTGCGCTGGGCTCCAAACGCAACAGTGAAACACGCCGACAACGCTTACACCAGTTGGGCTTATCCAGCGCCAGTTTACAGCAGTTGTCCGCCCCCATCGGTTTGCCCATCGGCAGCCACACAGCGGCAGAAATCGCGGTTTCGATTATGGCGGAGATCACCGCAGTGCGGCATCAAGTGCCCCATTAGGTACGTTGACACCGCCTTAATCCTGTTTTTCCACCAACACAGAGACGACCGTTTCCGGTGCCAATGCCGCCGGTATCTGTTGCCCCTCTGGCACCTCAGCGGCCGTTTCTTGCGCGACCTCTTCAACAACCTCGGCCACCTCTAATTCTGGCATGGCCTCTGGATAAACCTCTGAACGCAGAATAAAATTATCGTGCTCGCGAATAATCGCCGCCAATTTTTTGTGCACGGCCTCAACGCCCTGTGGGCTCAATTGTTTCCGCCCGACCAGCTCAACCCATAACCCATCCACTTGGCTACGGCTGCGGCGATGGCTCTCCCATTTGGCTTTAAACGTGCCGTGTGCAGAAATCCCCGCAACCACCGACCCACTGATCGCCAGCAAACTGATGACCCATTTTTCCACCCCATCCACATGCGGTAACACGCTGACGATACCACCGCTCATAATCGACAAATATAAACAGGTATGATGAATGCTCGACCACCGCCGCTGCCCCAAGCTGTAGGTTTTTTTATACGATTCCAACAATAATTTGAGCGCTTTCTTTTCACCCACCTCCTGATGAATGGCATGACGTTTGGACTCTTCATACACATCCGTCATCGACGCCGAAGACCCACCGGACACCGATTCATAAATCTGCAACAAAGCGCGCACAAAAAAGACCGAGCCCAAAGCAAACACCAAGCAGACAATAAACAACACAATAAACTTGATAAACGAAGCCGAGTATTGCGGGTAAAACACAATAAACTTGATAAACGAAGCCGAGTATTGCGGGTAAAACACCCACAACGCAAACGCCCCAATCACAAAAATCGTGATCGAGGACAGCAGCGTTTTAAGCCACTTAGGCACATCGTCTAACCACGTTTTGATGACATGCTCGGTATGTTCATGGTGTTCAGTGGTTGACATGGTTATCCCCTTACCCTAAAGCCAGAATGGTTTGACTCTATAGTATAGACAACCGCAACCTATTTACCGAAGGTATTGATAAACCCGAACTTTTTTGCCACACTGTGAGCAAGACAGTGTTCTAATATAAAAATAGGTTGTCCGTAATGTCCAGTCTTGAAAGCCAACTTCGTGCCGATTTAGGCCCCGCCTTGAGCGACTTAATCCGTACCTCAGAGCAACTCAGCCAGCAAATCCTGGCGGAAACCGACTACCCCATTTGGGTCTGGCAAGCAGAGGACCCCTTCCATGCCCGGCAACAACTTGCTGCGCATATTCTGGCGTTAGATTTTGCCGACCAGCAAGACCCCAACAGCACCCTCACCTGTAGTAGCCTGATTGGCGTGTCACCAGAAACCCTCGACTTAGCCGACACAGTGAATCTACAACGCAAACAAGTGACACAGATTCTGCGCAAGATGGACACAAAAACGGTGGCCGTGGAGGATGCGACAGAACACACCAGCCATTATGAAAAATTGGTCAAAGTCGCCCTCACCGCTTACGGCCACCCAAGATTACATCGTAAGCAAATGATGCGGCCTTTCGAGATTTTACCGGCTGAGCCCGAGCGTGTTGGTTTTACCTGGGCACGCATTCGCAAGTCCGAAAGAATCACCACCGATGATGCCCGCATGCGTTTACATGACCTCTTAGAGCGCACCACCTCCACCAGTCGGCAAGCGTTTTTGCAGGCTGAATTGAGCCGTGTCAACCAATTGGATTCAGAGGAACCGTTGTCTGTTGTCACCCCGCCGCATGTGCACCCCCGCGCCAATATCGTCTGGGCTGATGGCCCCTTGGTCACGCGGCAAACGCGGCGCGCAGTGGTGCCGATTTTTTACCCCTGCCACGCCGGGCAAATGTTACCGGTGTTAAAACCGCTGGCGGATGAACCACCCCCGGCTGGGCATCGGATGAAACGGCGTGATGTGAAAATTCAGGATGAGCCTTACCTCACCTCCATTCGCGTGCACCGATACATTGCCTATGCAGAAGCATGATGGCGTATATACTAGCAAGCAACACAACTCACACAGGGGTCTTCCTATGGACAATCAAGCTTTGGCATTAGAAGTCGGGCAACTCATCATCGACACACTGAACCTGGACATGCAAGCCGACGAGATTGAACCGGATGCGTATTTATTTGGGGAAGGCCTCGCCTTGGATTCCATCGATGCCCTAGAGTTGGCCATGGCCATCACCCAAACCTACGGCTTTCAACTGCGTTCCAACGAGACTAAAAACACGCAGATTTTTCGTTCCTTGCGCACCTTAACCACACACATACACACGCATAAAGCGAGCAACCCTTGACCACTGCCGCCCTACTCCAACACCCTTCAGACCTGTCCACCGTCTTATACCAGGGCGGTAACAACATTACGGTTAAACAACTGTTAAACCAAGCGCACTACCTCAACCAACACATGCCAGCGCACCAATACCTTCTGAATCTACACGACGACCGATACAGCTTTCTATTGGGCTTTCTGCTCGGCCTGCTCCGAGGCTCCGTGAGTTTATTTCCACCCGCAACCACGCCCCACATGATGGCCTGTTTGCAAAAACACTACCCCAACACCTTGGTGTTATGTGACGACGAACAAGCCATGCACGGCCTGCACTATCACAACATCAGAAAAGATTTACCTGAAACATTCGAGCAAACCGAACCACCGCCTCGGCCAGCCATCGAACTCAATACCGTTGTTGCGATTCTGTTCACATCCGGCAGCACCGGCGAGCCGAAACCCTACCCCAAACACTGGCAAGACTTAGTTAGCGTCGCCCAACAATTACGCCAACGGTTTCACCTGCAAGCACAAGAAGCCATCCTGGCCACGGTGCCAACACAGCATTTATATGGGCTGGAAACCGCCATTATGTTAGCCCTACAAGCAGGGGTCGCGCTACACAGCCGCCATCCGTTTTACCCTGAGGATATCCGCGAAGCCTTAAACGAATGTGGCCGAGCCACCACCTTAATCACCACCCCGGTACATTTACGCGCCTGCCTACAAACACGCATCGCATTACCCCATGTGCAGCGCGTCATCTCTGCCACCGCCCCGCTTGACCCCAGCTTGGCGGACGCCTTTGAACAACGCTACGACACGCCTGTTTACGAGATTTTTGGGTGTACTGAAGTGGGCGCGATTGGCACACGCCGCACAACACAAAGCGCCGAGTGGTTAACCCTAGCAGACATCCGCGTAACCCAACGCAACCCAGAAGAAGCCCTGCTGCAAACCAGCCGTTCTATTGGGATGTTTGAATTTAACGACTATATCACCGTGCACCAAGCTGACCGCTTTACTCTACAGGGTCGCAAGCAGGACATGATTAACATTGCGGGCAAAAGAGCTTCACTGGCACACCTTAACCATCACTTACTCGCGATTGGCCTGGTGCAGGATGGGTGTTTTTACTTACCCGCCGCCAAGCACCCATCAACCCGATTAGTGGCTTTTGTGGTGAGCCAGACACCCGAGCATAAAGCCGCGATTGTGCAAGCGCTGAAAGCCGCAATAGACCCGATCTTCTTACCTCGGCAGGTATATTTTGTGGATCAATTGCCCAGAAACGCAACCGGTAAACTGCCCTTAAGCGCCTTGGATACGCTGTATACAAGGCTCACCACAGCACAAACGCACGCCATGCAGTAAGAATAACAGCCTATGCGTGCGACCAACCCGGGTTGAAAGATATGCTGAAGGATATCCCGACCGGGTTAATCAGGCAGTGTTATAATAGACATTTCAAAACAGACTACTCAGAAAAAACCGAGACCTCTTTCGCCAACGTCTGCGCCGTGCCGAATGGCCCACCTGCGGCGGTTATCTTCGCCACATGGTCACCATCACTGTCCGCCGAGGCCTGGCCTTTGAGCATGTGCTCACCGGAATCCCCCAACCATTCAGCCAACTGCATCCCTTGATCCAGCGCGGGGCCATTAATCACCAACTGAAACCAACTTTGGTAACGTTGGGTTAAGTGTTGTAGCTTCAGTTTAGGCTCTGACTCACCGTTTTCATTTTTCAGGTGTAACATGGTTTCACGCAATCCAGCGCTGATTGCCGCTGCGGTATACGGTGTGTGAAGCGTGGCTTGGCCGGGATGATTGGCATACGTCCCCAATGCCGGGTCAAACTTATGCGCTTCCGCCGCCAAAAAAACCCGCCGCGCCGCGACTTTATAGCGCACCTCTTTGGTCGCCAAAAAGGCTGCCACCAAGCCCCGAATAGTCGCAAACTGCGCCCCTAAACTCTGCTCAGCATCCACCCCTTGGTTGAGCGTATACCCCGTCGCCACCAAGCCTTGTTGGTTGATTAAGTTGGCCAAGATAAAATCCGCATTGCGTTTAATCAGCATTAACGCACGCTTGCCTTGTGGGGTGGCCAAACTGGCACTGTCATCCGCAGCGCCATAACCAACCGGCAACGCATCTTGCGCACGTTGATAAATAGATAACGCCACCAAACTATAAGCCACGTCATACGTGGTGACATGCTGGTTCTGTTTACCCCCATCATAGACATCCACAAACACCCCAGCTTTGGCATTAAAATGTAAAGTTGAGAGGTTCTCAAACACCAGGTGGGACAAATTACTCGCCAGCGAGAAAGGATCATTCGAAACTTGATCATTACTCGGGTCGTTATCGATATTCTGCGCAGGCGCGGCCGCAAAAGGCGCACCATCAAACACCGCCAAAAAGGCAGGATTCTGTTGTGTGTTCTGCGTGCGTTGGTCACTAAACGCAAAAAACTCGCTCAAAGGCCAGAGTAACTGCCAAGTATCACGCAACAGACTGCGTTGATCGGTCACTTTCAGCGCACCGGCGGCTTTAACCCCATTCGCGGTGGTTTCCGTGACTTCAATCTGGTGTGGAAACCAGATCGGTTGTTGCGCCGAATAACCCGGTGTAATGCTGCGGCCCAGTTGTTTTCCATCATAACCAAAACGTGTTTGCAAGGTTAATAAGCGGTCCCAGATCATCTCGGTTAGGATCATGCCATTCATCCCATCCGGGGCAGAAACCCCCAATGCATACGTTGCTGCATGATCCATCGTGGCGTTTTCTGCGCTCACCTCTTCATTCTCTGCGGTCGTATGCATGCCGCCTAAAAAATCTTGTGACCACATTACATCCTTCAACATAGCGCTGCCTAACGCACCGGGGTTCACGTGTTTATCCATCCCGGCATCAGACCAAGCCAAGGTTTTGTAATCCCGATAATACGCCGGAATAATGCTGGCGGATTTGAAGGCTTTACCCGCCTTCGTCATGCCCTCCACCTCATCACTATTCACCGGCGTGGTATCCGCCGCCTGCGCCAATTCCGGCATACCCGCTTGATACGGGAACGAAATCGGATATAAATTCAGGGGAATTTCCTCCGCAGGAAACGCCACCGACTGGGCCAACACCAACATACGCTGACCCAAAGCCGGCAGATCTCCGCCCCGTGTGGCATTGAGCAAGCCATTGACCAAATGCGGCCCCAAGGTGGACTGAAAGTTCAACGCATACATGGCTTCTTCAGAATACTCATACGATGCAATGCCAGCGACATAATCAAACGCCGTCGGTTGATTGATCCAATTCGGGTCTAACGTATCTAGATCCAACCCCAGCGCTTCCGCCAAAGGCTCACCCGAAAGCTCAAATTCTGTATAAGCCAACATATTTGCGGCCACATCCATGCTTTTATCAAGCACCTGAACCCTCGGCTGCGCGAATGCAGTCGCGCTGAATGCGATAATCATGAAGGGAATACCTACCCGATATAAAGCCATGAACAACTCCTTTTTCAATGGACTGGAAAAACAATGGGCTGTGAATAAGTACTAACTATAAATGATAATGATTCTCATTGCTATAGTGTATAACAGATCATTTTAGACACGCCACCGACAATGGCTGAACCCAACACCGGTTGATGATGCGGTATTTGGTAAGGTCATACGCCTATCATAAGGATTCAATGGCGTCTAACCAGGCCTCTAAACCATCGGCGGGTAATTGAATGCTGGCGTTCTGCGCCATCGCGCAGTGCACAATTTTTCGGCTCGCGAGGAGAAATTTTTTCTGATCCCCCTGAAAATTTCGGGGCGTTAAGATCAACCGACCGGCACGGCCATACAACCAAAGCCCATACCCTTTCTGTACATATTCGCCCTCTAAACGCACCTGAGAGATTGCCGCCCAAGGCCAACGCCGCCAACCACGCCAGAGCACAAAATAACCCACGCCCTGCGCATCCATGCGCACCTCCTCACCCAACCATTGGACAAGAAAACCCGCGGCCAAACTCAACGGCACACTTAAAAACACAAACAAACTAAAACGCACCCAATCTTGAAAACCATCATATTGCCACAACACAAGCAGCATCAACGCAACATATAACGCGCATAAAACACGTGCAACAGTCGGCGCTCGGGCGCGTTGGTATAAACTTTCTGGTAGCGCCTCTGGCGCATCAAGCCAAACGTTTAATTTTGCATCCTCGGCATCGTGCACGGCCTCACTGTTCTGACCAAACGACGATAAAAAAATAAAAAACAAACTAATACTGATGACCAGGAGCAGCAACAAAGTCACCCAATAACCGGCCGGATTATCCGCCTGACAATCCACGATACCCACCCGGCTAAACTCAATACAACCCGCCAAAAGCCCCTGGACTAAACCCAACACACACAGCACCAACAAACCCAAAGATAACCATCGGCGAAACCGATAAGTCTGCGTTGGCAGAGTTGTTTTATCCGACACATCCGTCATCGCATTTTCTCCACAAAGGGCACCACAACCTCACCCTGAACATTGATCTCACCCCACTGTCCCCCACTCACACGCTGATGATCCCCGTGCCGAATTAATTCACAGCCCCGGCAAACAACCGCACGACCTTGTTCAAATGGAAACCCCCAATCATAAATCGCAGGAATCACCAGCGCTAATTGTGTATTCACATACCCAATCTTGCCTTGCTTTTGGGTGCGCACCAAACCGGCCTCAAACGCATCCGCCCAATTGTCATACATCACCACCGGCACCGTGCGGCCTGAGCGATTCACATAATAAAACTGCCCCGCCACTTGCACCGTGGCCAAATGGTCTGGCGCAAAATCCAGCGCTTGCAAATGCGCTCTCGCCATCACCCAATCACCCCGTGCATTTTTGTAACCACAGTGATCATGCCGAGCAAACTCAACCTCTGGTTGTGTCTCGCTCGATTGCGTGAAATACCAACACGCGGTTAACCCCGGTTGCATCAATGTGTCGCTGGCCTGAGCCGCCGTGCTCAACACCAGCACACACCCCCAAAACCACCGCTTAGCCTGCTGCCAGATCACATCATCTCCCCCATTTCGCACTATAATTTCAGTATAGCTGATCCCAATTCGCCCTTGCGACACACCACCCGAGCTCAGCTTAACCACGATCAATGAGGATACTATGCACACTCAAACCATCAAATGGGCGCTATGTGCGGCCCTATTCAGCACCTTTCAAATATCCACGGCCCTCGCGGGAGATGGCGTAGCAGGCAGTTATGCCGGTTACAGTGAAGGCAACCGAAACAACAAACTGTATTTTTTTGATCAAGGTGTTTACGCACGCTGGGACATCGTGGCAGACCGCCTAGACCCCGGTTACCCCAAAAACATACCGCGCGGTTGGCCCGGCCTACCCAACCAGCTAGATGCAGCAACCTATGGGGGGTACAGCCAAAGTAACCGCAACAATAAGCTGTATTTCTTTAAAGATGGGCATTATTGGCGCTGGAATATTGAAACAGACCGGTTAGACCCAGGTTACCCAAAAGCGATTTCAGCGGGTTGGCGCGGGTTGCCAAATGGGCTCGATGC
>Ga0256847_1000888_pt1 | contig 16810 bp, 18 predicted proteins | sample TeddybearmetaG_FD_189099 | JGI IMG/M metagenome (GOLD analysis project Ga0256847, IMG submission 189099) | Hydrothermal vent microbial communities from East Pacific Rise, Pacific Ocean - Teddybear | ecosystem: Environmental > Aquatic > Marine > Hydrothermal vents | place: Pacific Ocean: East... | reverse complement strand
CGGGTTCAACAGAATCAACTTCCAGACCGGCCATAGTCAGCTGCTCTACAAGCTCCTCAGTTGTAACAGGTGGATTAACTAGCTCTCTTAACCAGGCTTCACTAATTTGCATAATCTTAATAACCTCTGTTGAGCACGGATTTTGTGGAAAATCTGGGCGTGAAAGACAAAGAAAAGCTCGATAAGAATGGCCTTAGTCCTTGTTGAGAGCTATTCTGCAGGATTTCACGTCCTGATTTATTCACAAAACTGTGAAGCGAATTAAACATCTCATCATTATGAGTAATTAAGGATTGTAATAAATGTATCATTCTATAAATTAGTATAGTTTGTAGCGTTCGACATAGGTTATTAGGATACTCTAATCCTCCCTTAATTGAATTGTTCCAAAAATTTAAGATCATTTTCAAAGAACATTCTTAAATCATTAATTCCATATCGTAGCATCGCTAAACGTTCAACTCCCATACCAAAAGCAAACCCGGTAAATTCATCACTATTAATCTTTACTGACTTAAAAACTTCAGGGTGAATCATGCCACAACCCATTACTTCCAGCCAGCCTGTATGACCACAGACACGACAACCTTTACCATCACACATTACGCATTCTATATCGACCTCTGCTGAAGGCTCAGTAAATGGAAAGTAAGAGGGTCTAAAACGAACTTGAATATCTTTTTCAAAAAATGCACGTAGAAATTCATACACCACACCTTTTAAATCAGCAAAACTAACATCGGTATCGACTAAAAAGCCTTCTACCTGATGAAACATAGGAGTATGCGTTACATCAGAATCACAACGATAAACCCGTCCAGGTGCAATAACTTTAAGCGGCGGGGCTTCAGCCTCCATTGCACGTATTTGTACTGGAGATGTATGTGTTCTTAATACTGTATGCGCATCAAAATAAAAGGTATCATGCATTGCTCTCGCAGGATGATGTGCAGGAATATTTAAAGCTTCAAAGTTATGATAATCATCTTCAATCTCTGGTCCTTCAACTACCTTAAATCCCACACTGGCAAAGATTTTCGATATTCTTCGCAAAGTAATAGTCACTGGATGCAATCCGGCAATTGATTGGCCCCGTCCAGGCAAGGTCACATCCACAGATTCACTTGCTAGTCGTTCATCTAAGGCTGCTTGTTGCATTGCGGCTTTAGCTGCTTCCAATTTCTGCTGAAATTCACCTTTAGCTTTGTTGATAACTTGACCTACAGCGCGCCGCTGACCAGGGTCAAGCTTACCCAGTTCCTTCATCTGCAGGGTGAATGCACCCTTTTTTCCCAGATAGGAAACTCTGACTTGATCTAATTGAGTAAGATCTGTTGATTCTGCAAGTGCATGTAAGCCTTGCGAGAGAATTTCTTCGAGATTAGCCGACACAGCTCAGTTCACTATTGTAGTATTTGATGAGAATAGAAAAAGCCAGAAATAAATAGTACTCGCAGTTTGATTAATCCAAACATTGCGAATATACACTCGCAATTACGCATATTTACAGCTTATTTCTTATAAATAGGGGAATAAAATTCACTCTCTTCTTATAGGAAGAGAGTGAAAAAAAGAGTATCCTTAATGAATACTCTTACCTTTTTTAAGAAGGTTTACTTTGATTCGCTTTAGCTATCTCTGCAATTTTAGCAAAAGCATCCATATCACGTACGGCGATATCAGCTAATACTTTTCGATCAATTGCAACATTTGCTTTAGTTAAACCATTAATAAAGCGACTGTACGACATTCCGCATAAACGTGCTGCTGCATTGATACGGACTATCCACAATGCGCGAAATTGACGTTTTCTTTGTTTGCGGTCACGGTATGCATACTGCCCCGCTTTAATAACCGCTTGCTTAGCAACGCGATAGACTCTACTACGAGCACCGTAATAACCTTTCGCTTGCTTTAAAATCTTTTTATGTCTTGCTCTGGCAGTTACGCCGCGTTTTACTCTAGCCATGATTCTTCCCTCAATTAACTATACGGTAACAAACGTGCAATCATTGGCACATCTGACGGATGAATAGTGGCTGCTTTACGCAACTGTCTTTTTCTTTTAGTGGTTTTCTTGGTCAAAATATGACGACGATGCGCCTGACCACATTTAAAACCGCTTTTGGTTTTTTTAAACCGTTTAGCAGTACCACTATGGGTTTTCATTTTTGGCATTTGTTTTCTCCAATAATAATAATAACGTCCCTGAGAGACAAACCCGATAAGGCAAAATGCATGGCCCGACCGAATTAGACGCATCAAATGATGCATTTAACGACTCTTTCCTGAATCATAAGGTTTATTTATAAAATAAACCTGTTTTTCACTTTTATTTCTTCTTCCTGGCTGCCATAACCATAATCATTTGGCGGCCTTCAAACTTAGGAAATTGCTCTACAATAGCCAACTCTTCTAGATCTTTTTCTACACGCTTCAGCAATTCCATGCCTATCTCCCTATGAGCCATTTCTCGGCCTCGAAAACGCACAGTAATTTTAGTTTTATTACCTTCTTCCAGAAACTTAGTCAGGCTTCTCAGTTTAACCTGATAATCGCCTTCTTCAGTTCCAGGTCGAAATTTAATTTCTTTTATCTGGATCTGTTTTTGTTTCTTTTTTGCTGCCTGTGACTTTTTATTTTGTTCAAACTGGTACTTGCCATAATCCATTACTTTACAAACTGGAGGATCTGCATTAGGTGATACTTCCACCAGATCCATATTAGCTTCATACGCAAGTTGTTTGGCTTCAGCCAATGAAATTACACCTATCTTGTCACCATTCGCACCAACAACACGTACCCGTCTTGCGATTATATCGTTATTTAAGCGCGTAATATCTTTTTTAGAAGCGATACTCTATTCCTCCAGTTTGTTTTTATTTTTTGTTTGCAATTTCATTATCTAACTTGCTTGTTAAATCACTCATTGACAAACTACCTAGATCTTCACCTTTTTGCGACCGTACCGCAATAGTTTGATTTTCTAACTCTTTATCACCGATAATGAGAAGATATGGTACACGTTGCATTGAATGCTCGCGAATTTTAAAGCCTATCTTCTCATTTCTCAAGTCTATTTTTACTCTATAGCCTTGTTTTTGTAATTTTTTCCTAACTTGCTCAGCATATTCTTCATGTCTACTAGCAATATTCATCACTATAACTTGGACTGGAGACAGCCATAGCGGGAATGTTCCAGAGTGCTGTTCAATTAAGATACCAATAAAACGTTCCAGGGAACCTAATATTGCTCTATGTAGCATTACCGGCACTTGTTTTGAGCCATCTTCAGCAATATAAGTCGCATCCAATCGACCTGGCATTGAAAAATCAACCTGAATGGTCCCACATTGCCAAACACGATCCAGACAATCTTTTAGCGAAAATTCTATTTTTGGACCGTAGAAAGCGCCTTCACCAGGTTGCAGTTCCCAATCCATATTCTTATTATTAAGCGCTACTTCTAATGCTTTTTCCGACTTATCCCAATCCTCATCACTGCCGACTCTATTTTCTGGGCGTGTAGACAGCTTAACTATGATCTGCTCAAAACCAAAGTCTTTATAGACTTCAAATAACAAATCAATAAAAGTAGAAACTTCATCCTGTATTTGTCCCTCAGTACAAAAAATATGCGCATCATCTTGCACAAAATTTCTTACTCGCATTAAACCATGCAAGGTACCTGAAGGCTCATTACGATGACAGGAACCAAATTCAGCCATACGAAGAGGCAAATCTCTGTAACTCTTTAAGCCTTGATTGTATACCTGAATATGACAGGGACAATTCATCGGTTTAACCGCATAATCTCTATTTTCAGAGTGCGTTGTAAAAATCATTTCACCAAACTTATCCCAGTGCCCTGATTTTTCCCACAATGTCCGATCAACTAACTGAGGCGTTTTAACTTCACCATAGCCATTAACACGAAGTTTTTCACGTATATATTGCTCTACTTGCTGATATATTATCCAGCCTTTCTCATGCCAAAACACCATACCCGGCGCTTCTTCCTGCATATGAAATAAGTTCAGTGCCTTAGCCAGTTTACGATGATCTCTTTTTTCTGCTTCCTCCAAACGATGCAGATAGGCTTTTAATTCTTTCTTATCTGTCCAGGCTGTACCATATATTCGCTGCAACATTTCATTGTCTGAATTACCGCGCCAATAAGCACCGGCAATCTTCATTAACTTAAATGTTTTTAATTTGCTTGTACTGGGAACATGCGGACCACGACACAAATCGGTGAAATCACCTTGCGTATATAAAGACAGGTCTTCATTTGCAGGGATCGACTCAATGATTTCTGCTTTATAGTCTTCACCCAAATTTCGAAAGAACTTTACCGCATCATCTCGTGATACTACAGTACGACTAATTTCAATATTTTCTGAAACCAGTTGCTGCATTTTTTTCTCTATCTTTTTAAGATCATCAGGTGTAAAAGCTCTTGCATAGGAAAAATCATAAAAGAAGCCATTTTCAATGACCGGCCCAATAGTGACCTGCGCTTCCGGAAATAACTGTTTAACAGCCTGGGCCAATAAATGCGCAGTAGAATGACGAATAACCTCAAGACCTTCCTCATCTTTTGCAGTAATTATTTGTAGACCTGCATCTTGTTCTATCAAATAACTGGAATCTACTACTTGATCGTTTACTTTTCCTGCTAATGTTGCTTTAGCCAAACCAGAGCCTATGGATTGTGCAACATCCATTACTGTTACAGCATTATCAAACTCTCGTTTTGATCCATCAGGAAGGGTAATTACTGGCATTTTCTTATCTTTATGTTTCCGCAATAAAAAAAGCACCGCGATGCGATGCTTTATAGTCTGGTAGGCACGAGTGGATTCGAACCACCGACCCCCACCATGTCAAGGTGGTGCTCTAACCAACTGAGCTACGCGCCTAAGGTCTTGTGTTCAATACAGCCATTATAACAAGACTTTTCCTTTATGCAAAGCAAACCTGATTTTATTAATTCATCTAAAATCGGCTTCGATCAACTCATACCATCATAATCACATGCCAGTCAGTTATATACAACCTCATAATAATAAAAGCGCACAATACATGATATCCATGTCAATGTTAAACCGTAGAAACTTGTGCTAAATGCGCATGATTTCAGTGCTTTTAAGGCATATACCTCATGTAATTTGGTTAATTCATACAAAATAGGCTTTCATTACAATTTCATTTCATGTTGAAGAAGAAGAAAAAACAACCATTGCTAATTTTTCATCAATCAGTATTCTTTAGGTAGCCATTGCGGAATTATTTTAATAATCACATCAAACCATCATTTCTGCTTGTAGTAATTTTATTTCATCCCTAACTGCAGCAGCTGCTTCGAATTCCAGATCTTTTGCATGCTGATACATTTTTTCTTCTAACTGTTTTAGTTTTCTTGCTGCCTGTTTTGGCGAAAGAACTTTATATTCTGCAACAGACTCAGCAATTTTGGTTTTTACATTACCCAGAGAAAGTCCTGATCCAGGGATTTCCAGCTCCATAATATCTAACACAGACTTATAAATGGTTTTCGGCTCTATTCCTTTTTTGATATTAAAAGCCCGCTGCATTTCTCTACGACGCTCTGTTTCATCTATCGCCTGGCGCATGGACTTAGTCACTTTATCGCCATAAAGTATAGCCATACCATTGACATTTCTGGCTGCCCGTCCTATCGTTTGCACTAATGAAACCACAGAGCGTAAAAACCCTTCTTTATCAGCATCCAATATTGCAACTAAAGATACTTCAGGGATATCCAGCCCCTCTCGTAACAAATTAATTCCTACCAATACATCAAACTGCCCCAGACGCAGGTCACGGATAATTTCAACACGCTCAACAGTATCAATGTCTGAATGTAGATAGCGTACTTTCACATCATGCTCCATCAAATAATCGGTTAAATCTTCCGACATTCTTTTGGTTAATGTTGTCACTAGCACACGCTCTTTCAGAGCAACTCGTTTATTGATTTCTGATAATAAATCATCCACTTGTGTACTTGCTGGCCGCACTTCTATCATGGGGTCTAACAACCCTGTTGGCCTCACCACTTGCTCTACAAAGTGATCAGTATGCTCTTTCTCATAAGGACCCGGCGTTGCAGAAACATAAATTCTCTGTGCTGATTTAAGCTCAAACTCATCAAAACGTAACGGCCTGTTATCCAGTGCAGAAGGTAATCTAAAGCCATATTCAACCAAGGTTTCCTTTCTGGATCTGTCACCTTTATACATAGCACCAATTTGTGGCACAGAAACATGACTTTCATCAATAATTAGCAGCGCATTATCCGGCAAATAATCAAACATGGTTGGCGGTGATTCACCCAACTCCCTACCCGACAAATACCGGGAATAGTTTTCTATACCAGAACAATAACCCACTTCTCTGATCATTTCCAAATCAAATAAAGTTCTCTGCTCCAGTCGTTGCGCCTCAACTAATTTACTGTTTGAGCGCAACTGCTCCAACCTTTCAACCAGCTCAATTTTTATTTCATCAACTGCCGCTAACAATTTTTCTCTAGGCGTTACATAATGCGTTTTTGGATAAATAGTAAAACGGGCCAGTCGGTGTTTTATTTCTCCTGTTAATGGATCGAACAATGACAGGCGCTCAATCTCATCATCAAATAATTCAATGCGTAACGCTTCCTCGTCTGATTCAGCCGGAAACACATCAATCACATCACCACGCACACGATAAGTTGCCCGCTTTAGATCAATATCATTACGGGTATATTGCATTTCTGCCAAGCGCCGTAAAAGATCCCGCTGCTTTATCATGTCTCCACGGACCAGATGTAAAACCATCTGAAAATAAGACTCTGGCTCGCCCAATCCATAAATAGCTGATACTGTTGCCACTACTATGGTATCTTTTCGCTCTAACAAAGCCTTGGTTGCTGACAGGCGCATCTGCTCAATATGTTCATTTAACGAAGCATCTTTGTCAATAAATGTATCTGAAGCTGGCACATAAGCTTCCGGCTGATAATAGTCGTAATATGATACAAAGTACTCCACACTGTTATCAGGAAAAAACTCTTTCATCTCACCGTATAGCTGGGCTGCTAGTGTTTTATTAGGTGCCATGATCATCGCCGGGCGCTGGGTTTCCATAATAACATTGGCGATAGTAAAGGTCTTACCCGAACCGGTTACGCCTAATAAAGTTTGATGTACCTCGCCATCATTTAACCCTTCCACCAATTGTTTAATTGCCTCAGGCTGATCGCCAGCAGGTTGGTACCGACTTTGAATTTTAAACTTTTTAATCACTGTTACTTTTACTGTTTATTTAGTTTTAAAAATGAAGGCATAACCTTCAATTATTTTCACACCAAATTGATACTATTAACATTTCATTTGTGATACTACGGCACGATGGTCATGTGTTATCTAAAGAAACATGTTACATGGATTTAGCTTTGACTTTCTATCATTTTAACTCTCCCTTTTTTACTCTGGCGATTTATAAGGAGAATTTACCAATTGCACTGAAATATACTGGACTTTGAGTACAAATACAGGATCTTCAAATTCATCGACACTATCAAGTTCAGACCCAGTTCCGGACAATGCCCTGCCCGTTACTTTTGACATTTTAGCCGCACAGAAAGGTTCAACCTAGAAAAATCAGTTGGCTCACGGTTTCTTGCACAAGCTCTTGATTTCATGCCCAACTGATCATTCTAGGTTCAAACAAATTGGAGCTTTAAAATAGCGTTTACTAACACAGGAGGCAACATTCCAGACTTATCTCATATGTCTATTAATTTAACAGAAAACGCCAAAACATCTGTTCCCTTTCCCGCTTCAACCTGGCTCTTTGGTTCTGAACTTTTAGGGTTAGCAGGCTTTAATCATAATAGAAAACGTCTTTAAGTCTAACCCTCAAACACAAACTTCAGGCAGGCAACCACTCGTCTATTCAGTTAACAAATTTATTACACAAAAGCTCATTAATCATAGAGTATAATAGCCATATCATTGATTTTAAGTCACTATAAGGCATTATGAGTATTAAACTATCTAATAGAGTTAACGCTGTACAACCATCACCGACGCTAGCTATTACAGCCAGGGCTGCTGAAATGAGAGCAGCTGGAAAGGATATAATTGGATTAGGCGCTGGAGAACCCGATTTTGATACGCCTGATCATATTAAAATCGCTGCAATTAAAGCTATTAATGCTGGTTTTACTAAATACACTGCAGTTGATGGAATTCCCGCTTTAAAACAGGCTATTATCGATAAATTCAAAAATGATAACGGTTTTGATTATCAACTGAATCAAATTCTTGTTTCCTGTGGGGGTAAACAAAGCTTTTTTAACCTTGCTCAAGCTCTAATTAACCCGGGCGATGAAGTCATTATTCCTGCACCTTATTGGGTTTCATATCCTGATATGGTTTTACTAGCTGATGGTATCCCTGTCATTGTTGAAACCACACAAGCACAACAATTTAAAATCACAGCAGAGCAATTACGTGCAGCTATCACTGATAAGACACGCTTATTTGTTATCAATAGTCCATCCAACCCAACTGGCGTTGCGTACACATCGGTTGAACTGAAGGCATTGGGAGCAGTACTTAAAGATTTTCCGCAGATCATTATTGCTACAGACGATATGTATGAACATATTCTTTGGCAAAAAGGCAGTTTTGTAAATATTCTTAATGCCTGCCCAGAATTATATGATCGTACCATGGTGTTAAATGGCATATCCAAAGCTTATTCGATGACAGGCTGGCGTATTGGCTATGCGGCAGGACCTGCTGAGTTGATAGGTGCTATGCGTAAAATACAATCTCAAAGCACATCCAACCCGACATCAATTTCTCAATATGCTGCTGTTGAAGCCATTTCTGGCGACCAAAGTTGTATTGACACTATGCTTGTCGAGTTTAAAAAGCGTCATGACTATGTTGTTGAAGAACTCAATACTATAGAAGGTGTTGAATGTATCAGTAGCGATGGCACATTTTACGTGTTCCCTAATGTAGCAAAACTGATCGACAAACTAGATGGTATTGATAATGATCTGGACTTTGCTGAATTTCTGATTGAAAAAGCAGGCGTTGCATTAGTACCAGGCACTGCATTTGGCTGCCCTGGGCACATTAGAATTTCTATTGCTACCAGCATGGAAAACCTTGAGAATGCATTAAAAAGGATTAAACAAGCTATTTAATAAGCGAGTTTAATTGTTCACATAAGCCCTCCTCATTAGGAAAGGGCTTATGCTTTCTGACCTACCAACTTTTAATCAAATCCCCAGATTTAATTTTTCGTGCATCTGAAATGATTTCCATTTCGCCTACCGAAAAATTTGCCTGCACATCCTTAATATTGACCACACCAATTAATCTCTTTTCCTGCATACCTGCATTTAAATTAGTGGCATAAACTACAAGACTATCCCCTTGCTTTACTTTATCCTGAGCACCTGCATTAATATAAACCTTTTTATTTTCGACTTTAATTACTTTTGCTGAAAATGGGTAACAGGCAAATAATTGTCTGATATCTTTACTGGCTAGCCGAATGATTTTTGATATTTTATGACCTGTCGGCGTTGCTTTAAACCGTTCACTTCCAACTGAATATCCAACAGGAACCCATACGTCACCAATCACCGTATCAGTATAACGATGCTGAAATAATAGTGCACCTGATAAACCATCATGCACATAAATATCGATAGCGACGCCCCTTCTGGCTATAAAATCCCTCATCATTGATTTCATTTGCGCCAAAAAGCCAGCACCTCTGACATATTCTGTCGATTCAACCTCCAGATCCCTTATGACTCCAGACAAAACAAATTGAGCACCATACTGCTGTGCAAGCTGAATGACCACAGAATCCTGATACCCTGTTGGATCTAATATTTCTGGAGCCATATCAGGTCGTGAATAGATGACAGTATGCGTTTCATTTCTCCCTATAAAATCTCCAGACTCCATTAGAATATTCATTATTTCTCTTGGAATGCCACTGTATAGATCTTGAGTTTCATTAGCGCTGACCTGTCCTGAAGTCGCGATAGGAAACCCGGTAGCTACAATCCGTTTTCGATAGGGTGAATTACAAATTTGTCCATCAGATACAACAGTCAATACCTGTAGATGATAAATATCATCACTAATCCACTCATCAACTACCTTGGTACTACCAAGCAAGGTTTCTGAAGAAATTTTGCCCGCTGCTTCAATAGAGGCATTTCTTATGGCATCTCTGAAAGCCTGCTTTCTAGCGAGCAACTTCGCACCATTTTTTATGCTCGCCTGGCCTTGCACTGTAATAGTATGGTTAACAGCAGCAACCTCTACATCCTTAGAAATTTCAGCTGTTGGTTTAGCACATCCTTGTATAAAAAAAAGACTGCTAAAAAGAAATATCTTAAGGAACGTGCATGGAATAAGTTCGGCAACTGGCACAGGATTTTTGTTTGTCTTCAAGGCGTGGCAATAGGCGCATAGCAAGCTACGCAACTGTTGCCACAACGCAGAAGACGGACAAATAGACAAGCTAGTTATCGAAGTTCTTTCGTGTACGTTCCTAAGCATTAACTTCAATATATTCATTACAGTTGGTTAATTAAAAAATCTGTTTTGATAGAACAAAATAACGAAGTAAAGTTTTCAAAGCCATATTGGCCGTCCATTCGGTATCATATAAGCCGTAATCTAACAGCACACTGTCAACTGCATCTTTTTCTTTAGAAAAACCAGAAACACTTAATGGAGCAATACAGTCTGAAGCGGCACAAGATAAATTTACCCTTGATAATGCAGCATGCTGATATCCAATACGCGTAAAAGGAATTTTATTATCTTCTTGTAAACATTGAGAAACCACAGCAACAGTACTAGAAAAACATTGATAAAAACGGGGCGTTAAACCTACCGCTAGGGCAATTTTTTTCTGATCGGCAATTGTTTTAGATTCTACCACTTGCGCTTCACGTAAAAATAAATCCAGAAATATTCTATAGGCCTCATCCTTAAGCACTTGATCCGCAACTACTAAGCCATTATCAAGCTTTTCACTGTAAACCTGCTTTGCAAGCTCTCTATAAGCATTAAGTTTTGCACTCTGCTCCGTTGCAAACGTATTCTGGCCCTGAGTCATCTGAGGTCTATTTCGCAGTTGACTATACCCACTTGCCAATAGAGTTTTAATGTTTTCAGGCGTAGAAGACTCCACTACTTTGGTGCTGACTGAACCACATCCGACCAACAGCATTAAAATCACAGTTAACAAAATACTAAAAGTTAATTTTTTCACCAGTTTGCTCCTTTATAGTATCTTTGTTATCGGCCGGATAGTGTGTTTCTTAAATCATTCCTCCACCAACTCTTCTACTCTGTCCACTGACCACAATTTCTCTAATTGATAAAATTCACGAGCTTGCGCAGTCATAACATGCAAAATCACATCACCCAAATCCAATAAAACCCAGTCAGACCCTTGCCCACCTTCGACACCCAAAGGCGTAATACCCTTTTCTTTTACTTCTTCTAACACATAATCACACAATGCTTTTGCATGACGTTCTGAAGTTGATGTAACCAGCACCATAAAATCAGTAATACTGGTTTTCCCTATAACATCCAGAACTGTAATATCTTGCCCTTTATTATCATCAAGAACATTTTCTACAATTTTCAATAAATCTTTTGTTTGCATTTAATCTCTCTATTTATGCGTCATTTATTAATTCATATGATGTTAGGCACGAACGCTTTGCCCAACCTACCTTACTTAATTAGTGGGAGTTAATTTCCTATCTCCGTATCTATCAAGTCATATCGTGCACCTTACTGTATGAATATAGTTTATTTTCTTTTATATATTCAATAACATTTTCTGGCAATAAAAAACTGGGATCCATACTCTTTTCTATCATGTTTCTAATAGATGTAGCAGAAATATCTAACTGAGCCACCGACTGAAAATAAGTAGCAAATACTGATCCGGCACATATTATATGGCTATACCAAAAGTTAAGGAACGTACATAGAATAACTTGAACAATTGACTTTGTATTTTGTTCGTCTTCTTCGTTGTAGAAATGGTTACGTAGCTTGCTATGCGCCCATTTCCACCCCTTGAATACGAACAAACTACTTCGCCATTTAGCCAACTTATTCTGTATGCGTTCCTTAACCAAAATATCATGCTTACGAGGTGGAATATAATTCAAAAAACACAAACACATTTCTAAAACATGGCACTTATAAAACTTTATTCAAATAAATCCTCACATATATCGCAGACAAAATATGTTTCTCCCTTCCCACAGCTTATATGGCCGGTCGCACCGGCACGAATCACCCAATCACATGATTTAGATTTGAAATTCAGTGTTCCTTCGATGTAGCATGGTGCAAAATTATAATGATCATGAATTACTTTATAATCCACCTGCCTTGCTCGTAAAAAGAATTCTCTTGCCTCATCATGAGTTAAATCAACATCAGATGGACGGCATTTAGCTATGTCATCAGAATTAAAGTCAGTCACATATACATCAGTGATTCCGGTGTTTTTAAAAGTTATTTCTGCACAAGATGCAACATAAAATACGGCCGAAAAAATAATGCCTTTGCACTTCATTTCCATATGGCTGTGCTCGCTTCACCTGGGTTTTTATAAGATACCTGAGGATGTTTATACACATCACTGGAAGTTAGACTAAAGTGAATATAAAGTTCACTCACCAACCATTGAAGTGAGAGGTTTTGTTGGGCCTTAATCGTTTCGTATGTTTTATCATCTATATGTTTCCCTACAAGCTCTATACCAATAGAATCACTATTTACAGTGATATCGATTAGGGTATGTCTTCGCACGCTCATTGGCATTTATTGCTTTTATTTGACTACCCCATGACATAGCAAGAATTTTTGCCATTCTTGCACTATTACAGTTTTTGTTATTTATGGCAAGACACTTAGATTTAATTAATCGACCAACATGATAGCAGCGCTTATGCAAACTAGCTGTTTGGTATATTGATCCATTTTTTCCAATTAAAAAATGAGCACCATTGCCACCTGCTTTATAGCCATTAAAGGTATGTTGAGCAGTAGGCGCATCAGTTTGATGAACAACAATTGCATGAATACCTATAAGCATTCCATGTTCTATGCCTGGCGATCTTCTATGCACCACCTTGTTATCAATAAGCATTCCATCTTTATTAATAGTAGACATATTTTCTCCTTTAGGTTTTGATCGCTAACAAATACACAGTATCACAAAATACAATCAGTCAGGCCTAACAATCTACAGTCATCTTAAATTAGACTATATCTACTTTTCCTTATTGTAGTTTTTGGATAAAAAATTAAATATAAGACCTGAACATGCTAATGTTGTTTTAATTTGTTAAAACAACTTCAAAATCCCAGATTCACTATCTGGCCCGCATAACAACCAAATTTGTTCAAAAGGATGCTCATCAGGTACAAATATTTCATGATAATACGCTTGGAATTCTTCTTTTGCCCAAATTGGCATCGCATTTCTGATTAGCAACCAAACCGGTGAACCCTCATATTTTTTAATTGATTTCTTTTCTAACAGTCGGTTAAGTGGTTTTATTAGGCGGTGATTCAGTGGAATCAACCTTGCTTTCAAATTCTCTGCATCAGTGGATGTCGAAAATCCAATTCGGTCAAGAAGTTGCTTTGCGTCTGATGTCGTACCATAGATATGGCTAACCTCTATAAAAATTTTATTTCCATCTAAATTACATATACTATCTGCAAAAGGCGGTTCTGTTAATTCAACAAACTGAAGTATTGTATTTGTTTCTTTAACATAGGCATCTGCAAAATTCTCAATAGCACTTTGTTCTAATACATTCTTCTCTTTCATAACTTAGGCACTTAGGAATCAAGGGGGCAGCTAGTAATAAGTAATAAGGAATCAGCCAACTTGAAATTATAAAGAGCAAGATTGATACCCCTTATTTATTCATATTGTTTAGATCCACTAAATATAGTACTTGTTTAATATTCATGTCTCATTAGGCTCTTCAACGCTCATATCCCGCTCCCATCCTTCATTCTGGAGTATTATTGACTCTATAGCTATTGCATTTCCATTCGCATCAAGATCAGGTAGCACCTGATACTCTGATACCCAGCAACGATAGACCTTGAATGACTTAACTACATTACCCTGTCCGTTTAGTAAATTTATGATGATGTCTTTACGGAAATCCTTCAGGGACATCGCAGCATCCCCGGTAAGGTTAAAACTAAGGTCAGCCCATTTCTCAAATTCAGTATCGTGCGTAACTCCCCGTTCAAGGGTAATCGGCTCGAATGCCCAATCACCGGGTGATAAACGAGATTTACTTGGGTCACTTCCCTCACGATGTCTCACCGGTGTGGTTGATCGCTTAAGGGCACTAACCTTGCTAACGCCTGCAACCTCTCTTCCATCCAAAACAATACGGAATTTAAAGTTTTTATAGGGATCAAACCGATGTGTATTAACACTAAATTGTGGCATTTTATTTTCCTCTTTTTATTATTAATAACTACCTTTTAGTAAAACATCATGCGTTGTGATTTTTATCACAACCTATTCTTACTCTCTGATTTGCCCATCACCCAGCACTACATATTTTATTGAAGTTAACCCATTTAACCCTACGGGCCCCCTTGCATGTAGCTTATCAGTGCTAATACCTATTTCAGCACCTAACCCATACTCAAATCCATCAGCAAAACGTGTTGATGCATTGACCATAACAGAGCTTGAGTCTATTTCTCGTAAAAACCGTCGTGCCAAGGTGTAATCTTCTGTCACTATTGATTCTGTGTGACCAGAACTGTATTGATTAATATGTTCAATGGCCTGGTCTATATCTGCTACTATTTTTATTGATAAAACCGGGGCTAAATATTCTGTATTCCAGTCTTCATCTGTTGCTCTGATACATTCAGGAATTAAAGAACAGGTTTTAAGACAGCCTCGTAGTTCAACACCTTCTTGCAGATATTTTTCGGCCAGTAACGGTAATACTTTTGCTGATATGTCTTCTGCAACCAATAAGGTTTCCATGGCATTACAAACTCCGTAACGATGCGTTTTAGCATTAAAAGCAATAGCTACCGCTTTTTCTATATCTGCTTTATCATCAATATAAACATGGCAAATACCATCCAAATGTTTGATAACTGCAATGGAGGCTTCTTTACTAATTCTCTCGATCAAACTCTTGCCACCACGCGGTATAATCACATCGACATATTTGTCCATAGTGATCAGTTCACCTACCGCAGCACGATCGGTTGTTTCTACAACCTGAACTGCTTCCGCAGGTAGATCTGCCGCTTTCAAACCTTCAACGATACATTGTGCAATTGCCTGGTTGGAATGAATGGCTTCGGAGCCACCTCGCAAAATACAGGCATTACCTGATTTTAAGCATAAAGCAGCTGCATCAACGGTTACATTGGGCCGGGATTCAAAAATAATCCCAATCACGCCCAATGGCACACGCATCTGGCCTACTTGTATTCCGCTAGGTCTATAGCTAAGATCCATTATTTCCCCGACTGGGTCAGCAAGCGCTGCAACCTGTTTTAGCCCTTCAATCATGGAATCGATTCTGTCAGGTGTCAATTCCAATCGATCCAATAAGGCCGAGTCCAATCCATTTGCTTTTCCTGCTTCTAAATCTTTTTGATTTTCTATGGCAAGCGCATCTTTACTGTTTGCAATTGCATCTGCAATTTTCAGTAAAGCCAGGTTTTTTTTACCTGACTCAGCCTTACTCATTTCCCGGCCAGCTTTTTTTGCTTGCTGACCAAGTTTTGTCATATATTCTGTTATTTCCACTTTAATCTACTCTCGAACCGTGTTAACTGCATATTGTAACCTGAATTATGCAGTCGAATAATTAACATGTTTAGAACAAACCAGTTGAAATACAAATAAACTAGTGATCCAACAACTTTGGTTTGATGAATAATGCAGCGGACTTCAGTCCGCAATTTCCGACATGACTAATTACTATTGTTGTTCATAGCGAACTGAAGTGAACTCTACAAAAAACCTATCCATTAATTCAAAATTACCAAAGTGCTAATAGTCAATTAACATTTTTTTGGCAGGTAGATCATCAAACCATTTCACTGGCTGAAAAATCATCCACCTTAATAGCTAAATCCCTGCTCCTATCTGCCTTTTCTAATAAAGCGGCTTCCTCCACACTGATAATTTGCTTATCTAGTGCTTCATTTATTACAGCCTCACCATGGCCCTTCTGCAACTGCTTACTTCTTTGTGCATTATGTATTTTCTTTTCAATGGGTAATGCAGCCATTACCGCTTTAAAGGCACATTCTATTCGTCCTGTTGCATCATTTTCTATTTCATTGATATAGATTCCCTGAGTTAAACGATCACGAGCCTCCGAGTCATTCAACAATAATGTAGCTGTTTGATGGATTAAACTATCTTTGGGTGCTGAAAACACCTTGCCTGCAGGAAAAATGGTCGCAGCAAGACCCCAAACTATGGGCTTGTATGGCAATAAACTAAATATTACAAATAACGATTGCTGCGCTTTGTAAAGCGTATGCTGACAGGCCCAGTGTAACAAAGGTAAATCATCTTCTGGGCAGCCCTGATCCTGATAATATTTTAAAACCGTTGAACATAAATACAAGTTACTCAACACATCAGCATATTGACCGGAAATACGTTCCTTTCGTTTTAAAGATCCTCCTAAAACCATAAT
>Ga0256847_1000887_pt1 | contig 16818 bp, 14 predicted proteins | sample TeddybearmetaG_FD_189099 | JGI IMG/M metagenome (GOLD analysis project Ga0256847, IMG submission 189099) | Hydrothermal vent microbial communities from East Pacific Rise, Pacific Ocean - Teddybear | ecosystem: Environmental > Aquatic > Marine > Hydrothermal vents | place: Pacific Ocean: East... | reverse complement strand
AGGCGTAAACAGTTTCGATAAAATTAATAGCAAGATACCTATATGTAAACCCGAAATCGCCAAAATATGAATAGCACCAGCTTTGGCGTAATCATTTTTTGTATTGCTGTCGATTCCTTGTTTTTGCCCGAGTAAGAGTGCGTTTATTATTGCGAGTTCATCTGCTTCAAAATTATAAGTGATTATTTTTTTCTGAATGTGATCTCGGATAGAAGCAGCAAAACCTCGAAGGGTTATCTCGCCTTTTTTATGGATTAAAATTGATGCAGATGAAACACTTATTTGATGATATACATCTTGTGTTTTCATATAATTAGCATAATTAAATCCGTTGGGGTTTTTAGGCTTGTTTATTTCTGAAAATATGGTTTTAAGTAATAGCTTTTCGTCGATATTAAGTTTTTTGCAAGTACTGTCTTTCGAAATAAGAAGTAATATTTTTCCAGAAGTTGAAGCATCATTAATACTTATAACTTTTGCGAGATATCGATCTTGGTAGGGTGAAGGTTTTAGGATTTCGCTTATTTTCAGAGTTACAAAATTGGTTTCCGAAGAAATTAAACTATTGCTATAATGCAGTTCTTTATTTTTTGGAAGTTGTAATTGATACGAAACCATTCCGAAGAAAAAAAAGAAAAAGAAAACGGCCAAACCAAAACCGCTATGTTGCAACAAACGTTTTTTAGCCTGAAGCCAAAAAAAGAGTATGGAACAAAAACTGGCTATAAGTAAATAATACAAATAAGTGATGCTTCCATTATAAAAGCTAGACAGCGTAATTCCCGCAAGTGAGCACAATGAAAGCTTGACAATCGTTAAATTGATAAACTTCATAAAATAAAAATGGGGAGTGGGTCGGGGAGAAACTAATTTTTATAAATATAAAGAATTTAAATAACTCTTCTTACTTCAACAAAAGCTTTGTTCCAATAACTTTCTTTTAAGGAAGAAATAATAACTCCTCGCGAACTAGTGGAGTGAATAAAGAAAATTTCGCCACGGTTATTTTCTACAACCAAGCCTACATGGTTAATGGTATTGCTGTTTTTGTTTGTTTTAAAAAATAAGAGGTCGCCCTTCGTTGTTTTAGCAATAGAAATTCGCGTTCCTTTTTTAGCCATATCTCTAGAAACCCTTGGCATGGCAATGTTTTCTTTTTGATATGAAACATACACAAGTCCCGAGCAATCCATCCCAGCTTTACTAGTGCCACCAAATTTATAGCGCGTGCCTTCAAAAGTTTTTGCGTATTTAATCACACTATTTACAGTTTTATTCGAGGACTTTCCAGCATTGTTAACAGTTGAATTTGTAGTTGAGCTAGTTTTTTTTGAACTGCCACAAGAAGTAATAAAAAAAGCCAATAAGATAAGTAGGAGTAGTTTTTTCATATTTGGATGTTTATCAAAAGAACAAAAAAAACATTTAATGTGAAAGAAAAAAGAATTATGTTTTGTTAATAATAGCTGAATGAGATTCCTCATTTAATTAGAAATGACACTTTCATTCAGAGCGAAGCGAAGAATCTTATAGAGACTTTATTGCATCATAAATTAACCCTGCCGTTTTTTTACTAGCCCCTTTTCCGCCTAGTTTTTTTTCTAAATCGTAATAATCTAAAAACAGTACAGCACGATTATAGTCATCTAAAATATAAACAAGTTCGTCTTTTAGTTTCTTTGTATTAAAGTCGGTTTGAATTAATTCGGTAACTACTTCTCGATCTAAAATTAAATTAACAAGCGAAATATATTTTAACTTAATAAGGCGTTTTCCAATTTCGTACGAAACACGACTGCCTTTATAGCAAACAACCTCTGGTACTTTAAATAAAGCAGTTTCGAGTGTTGCAGTCCCAGATGTTACTACAGCTGCGCTCGAAATACTTAGCAAATCGTATGTTTTGTTAAGTACTAAGTGAACATTGTTTTTTTTAATAAATTGACGATAGTATTCTTCATCCTGACTAGGAGCACCGGCAATAACAAATTGATAGTCTTTAAAATCGCTTACAACCGAAAGCATTACCGAAAGCATTTTCGAAATTTCCTGCTTCCTACTTCCAGGCAATAAAGCAATAATTGGTTTATCATCTAAACCGTTTTCTTTTTTAAATACTTCAGGGTTTACTTGTTCTCTTTTTGAAATGGCATCTAGTAATGGATGTCCAACAAAGTGAACCGGAAATTGATGTTTCTTTTCATAAAATTCTTTTTCAAAAGGAAGAATAACATACATTGCATCAATGCATTGTTTAATTGCTGTTATACGACCTTCTTTCCAAGCCCAAATTTGTGGCGAGATATAATAATGAGTTTTATAACCTTTTTGCTTTGCCCATTTTGCAATGCGAAGATTAAACCCAGGATAATCAACAAAAATAATCACATCGGGATTATAAGCTTCAATATCTTTTTTACAGAAAGCAATATTTTTAAAGATGGTTCTTAAATTAAAAATGACTTCAATAAAACCCATAAAAGCAAGTTCTCGGTAATGCTTTACTAAGTTTCCGCCTTGAGCAGCCATAAGATCTCCTCCCCAATACTGAAATTGAGCCTGAGCATCTTTTTTCTTTAAGGCCTTAATAAGGTTCGACGCGTGTAAATCGCCCGAAGCTTCACCAGCTATTATGTAATATTTCATTTATAAAAAATATATTAAGTATGCCGTAATTGCAACTATAAAGGTCGTTAATAAAACACCTCTAGCATTGTATTCTCGGTTCTTTTTTAAAAACCAAAAAAATATCAGCAAGTTTGGTAACGCTCCTAAAGACAGTAACATCCATAAGGTATCATTATCTAGATAAAAATTAAACGTATCTGTAAATGGTAAGTTTCTTATTTGCGAAACGATAAATACACATATAACGATTCCGATTAGTGTCGAAACGAAACCAGCAATTATTCCTTTAAATATTTCTTTTTTCAATATTTTTTATTTTAAAACTCCCAAGAATTTATTTCATTTATAACATGGTGTGCAGTAAGATCGAATTGTACAGGCACAATCGAAATATAACCATTTTCTAAAGCCCATAAATCGGTATCATCTCCTTGGTCTAAATTTTCGAATTTACCTGTAAGCCAGTAATAATCCCTTCCTTGCGGATTGGTGCGTTTGTCAAAATCTTCAACCCAATGTGCATTTGCTTGCCGGCAAATTTTAATGCCCTTTATGGCTGTTTTTTCTAGCTTCGGAATGTTTACATTAAGAACAACACCTTTAGGCATTCCATTTTTTAAGCTTTCGAGCGCAATTTTTTTAATAAACGATTTCGAATGTTCAAAATTAGCATTTAACGAATAATCGAGTAATGAAAATCCAATTGCAGGAATATTATCGGTACCAGCTTCAACGGCAGCACTCATTGTCCCGCTGTAAATAACGTTAATAGAAGAGTTGCTTCCGTGGTTAATTCCACTAACACATAAATCGGGTTTGCGGTCTAGTATTTCATTAACTGCTAATTTAACACAATCGGCAGGTGTGCCACTACAACTGTATTCAATTTGCGGACCATCATCAATCTTCATGCGATCACAATATAAAGTATCTGTAATAGTTATGGCGTGCCCCATTCCGCTTTGTGGCGAATCGGGAGCAACGACATACACATCACCAATTTCATTCATAACTTCAATTAACGTGCGAATTCCTGGAGCTGTTATCCCGTCGTCATTAGTAACTAAAATTAAAGGTCTTTGGTTGCTCATTCTTTTAAATTTTTCAGAAACAAAAATACGGAAATATTATTTCAGAAATTGGTTTTCAGATTTCTTAATTAATTTTCAATTTTTTAAGGGAAATCTTAACAAAAAATTAGTATCATTACAAGAATTTGGCATGGTTTTTTCATTAATTTAGAAAGTTCAAAAATATGTTTATGAGAATAATGAAAAAGAATTTTAAGATTTTATTGCTGGCGGTTTTTGTAGCTGCTGCATCATGTAGTTTTACTACCAAAGAGTTTGATGATCCCGATAAAGACAAGTTGTTAATTGATTTAATAACCTATGTTCTTGAAAAGGGACATTATAGTGCTAAGGATATTAATGACGATTTTTCTTCGGAAGTGTTTAAAGATTTTATTCAAGGAATAGATCCATTAAAACGTTATTTCCTAGCTTCCGATATCGAAGAGTTTAAAAAATATGAAACTTTAATCGATGACCAAATTAAAGAAAAAGACCTTACTTTTTTCAATTTAGTATATAAGCGTTTTGAAAAACGTATGGATGAAGCCGAATTGCTATATCAAGATATTTTAAGCAAACCTTTCGATTATACGATTAATGAATCGATTAGTGTTGATTATGAATTAACAGCATTTGTAACTTCAAAAAAAGCATTAAAGGAGCGTTGGAGAAAGCAATTAAAATTAAATACTATTTCTAACTATTACGATAATATTGAAGATGATAAAACCAAATCTGAAGATGAAGAAGGGTATGTTTCAAAAACTACCTCAGCATTAGAAGAAGAAGCTAGAAAAACTTCAATAACATCCTTAGACGACTTTTTTAATTTCTCAGACGACTTAGAACGTAAAGATTATTTTGCTGTATTTTTAAATATTATTGTCGAACAATTCGATCCGCATACAAATTATTTTGCACCACCCGATAGAGATCGTTTCGACATGCGTATGTCTGGTAAATTAGAAGGTATTGGAGCACGTCTTCAAAAACGAAACGATTACATTAAAGTGGTAGAAGTTATTAGTGGTGGTCCTGCCTGGAGAGGTGAACATATTGAGGTTGGTGATATTATAATGAAAGTTAAACAAGCCGACGAAGAGGAACCAGTTAGTATTGTTGGAATGCGAATCGACGATGCTGTTAAACTTATAAAAGGGCCTAAAGGAACAAAAGTAACCCTTACTATTAAGCGTATTGATGGTGCGATTGAAGATGTGGTCATTACGCGTGATATCGTCGAACTTGAAGAAACTTACGCTAAATCGTCAATTATTAATAAAGATAATAAAACATTCGGACTCATTAATCTGCCACAGTTTTATTTCGATATGAGCGATTATAAAAAGCGAAATGCAGCTGGCGATGTTAAAAAAGAAATTATTCGATTAAAAGAACAAGGTATGGAAGGGCTCGTATTAGACCTTCGTAATAATGGAGGAGGTTCGTTGCGAACTGCTGTAGATATTGCTGGGCTTTTTATTAAAGATGGACCCGTTGTACAAGTTGTTTCTAGCGATGATTCGAAAGAAGTATTAAAAGATCGTGATAAAGAAATTGTTTGGGATGGCCCACTCGTAATCCTTGTAAACGATATATCGGCATCGGCTTCCGAAATTTTGGCAGCTGCAATGCAAGATTATAAACGTGCTATTATTATTGGTTCTAAGCAAACTTATGGTAAAGGAACTGTGCAAAATGTGCTAGATTTAAATCAATGGTTACGTAAAAATGACCTTGGTGATATGGGCGCTTTAAAAATTACAACTCAAAAATTTTATCGTGTAAACGGAGGTTCGACGCAACTCGAGGGTGTGAAAAGTGATGTATATATGCCAGATAGATTTTCGTATGTTGGTTTTGGCGAAAGCAATTACGATAACCCATTGCCGTACGATAAAATCACTGCTGCCGATTATGATGTTTGGGATGGTTATATCGACTACGAAAAAACGATAAAAAACAGTAAAGAGCGTATGGCTAAAAGTCAGCAATTAAAACTAATTGAAGAAAATGCACGTTGGATAAAAGAGCGACAAGATGATAATGATGTAACATTAAATTTCGAAAAATACCTAGCCGAAATCGAAGTTAGAAAAGATGAAACTAAAAAGTTTGACGCGATTAATACATACCAAAGTAATTTAAAATATACATCATTACCCTACGAATTAGAATTAATGAAACAGGATTCTACATTATCGCAAAAAAGAAACCGCTGGCATAAAAATTTATTGAAAGATATTTATGTCGAAGAAGCGGTTAGTGTTTTAGAAGACCTTAAAGTTAATAATATCCGAAGTCAAAAAATTGCCAATATTAAGGACTAAGGCTATTTTTATTATGGTGGTTTCAATGTAGAATGGTAAATGCACATTATCTAATAAATTTGGTTTAAATTTGCCTCTATGGCACAATCGACCTCATTAACAAGTCTAGCGCTCCAAAAGTATAAACGAAACTTTTGGGGCGTTTTTAGTTTTTCTTTTTTGGTGCTTGTACTCTTATTAGCCATTTTCGCCTATCCTTTAGCCCCCGATAATTCACAAAATGCAAATCAAATGCATGTGTCTATTCATTCTAAAAAACCCGGATTTCAAGTTCAAATGTTAACAATTCCTTCTTCTGTAGTAGTTTCTCAAAATGGTTTTTCTAGCTTTTTCTTCGGAAAAAAAATCGCAGCAACCGAATTGCCAATTTCAAGTTATACACTTTCCGAATCGGGAATTATTATCACCGAATATGCTCAAGATGGATTGGAAGGTCTTCAAAAAGAATATAATCTTTCTAAGTTTTCGGAAGCCGCTTCGGTTGAAGCTATCGTTGAGCAATATGTTTCAACTAAAAAATTTATTTTAGGAACCGATAAATATGGGCGCGATCTATTAAGTCGTATGCTTGTTGGTATTCGTGTTTCGTTGGCAATTGGATTTGTTTCAGTGTTAATATCGCTTCTTATCGGAATTTCCCTCGGAGCCATTGCAGGGTATTTTGGAGGTAAAGTCGATGCCGTTATCATGTGGCTTATAAATGTAACGTGGTCAATCCCAACCTTACTATTAGTAATTGCAATTACACTAGCTTTAGGAAAAGGGTTTTGGCAGGTTTTTATAGCTGTTGGGCTCACAATGTGGGTGGAGGTTGCAAGAGTCGTGCGCGGACAAGTAATGAGTGTAAAGAAAATGCAATATGTAACTGCTGCTAAGGCATTAGGATATCGACATTATCGAATTATTGTAAAACATATTTTACCCAATATAATGGCGCCCGTTATTGTAATTTCGGCAGCAAATTTTGCTGCTGCAATTTTAATAGAAAGCGGTTTGAGTTTTTTAGGAATCGGCGCACAACCACCAATGCCAAGTTGGGGAAGTATGATTAAAGATCATTACTCCTATATTGTATTAGGAAAGCCTTTTTTAGCTTTAATTCCAGGGTTGGCTATTATGAGTCTCGTTATGGCTTTCATGTTAATTGGTAATGCATTGCGTGATGCTCTAGATGTAAAAACTTAATTTTTTTTGCTGAAACAATACTATGAATAGAAAATACCTTTACCCAATTTTAATCATTATCGTTACAATCGCTCTTTATTATGGCGATAAATATGCCGATAAACAAACTGAAGAATATCCTACTATTTCTTCTGAAGGTAATAGAGATACAAGTATTGAGTTTTCGGAAGATATTCTCCCAAGTTCTACAACTTTAAAAATAGTTGAGCATGTTTATTATACACTTTCTTATTCTGAAAATCACGAACAAGCCGAATGGGTTGCATACGAATTAAAGAAATCACACCTTTCAAAAAATGATTTTGAACGCCCTTATTTTGTTGAAGATCGATCGGTAATGTCTAAATCTGCAGATTGGCGTAACTATAAAAATTCGGGTTATGATAAAGGACATCTTTGTCCGGCTGGCGATAGGCGATTTACGTATGATGCCTTCCATGAAACGTTTTTAACAAGTAATATTAGCCCTCAAAATCACGAATTTAATGCAGGTATATGGAATCGTTTAGAACAGAAAACTCGTTTTTGGGCAGAAAAATTTGATGGTGTTTATGTTATAACAGGCGGCGTACTTTCCGATAACCTTAAAAGTATTGGCGAAGAGAATGTTTCAGTTCCCGAATATTTCTATAAAATTATAGTCGATAAATCAAGAGGAACGTATAAGACTATTGCATTTTTGCTTCCGAATAAATCTTCAAATAAATCCTTTTATGATTACGTAGTGTCTATTGATAAAATTGAAGAAAAAACGGGTATCGATTTCTTTCCGAAGCTATCTAAAGAAGCACAAAAAAAGATAGAGAAAACTATAAATATTGATAATTTTAAGCATTAGGCTTTACCTATTTATATAATTGCTAGCATCTAACTTTACAAAAATAAACAGTAAAATTGTAAAACTCCAAAGTCCGGATCCCCCGTAACTAAAGAAAGGTAGCGGTATTCCTACGGTTGGAAAAAGCCCAGTAACCATTCCTACATTTACAAAAAAGTGAAAGAAAAGTATCGCGGCAACGCTATAGCCATAGACTCGACTAAAGGTTTTTTTCTGCCTTTCGGCAAGTTGTAAGACTCGAATAATAAGCACAATAAATAGAATGATAACTGCTACACTCCCTGCAAAACCCCATTCTTCGCCAACAGTACTAAATATATAGTCGGTATGTTGTTCGGGTACAAAATTACCTTTGGTTTGTGTTCCTTTGGTCCAGCCTTTACCAAACCAACCACCGCTTCCAATGGCAATTTCACTTTGGTTTGTATTATAGCCAATACCTTTTGTATCTACCTCTTTTCCTAAAACAATATTAAAACGATCGCGATGCCGTTGTTCAAAAACGTTGTCAAATATATAGCTCACTGAAAATACAAAGCCAATACAAGCAGCAGTAATAATTGCAATTTTTGGAATGTTGGGTTTTCGTTTCCGTTTTCTAAACAAATAGAATAATGCTAAAATTAAAATGCCAACACTTACCCAAGTAAAACCAAAAAGAAGGGTTATTACAAAAAGGAAAGCAGCTATAAAACCTAAAAGTAAATAGATATAATGAAGTCCCTCGCGATATAGCGGAAAAAGAAAAGCCAAATAAATCATAGCGCTTCCAGGGTCGGGTTGTGGGATAATAATGAGAGCAGGCAAGAATACAATTACAAATGCCTTTATTTGATGGCTAAAGCGTTTGATATTTGTTTGTATATCACTCAAAAATTTACTGAGCGCTAGTGCTGTTGCGGCTTTAGCAAATTCGGAAGGTTGTAAACCAAAGCTACCAAAGTTATACCATGATGTAGCACCATTTATGTTTTTTCCAAAAACAAAAAGCCCCAGCAAAGATAACAGCGAGATTATGTAAATGATGCTAGCAAATCGTTCATAAAACCTTGCGTCTATTGCTAGAATAAAAATTATTAACACAACACTTAAAGCGATCCAAAGCAATTGTTTTGAATATATTTGGCTGAGGTCGAATAATGAGCCAGAAGTTTCGGTTAAAGAAGCAGAATAAATATTAATCCATCCAATACCAACAAGTGCTACAAACAAAAAAAGTGTGAGCCAATCGAATCGTAGAATTAATTTTTGACCTCTCATTATTGATTAATTGTAAAAGGAATTCCGCTATTAGGTTTGGCATATTCTTCTTCAAGATTTCCGTTAAGGACATATGCTTCCATATCTTTTCGAGTAATCTCACCTTTTAAATATTTTTCGATCATAAGTCCAGCAATTCGTCCAGCCCAACGAGAGCCCCAATAACCATTTTCAACAAAAACTGCAATTGCTATTTTTGGATTGTCTTTAGGTGCAAAAGCTATAAAAATAGAGTGGTCGGTAAGTTGGGTACGAACACCATCAATTTTTGTATAATTTTCGGCTGTACCTGTTTTGCCGCAAATTTCTATACCAGGTATTTGAATATATGCAGCGGTTCCATAGTTATAAACATCGTACATTCCCTCTACAACTGGCTCGAAATATTTAGTATCAATTGTTGTAAAATGTTTTTCTAAGTACTTTTTTGGAATGGTATCAACTTCCTTAATATTTTTTAAAATATGAGGCTTGTAGTACCAACCTCTATTAGCAATAGTGGCTGTAAAATTTGCCATTTGCATAGGTGTCATTAAAACCTCTCCCTGTCCAATAGCATTCGAAATAGTGGCAGTTGCATACCATTTGTATTTTGGATATTGATACCATCGATTGTAGAATTCTGAACTAGGAATTAATCCTTTTTTTCCAGCAGGAAGATCATAACCCATATATTTTCCCAGACCAAAACTCTCAAGATGATTTTTCCAATTATCGATTCCTTCTTGCGGAGTTGAAAATTTTTCAATCGAACGTCGGTAAACTGTACAAAAATAACTATTACAAGAGTTTGCAATACCGCTAATCATGCTTAACGGACTTTTATGATGATGACACCCCAGTGGTTTTTTTCCGCCGTAATTATAACCTCCGTAACAAGAAATGGTTTCTTCTAAATCGATAACACCTTCTTGAAGTCCGATGAGTGCGGTTAGAGTCTTGAAAGGAGATCCAGGTGGATATTCGCCCTGCAAGCCTCGATCGAATAATGGACGCGATATACTATCGTAAAATAGTTTGTTGAAGTTTTTTGAACGCTCTCTACCAACAAGTAAACTAGGGTCGTAATATGGAGCAGTAACTAAGGCTAGTATTTCGCCAGTTGATGGTTCTAGTGCAACAATGCCTCCACGTTTATTTATAAAAAGCTCTTCGCCATATTTTTGTAATACTGCATCAATTGTAAGTACAAGATCTTTTCCTCTTACAGGTAAGGTGTCAAAAACACCATTTTTATAAGCGCCAATATCACGATTAAATCGATCTTTCTGTATATATTTTACTCCTTTTACACCTCGTAATACTTCTTCATATTGCTTTTCAATAGCTTGGATTCCAATTAAATCACCCATTTGATAATAGGGATTTGTTTTTATAAGATCATTATTTACTTCTCGAATATACCCAAGTACATTTGCTGAATGTGAAACCTGATAATCACGTAAGGCTCTTTTTTGTATATAAAATCCTGTGTATTTATAAAATTTTTCTTGAAGATAAGCGTATTCATCTTTTGTTAATTGTGGAATAAACACAAAGGGTAATCTTGGCGAATGCGTAGTGGCTTTTGCCAACTTCGAATCATATTGTTCTTTAGTTATTTTTAATAAGCTACAGAACTCAAGAACATCAAACTCCTTTACATTTCTTGGAATCACCATGACATCGTATGCTGGCTGATTGGCGACTAATAGCTTGTTATTTCGATCGAAAATAAAACCCCTTTGCGGATAATCGTAAATAACTTTAATTGCGTTATTTTCAGAAAGTTTCTGAAAGGAAGTATCTAATATTTGTAAATAGAAAAGCCGGCCAATAAATACAATACCAACAAGAACAACTAATGATAAAAGTAATAATTTTCTCATGCCGATTTTCTGCTAAATAATACCATTGAAATCATGATTAGAATACTGCTAAACAATATAGAAAATAACGTTGTTTTTAATAATAAAAGTATATGGTCGAAGTTAAAAAATTCTAAAACATACAATACAGTATGATGAATAAAAACCAATAGGCCAACATAGGTAATACGTCTTCCAAAAGGAATTTCATTTATTTTTATAACGTTGTATTCATAACTAACTCCAAAAGAAGATTTTAAAGCAAATGACCTTGTGTATGCCATGCAAACACAAGCTGCAGCATGTATTCCGCCAGAACCTTCAAAAATATCAACTGAAAATCCTAAGAGAAAACTTGCTATAAGAAGTACCGACCTGTTAGCATTTAATGGAAACAATAAAATAAATAAAATGTAAATATATGGCGTAATATAGCCTAAAAAATGAACGTTATCTAACACGAGTACCTGTACCAAAATAAGTATAATAAATCGGATGCTATTTGATATAACTAGATTATTCATTTTCTTGGTTTTCTTCTAGTTCTTTAATTTCTTTAGCATCTGTATTTTCAATAATATATACATGTCCTAAACTTGTCATGTCGTTAAAAAGTTTAACATTGATGATAAGGGTGTTTCCTCCTTGGTCAAGCTTAAAATCTTTAACTAAACCAATACGAATACCCTTTGGAAATATGGTCGAACGCCCTCCAGTAATAATTGTATCTCCAATTTTAACAGGTGCGAGTCTTTGAATATCGACTAGTTGAACCATATTTGGGTCTTTGGTATCCCATTTTAAAATTCCAAAATGATCCGTTTTCTTTAGTTTGGCGTTAATTTCTGATTGGGTATTTAATATCGATAAAACTGTCGAGTAGTTATCCGAAACTTTATTGATAATACCTACAATCCCTTTTGATGTAATTACACCCATATCTTCCTTTATACCTTGATTTCTTCCAGACCTAAGTGTTATTTTATTCTTAGTTTTTGAGAAGGAATTATTAATTACCCAAGCATTAATATATTTGTATTCTGAAAGATTTTCGTTAACACTTAAATTAGTAATCAATTTAAACGCTTCAAGTTCGCTTCTTAATTGTGTGTTTTCATCAAGAAGTATTTGATTCTCGTTTTTAAGCCCAAAATATTCTGAAACTGAAGAAGACATCGAATATATTCCACCGCTAAAAAAATTGGCAGAACTAATAAACTTTCCTTTGTGATAACTGTGCGACTGAATTGTAAGGGCAATTGAAATAGCTAGTAGAAAACAAAACAACAGGAAATTTTTATTCCGTAAAAAGAAATTGATAATCTGTTGCATTGTATTTTATTCTTCTATTTAATCAATACACTTTTGTATTTAGCTAAGTTTTTAAGGCAAATGCCAGTTCCTCTAACAATGGCTCTTAATGGATCTTCGGCAATATAAACTGGTAAGTCAGTTTTTTGAGAAAGACGTTTATCAAGCCCTCTTAACATCGACCCTCCACCAGCAAGGTATATACCACTATTGTAAATATCGGCAGCAAGTTCAGGCGGTGTTTGTGATAAGGTTTCCATTACTGCATCTTCAATTCGCAATAACGACTTGTCTAATGCTTTTGCAATTTCGCGATAGGTAGTTTGAATTTGTTTTGGTTTTCCAGTTAACAAATCACGACCTTGTACATTCATATCATCTGGCGGAAGCTCTAAATCTTCGAGTGCTGCTCCAACCTGAATTTTAATATTTTCTGCTGTGCGTTCTCCAACATATAAGTTGTGTTGCGTACGCATAAAATAAATAATATCGTTTGTAAATCCGTCGCCCGCAATTTTAACCGATTTGTCGCAAACAATCCCTCCTAATGCGATTACGGCAATCTCGGTGGTACCACCTCCAATATCGACAACCATATTTCCTTTAGGTTGCATAATATCGATGCCAATACCAATAGCCGCCGCCATAGGTTCATGGATTAGATAAACTTCTTTACCATTTACGCGCTCGGCACTTTCTTTTACCGCACGCATTTCCACTTCTGTAATACCACTAGGAATACAAATAACCATACGAAGCGAAGGAGTAAATAACTTTTTCTTTAAAGCAGGAATATCCTTAATAAACATGCTAATCATTTGTTCACTAGCATCGAAATCGGCAATAACACCATCTTTTAATGGGCGAATAGTTTTAATGTTTTCATGGGTTTTTCCTTGCATCATATTGGCTTCTCTTCCAACAGCAATAATTTTTCCAGTTGCCCTATTTCTAGCAACAATTGAAGGTGCATCAACTACTACCTTGTCATTATGAATAATTAAGGTATTGGCAGTCCCTAAGTCTATTGCTATTTCTTCAGTTAAGAAGTCAAAAAATCCCATATTGTTTTAGTGCGTATTGATTTATTTAGTGTGGAAGCCTATGCTTTTCACAAAAGTAATAAAAATAAGGCCATCTCTTTGAATCTCAATAGTTTTTTTAAGAAATGAGCTTCAAAAACTCCTTAATGTTTAAAATGTCGCGTTCCTGTAAATACCATTGCCATTTTATGTTCGTTGCAATAGTTAATACTTAGCGCATCTTTAATCGATCCACCAGGTTGTATAACAGCTGTAATTCCTGCATTATCAGCAATTTCTACACAATCTGGAAAAGGAAAAAATGCATCGCTGGCCATAACCGAACCTTGTAAATTAAAATTAAAAGAACGCGCCTTATCTATTGCTTGTCGTAATGCATCTACTCTAGAAGTTTGCCCTGTACCACTGGCGCAAAGTTGTTTGTTTTTTGCTAGTACAATAGTATTCGACTTTGTGTGTTTGCAAATTTTAGAAGCAAATAGTAAATCTTCTAACTCTTTATCTGTTGGTTTATTGTGAGTTGCGTGGCTTAATTCTGAAACAGTATCGGTTTTTAAATCTTTATCTTGTACCAAGGCTCCATTCAAACAGGTACGAACTGTTGTTTTTGGCAAATCAGATTGTTTTAAAATTAAAATGATGCGATTCTTTTTCCCAGTAATTATTTCTAATGCTTCGGAAGAGTATGATGGTGCAATAACGACCTCGCAAAAAAGTTTGTGTATTTCTGAAGCAGTTTGTGAATCAATTTCGGTATTTGAAATTAATACGCCACCAAAGGCTGAAACCGAATCGCCAGCCAATGCATCGGTATATGCTTGATGCACCGTTTCTCGTTGTGAAATTCCACAGGCGTTATTATGCTTCAAAATAGCGAAAGTTGGTGCTTCGTCACTAAATTCGTTCATTAAATTTACAGCGGCATCGACATCTAAAAGGTTATTGTACGATAATTCTTTTCCGTGTAATTTATCAAACATCGCATCGAAGTTTCCGAAGAAAAACCCTTTTTGATGCGGATTTTCACCATAGCGCAATACCTTTCCATTAAGCTCACTAAATTTTAAACTAGCAATACTATGGTCGCTATTAAAATAATTAAAAATTGCCGTGTCGTAATGCGAAGAAATATTAAATGCTTTTGCTGCAAAATGTTTGCGATGTGCTAGTGTAGTCGCTCCATTATTTTCTGAAAGTATTTCTAGAAACTCATTGTAATCTTCCATCGAAGAAACACAAAAAGTGTCGGCAAAATTTTTGGCAGCAGCACGTATCAATGAAATACCTCCAATATCAATTTTTTCAATTACATCTTGTTCTTTAGCATCTGAAGCCACCGTTTTTTCGAACGGATACAAATCGACAATAACTAAGTCGAGTTGCGGAATTTTATAGGCTTCCATTTCGGTTTTATCGCCCTCATGATGTTGCCTATTTAAAATACCTCCAAATACTTTTGGATGTAATGTTTTAACACGTCCGCCTAAAATAGAAGGGTAATCTGTAACATCCTCGATAGCAACAACCTTAATTCCTAGATCGTTTATAAATTTTTCGGTACCACCAGTTGAGTAAATAGTTACCCCTAAGTCGTTTAATTTTTTTACAATGGGAGCCAATCCATCTTTATGAAACACAGAAATTAAGGCCGATTTGATAGAAATATTGTTGGACATGGAACTATTATTTTTGATTTTTCAAAAGTACATATTTAGCTTTTAATTTGTAACATAAGTTTAAGGAAAACGTCTTATATTCGTAAATAATGAATTCTTAGATAAAGAAGAGTCGTTTCATATAAAATTTATTTAATGTTAATCTACTTACGCGTACTTAAAGAAAGTTTTTATTTTGCAATTAATGCACTAAGAAACAATAAATTAAGAACGTTTTTATCGTTATTAGGAGTAACTATTGGAATTTTTTCAATTATTGGCGTATTAGCAGCAGTCGATTCGTTAAAGCAAGAAATTGAAGGAAGCATTAGTTCTTTAGATAATAGTACAATTATTGTCATGCGTTTTTCTTTTGGACCAACAGATGTGCCTCGATGGAAACGTCAACAATTTCCTGATGTAACCTACGACGAATATCAATATATAAAGAAAAATGTACCAGACGTTAAAGCAGTTTCATATGCTTTAAATGTACCTTCAGAAAAAATTAAATATGAAGAAAATTCTATCTCAAATATAGGGATAGCTGCTATTACTTATGAGTACTATGATATTGAGGCCTTAAAATTAGAAAAAGGACGTTTTTTTAACGAATCAGAATCGAATAGTGGATCGCCTGTTATTATACTTGGTGATGAAATCGCAAAAGAGCTCTTTGGTTCATTCGATCCTTTAGGTAAAAAGGTGCGATTATATGGAAGAAAATTTACTGTTATAGGTGTTCTTGAAAAAGAAGGGGCGGGTTTATTTGGTGGCTCTAAAGACACGACTGTTTTTTTACCTGTAAATATGACTCGTAAAATATTTGGTGATAATAATAAATCTACATTTCCTCAAATTATTATAAAACCAAATAAAGGAGTCGATAATGCCGAATTTATTGCAATGCTTAAACAAAAAATTAGAATGTCTCGCGGACTTAAACCCGACGAAATAAATAATTTTTTTGTAAATCAGTTACAAGGATTTGCTGACGCAATTGATAGTATTACAGGTACTATGAATGTTATTGGGTGGGTTATAAGCGGGTTTTCACTTTTAGTTGGTGGCTTTGGAATTGCAAATATTATGTTTGTTAGTGTGAAGGAACGAACCAATTTAATTGGGATACAAAAAGCAATGGGTGCCAAAAATAAATTTATCTTATTTCAATTTTTATTTGAAGCTGTTATACTTTCATTAATTGGCGGATTAATAGGACTCGTATTTGTTTATATTGCTTCGTTAATAGCTTCAACCATGACAGGTGATTTCGAATTTATTTTATCACCTTGGAACATGTTTTTAGGAACTTCTATTTCTGCATTAATTGGTGTTATTTCAGGAATTATTCCAGCTATTTCGGCATCAAAATTAGATCCTGTAGAAGCGATTCGTGCGGGAGGATAATTTTTATAATATCTTGACAACCTGTTCATTTACCCAAATTAAAAAAGCTTCATCTTCATGAGTAAAAGGGTTGGGAGTATGTGAATCGATATCGATTTGCCCAATGTTTTTCCCATCTTTAAACAATGGTATCACAATTTCAGCTTTAACATAAATACTACAGGCAATATAATTATTTTGTGCATTTACATCGGGAACTATAAAATTTTCATTCGAAACAGCTACTTGTCCGCAAATT
>Ga0256847_1000886_pt1 | contig 16832 bp, 18 predicted proteins | sample TeddybearmetaG_FD_189099 | JGI IMG/M metagenome (GOLD analysis project Ga0256847, IMG submission 189099) | Hydrothermal vent microbial communities from East Pacific Rise, Pacific Ocean - Teddybear | ecosystem: Environmental > Aquatic > Marine > Hydrothermal vents | place: Pacific Ocean: East... | reverse complement strand
CTCTTAAACCAGGTGATGTTCGGATTGATGAAGGCAATGGCAAAGCAATGCGTCATATTTATGTATCAGGCGGAATTTTAGAAGTTCAACCTCATCTTGTAACGGTTTTAGCTGATACCGCAAAACGTGGAGTTGATTTAGATGAAGATTCTGCAAAACAAGCAAAACAAAGCGCCGAAGATGCGATTAAAAATGGTGATGCTGAATTTGATGTTGCTAAAGCGAAATCAGAATTAGCACAAGCGATGGCACAATTAAGAATTATTGATCAATTAAGAAAATTGCGGCATTAACTATTTCTGTACTGTAGAGACAAGGCATGCCTTGTCTCTCTAGATATGAATAACCAAAAAAAATTATATTTAAATAAAGAATGGACTCAATTCGCTATAAAAGTAAAAAACCGCGATCAAAATAAATGCCTCAGATGTTATAGAAAATCCCCCGAAGTTATTTTACAAGTCCATCATGAACGTTATATTAAAGGCAAAGCACCATGGGAATATGCCTTAAGTGATTGTATTACGCTATGTAAAGGCTGCCATGCCAAAGAACACCAATTAATTGAACCCGATCATGATTGGAAATTAATTGCCATTGATGATTTAGGTGGATTAAATATGGCGTGCCAACGCAAAAATTGTGGTGCCGCCATTCGTTATGCACATACCATTTATCATCCTAATTGTGGTTATAAAGTGGTCGGTAGTACTTGTATTCATTACTTAACTCAAAAAGAAAAAATATTAAGTCAGGGTATTATTAAATCATATAAAAATATTAGTGATTTTGTTCATCACTCAGAATGGCAAAAGGGATTGACTAAAAATGGTAAAAAATTTATTAATACTCAATATAATCAACACTTTATTCGGATTTATGGAGAAAATAATTACTATGCCTATCAATTAATTATTAAGAAAAAAGGCGTTCATTGGTATGATTATCAAGACATTAAGAAATTACCAAATAAAAGCTTAGAAGAAGTCAAAGAACTGGCTTATATTGTCATAAAAGGCACATTGGCAAAAAAGGAAAAAGAAAAAATAGCCCTAAGAGAAATTTATAAAAGTCTTTTAATGGCGCATTATTGACTTTGATTTTTTAATAACTTCCGAATACTTGAAATATGACGACGGCTTATTTCTAATAAATCATCACAATCTTTTAAACGCACACAAAAATGCCCTGAACTATTTTTTACAATCCCTCTTAAGCCTTTTCTAGCAACCAAAGCATTCCGATGAATTCGAATAAAAGAATCCGTAAATCGGGTTTCTAATGATTTTAAAGCTTCTTCAATTAAATATTCTTTTTCTTTGGTATGAACGGTGACATATTTTTGGTCTGCTTTAAAATAACAAATACGGGCTAAATTAAGTTGTTGAATATTACCTCGTTCATGAATACTAATAAATTGTTCAGGTTGTTTTTCTAATTCCATTTGAACCTTTTTTAAGGCTTGTTCTAGACGTTGCTTACGAACGGGTTTTAATAAATAATCAATGGCTTCAACACCAAAAGCATCTACCGCATATTCACCATAAGCACTAATAAAAATAATGGCGGGGCTTTGGTGTTTTTTATAAAGGGTTTTTGCCACCTGCATTCCATCTATTTCAGGCATTCTAATATCCAATAAAATTAAATCAAAAAAATGATTTTTTAATAGTTCAAGGGCTTGTATGCCATTTTCTGCTTCAGTGAGTTGGTTTAAATCAATATTTAATTCATTTAATAAACGAACCAATCTTTCTCTGGCAAGACTTTCATCATCAACGATTAATATTTTCATGTATTTTCAGGATAAATAGGAAAAGACAGGCGAACTTGGTATTCACCATCTACTTCAGAACAAATTAAACGCCCTTTTTCAGCATAAGCATTTTGTAAGCGTTGTCGAATATTGTCTAATGCCATTTGATTGCCTTTTTTAATTTTCTTGGTTTCTCGTTTTGGATTACGTATGCTTAAATTAACAACCTGTCCAGTTAAACGCCCGCTTACCATAATTCGCCCGCCTTTTGCTAAAGGCTCAATACCATGATAAACCGCATTTTCTAATAAAGGTTGTAATAATAAGTGCGGAGTGGGGGTTGATTTAGGTAAATGTTTTATATCCCATGTAATTGCTAAACGTTTACCTAAACGTTGTTGTTCAATACGTAAATAACCTTTGGCTAATTCTAATTCCTCCCCTAAGGTTGAAAATTGATTAACCTCAGCTAAACTGGCACGAAATAAATCGGCTAAATCTTCAATCAGGGATTCGGCTAAAATGGGATCTTTACGAGTTAAAGAGGCAACGGTATTCATACTATTAAATAAAAAATGGGGGCGAATCCGAGATTGCAAAGCTTGGAATTGTGCACGGGCTTGAGCAACCGATTGTTGACGTTGTTCATATTCAATAAATAAATAACGTAAAAGTAAGGTACCAATAATATTAGCAATAATTAAATTAATTACAAGAAAACGCGCTTCTAATCCTTGCCTTACCAAATTTAAATCTAAAGCAATATAAGACGCAACAGAAGTAAATAAACTAATCCAGCCTAAAACAATAAAACTTGCCATCAGATGCGTTAAATTTTTAAGCCAGTTTTTACTAATACAAAGCATAAAACAGGTGGGTAATAAAATCCATTGAATAAAAAGCGATTTTAAACCAAACATTTGTAACATATCGGTATTTTCAAGGGCCCCTGAAAAAGTTAAAATTAAAGCAAGTAAAACCCCGCTAATAATAATTACAAATAATAGCTTAATAGAACAAAAATTAGGTAAATAATTCATCGAGTTTTGATTCATTTTTGGTGTCTTCTTTTTAACTGCTATACTAGGCATTTTTAAAACGATACAATAAAATTATGAGTGAGCAAAAACTTTGGGCGGGGCGATTTAATCAACCTACAGATGCTTTTGTTGAAGCTTTTACCGCTTCGGTAGAATTTGATCAACGTCTTTATAAATATGATATTCAAGGTTCTATTGCCCATGCTAAAATGTTGGCAAAACAAGGTTTAATTAATGAAACTGAAAAAAATGCCATTATTGCAGGTTTAGCACAAATTCAACAACAAATTGAAAATAATCAATTTGATTGGTCAGTCGCACTTGAAGATGTCCATATGAATATTGAATCTGCTTTAACCGCTGATATTGGAGATGCAGGTAAAAAATTGCATACAGGACGTTCTCGTAATGATCAAATTGCAACAGACATTAGATTGTATTTACGGGATGAAATCAAGTTAATTCAAACTGAAATGCGGCGCTTACAAAAAGCATTATTAACCATTGCAGAGCAAGAATCAGCAACTATTTTACCTGGTTTTACGCATTTACAAACCGCTCAACCCATTACTTTTGGGCATCATATGATGGCGTGGTTTGAAATGTTGGAACGTGATTTTTCCCGCCTAAGTGATTGCCAAACACGGTTAAATATTATGCCATTAGGATCCGCTGCCTTAGCAGGAACCACTTATCCCATTGATCGTTTTTATACTTGTCAATTATTAGGTTTTGATCGTCCTGCTGAAAATTCATTAGATGCGGTCAGTGATCGAGATTTTGCGATTGAATTTAGTGCCTGTTCTGCTATTTTAATGATGCATTTATCACGTTTTTCAGAAGAATTGATTATTTGGTCCTCCGCGCAATTTGCTTTTATTGAATTATCAGATAGTTTCTGTACGGGTTCTTCTATTATGCCACAAAAGAAAAACCCTGATGTACCTGAGTTAATTCGGGGCAAAAGCGGGCGGATTTTTGGACATTTAATGAGTTTATTAACCTTAATGAAAAGCCAACCTCTAGCTTATAATAAAGATAATCAGGAAGATAAAGAACCCTTGTTTGATACCGTTGATAATGTCAAAGGATGTTTAAAAATTTTTGCAGATATGATTCCCGCAATTTCATGTAACAAAGACAATATGCGTAAGGCAGCAAAACAAGGTTATGCCACGGCGACAGACTTAGCTGATTATTTAGTTTGCAAAGGTCTGCCTTTTCGAGATGCTCATGAAGTGGTGGGTAAAACGGTGGCGCTTTGTGTTGAAAAAAAATGTGATTTAACTGATTTAAGTTTGGATCAATTACAACAATTTAATGCTAATATTGAACAAGATGTTTTTGCTGTTTTAACACTAGAAGGTTCTGTTTCTGCCCGTGATCATATTGGTGGAACTGCCCCGAATCAAGTTAAAAAAGCCATTATTAACGCCCAACAAAGAATTCAACAAGATGTCTGATTCCATTGAAAATTTAAACCAACAACTTAAAGCATTTGCCGTTGAACGCGATTGGGAACAATTTCATAATCCTAAAAATTTAAGTATGGCATTAATTGCCGAATGCGCGGAACTGGTTGAACATTTTCAATGGTTAACAGAACAACAAAGTTTAAATTTAGATAAAAATAAAAAACAAGAAGTTGCAATGGAGCTTGCAGATATTTTTATTTATTTAATTAGAACCGCCGAACGTCTTGATATTGATTTAATTGAATCTGCCCAAACAAAAATGACTATAAACCAACAACGTTACCCTATTGAACGAGTCAAAGGGGATGCACGTCGTGCCAGTGAATATGATTTAGAGGAAAAATCCTAATGTCACAACAAGCCCTTTATAATATGATTGAACAACAAATTCGTCCATGGAAACCGATTAATGAAAAAATTTTATCTTTATTAGCCCAAATTCCACGACAAGATTATGTCCCTAATGCTTATCAAAAATTGGCTTATGCCGATTTTGAAATTCCCTTAATTGCAGGGGAAACAATGCTTTCCCCTAAAATTGAAAGTGCTTTTTTACATTTACTTGATATTAAAAAAAGCCATAAAATATTAGAAATTGGCACAGGATCAGGATATTTTACCGCTTGTTTAGCTCATTTAGGGCTTTTTGTTGATAGTTGGGAATTAAATAAAACATTATTTGATTTAACCAATGAAAAATTCCAACAACAAAACATCCATAATATCCACCTTTATCATGGGAATGGTTTAATTGACGTTTCTACTACAAATTATGATCTCATTGTATTAACAGGGTCAATCTATCATCATGCTCCTTTTTTAAAAGAAAAACTCGTCATTGGTGGAAAAATGTTGGTGGTTATTGGCAGTACTCCTATTATGAAAACCACCTTAATTACTCGCACAGGAGCGAATGCTTATCGTTGTGAAAATTTATTTGAAACGGTTATTAAACCATTGAATCAACAACTTATTAAGAAAAAGACGTTTAATTTTTAATGCCAAATAATTCTCAACTTATTGAAGAAAAAGAAATAATATTATTGGTTGATGATGATCCCATTAATTTATCCATTCTTAAAGAAAATCTTACTTCATTAAAACTGCCTTTAATTACCATTGATAATGGCGCAGATGCCATTACCATTACATTAGAAAAAAAACCTGTTATTATTTTATTAGATGTAATGATGCCTAAAATGAATGGTTATGAAACATTAGAAATATTAAAAAAGGCGGGTGCTTTAAATTATACCAATGTTATTTTTATGTCTGCTTTAGATTCAGGGTTGGATAAAGCAAGGGGGTTAAAATCAGGCGCCATCGATTATATTGGTAAGCCTTTTGTTACAGATGAAATTATTGCCCGAATAAAAACCCATTTAACAATTTATCGTTTAAAAAAAGCTTTAGAACGTAAAAATAAAGAATTGATTAATACCAATGCCTATTTGCTTGAAGCGGTTGCGGAAGGGGTTTATGGTATTGATAAAGAAGGTAAAATTACATTTGCTAATCCTGCAGCTTGTCGGTTAACTAAATTTACTGAAAAAGAATTGATTGGACAACCTTTTCATCATCTTCATTTAAAAGAAACGGTAGTGGGTGATTTTTACCCTTATCAAGAATCCCCGTTATATCAAACCCTGTTAAAGGGAACAGGATTTAATCAAATCGAAGGTTATTTTAATGGTAAAAGTAAAAAATTCCCTATTTTGTATTCATCTAATCCATTAAAACAAAACAATCAAGTTTATGGAGCGGTGATTGCCTTTCAAGATATTAGCAAACAACATAAAAGCTTTCGGGATTTAAAAGCCGCCTTAAAAAATGTCAGTCAAAGCGAAGAAAAATTATTAGCGGAAAATGCTTATTTACAAAAAGAACAAAAAGAGGAAGAACAAAGTATTATTGGTCAAAGCGACTCTTTAAAACAAGTCATTCAAATTGCCAAACAAGTGGCTCCAACAACCACTTCTGTTTTAATTACAGGGGAATCAGGAACGGGTAAAGAAGCCATTGCAAATTTATTACATCATTTTAGTCAACGCCAAGAACAGCATTTAATTAAGGTTAATTGTGGAGCGATCTCGCCTAGCTTAATTGAAAGTGAATTATTTGGTCATGAAAGAGGCGCCTTTACAGGCGCAAATAAACGTCGTATTGGACATTTCGAATTGGCGGATGGGGGCACTATTTTTTTAGATGAAGTGGGGGAACTGCCATTAGATGCTCAAGTCAAGCTATTACGAGTTTTACAAGAACAAGAAATTACTCGCGTAGGAAGCGAATTGCCGATTAAAATTAATGTCCGAATTATTGCTGCAACCAATCGAGATTTATTGGCAATGATTAACCAAGGCGATTTTAGAGAAGATCTTTATTATCGTTTAAATGTATTTCCCATCCATATTCCTGCTTTAAGAGAACGTAAAGAAGATATTTCCTTATTAGCTCATCATTTTTTAACCCAAGAATCTCAAAAATTAGCCAAAAATTTTGAAGGATTTGAAATGGATTGTTTAAATAATTTAAAATCTTACCACTGGCCTGGCAATATTCGCGAACTCAAAAATATTATTGAACGAGCCACTATTTTAAACCAAGGCGTTTTATTAAAAATTCCCAAAGAACAAATTGCTTGTAGTGTTTTACAGGCCACTAAAAATACTGAAAATAATATTAAAACAGAAGTTATTAGCTTATTTGAAAATGAAAAACGATATATACTGAAAATATTAGAACATACCAATGGCATTGTCGGCGGTAAAAAAGGTGCCGCTAGAATATTAGATATTCCAACCAGTACATTACGTTCCCGTATGAAAAAACTGGGTATTTACTTACAAAAACAATTTGAGGTCAAAGAATGAATAAAAAAATATTAGGATTACTCCTTTGTTGCGGTTTTTTTTCAGTTCAAGCAGAGGAAATAAAATTGCTTCCTGAACAAACCAAATCCTTTGCTCAACAACAAGCGCAATGGATGGCTGAACGTAAAAAACAATTAACCAAAAAATTGGATAACGCCATTGAGTCTTTGCCTTTGATTTCATTAGAAGAACTTTAAAAATAAAAATCAAATAAATGCTAATATTAAATAATATCAAAACATTCAATCCTTTTATGAGGAAAAATATAATGCCGAAACAATTATTTATTATTACTTTAATTTTTCTTAGCGCTTGCACTGAACAACAAACAGTCTCTCCTGCTGATTTTTCAAATATGTCCATTACACTCGATGGTAAAGCAGGTTATCAAAAAATAGTCAGGGAAGCGGTTAATGCATTAAAAAAAGCCGAACAAGTCGGGGGTGAATGGCGAGACTCCACTAAAATCATGAAAGAAGCTAAAGAATTAGCAGGTTCTAATAATTATATTGAAGCCATTAAAAAAATAAAAACCACCCGTTTTCAAGCAAAAAGAGGTTATCGACAAATAATGGCTCAAAAAAACAAGGGTAATCCTGATTATTTAACCCAGTAATGTCCCGACTTTATTTAAACTTAACAAAATGAGAAAATCATGCAACCTAATATTGGTGATTTAATGAAACAAGCCCAGCAAATGGGTAAAGAAATGAAAAAAGCGCAAGCAGAATTGGTGAACTTAGAAGTCATCGGTGAATCAGGCGGAGGGCTTGTTAAAGTTACCCTGAATGGTAAACATGAAGCAAAACGAATTACCATTGATGATAGTTTGTTGGATGACAAGGAAATGTTAGAAGATTTAATTGCCGCCGCCATTAATTCAGCAGCTCATAAAGTCGCCGAAGCCAGTCAAAATAACTTGGCTGATTTAACCTCAGGTATTGAATTACCTGCAGGTTTTAAAATGCCATTTTGAGTATGGAAACGCCCCTTCTTGAACAATTGATTCAAGCTTTTTGCTGTTTACCAGGTATTGGAGCAAAATCGGCAAAACGGATGGCGTTTTATTTATTGGAACAGGATAGATCAGGTGGTAAACAACTGGCTTTAATATTAGATCAAGCCATTAACGAAATAGGACAGTGCCAAAATTGTCGAATCCTAACCGAAGATAAATTATGTCAGCTATGTGCTAACCCAAAACGAGATAATGCCCAGCTTTGTATTGTACAAACCCCCGCCGATGTCTTAGCCATTGAAAATGCCACCCAATTTGAAGGACACTATTTTGTTTTAGGCGGACATATTTCACCATTAGATGGGATGGGACCTGAAGATATTGGTTTAGATATTTTAGAAAAACGCATGCTAGAAGGACAATTAAATGAAATTATCTTAGCCACCAATCCCACCATTGAAGGGCAAGCAACCGCCCATTATATTCATGAAAAAGCTAAGAAATATCAAATAAAAGTTTCCCGTATTGCCTTTGGAGTACCTTTAGGTGGAGAGCTTGAATTTGTTGATGGTGGAACCTTATCGCATGCTTTTACCGATCGTCACTACTATCCATAAAATTTATTTGGTAAATAAGATAGTTGATATTAATCAAAACAAAATGACATTATTTCAGCTAAAGTATTCATATTATTAAAAATTAATTTAGAGGTAAAGATGTCAAAACAAATTGGAATTTTAACTGCTGGGGGAGACAGCCCTGGATTAAATGCGGCAATTCGAAGTACTGCCCGAGGACTTGATCGTTATGGTTACAGTGTTATTGGTTTTAAAGATGGCTTTAAAGGGCTGGTTGAAAATAGAACCATTCGTTTAAAAGGGGATAATTTATCAGGTATTTTAACCCAAGGTGGGACTATTTTAGGAACCAGTAGAGACAAGCCCCATAAAATGCTAGTGGGATCTCAAATCCGTAATATGACCGACGTGATTATTGAAAATTATCGAAATAATCATCTAGATGCCTTAGTTTGTATTGGCGGTGGAGGCACTCAAAAAAATGCTTACCGTTTGCATAAAGCAGGGTTAAATATTGTTACTTTACCTAAAACCATTGATAATGACATTGCTCGTACTGAAACTTCTTTTGGATTTGATACCGCCATGTCCATTGCCACCGAAGCCATTGATCGATTGCATAGCACCGCCCATAGCCATCATCGTATTATTGTGGTTGAAATTATGGGGCATCGGGCGGGTTGGCTAGCATTAGGAGCAGGTATTGCAGGTGGAGCAGATGTTATTTTAATCCCTGAAATTCCCTATGATATTAATAAAATCTCTAATGCCATTTTAGCCCGAGTGAAAGGAGGTAAAAATTTTAGTATTGTGGCAGTATCAGAAGGTTGTTTACCCATTAAAGAAAGTAAAAAAATGAATGATGCTCGGATAGCAAAAGATAATGCCAAAAATAAAAAAATAAAACAAAAAGCCCGAGAAGAAATCGCCCGTCTTGAACATAAATACCGTAATTACACTTTACAGCTTTCCACTCAATTAGAAGAAGTGACAGGTTTAGAGTCTCGAGTCACTATTTTAGGTCATTTTCAACGCGGTGGAACCCCTTCTGCCATTGATCGTTTATTAGGAACTACTTTAGGCACGGTTGCTGCAGAAACCATTCATAAAGAAAAATTTGGGGTTATGATTGCCGCAAAAGAGGATGGAGCAGAACTTGTTCCCCTAGAAAAAGTTGCTGGCTTTAAAAAATTAGTTCCCATGGATCATCCTTGGATTCAAAGCGCTCGTATGGTAGGAACGAATTTAGGGGATTAATCACTTAAACTTCACTTTTTACCCATGCCTAGAAAATTATTTAAGCGCATTAGCCTGCATCCTGAAGCTGTTAAAACGCATCCTTCCTTACAAATATTCAAACATTTATTTGGAGATCGACGGTTATGGATTTTAACCCGCCGATCAACAGCGGGAGCCGTTTTAAATGGTTTGTTTTGGGCCATGATTCCCATGCCTTTTCAAATGATTCCTGCCGCCGCTTGCGCTATTTTTTTTCGGGCTAATTTACCACTTTCTATCGCCCTTGTTTGGATTACTAATCCATTAACAATGCCGTTGATTTTTTATTTTACCTATAGCGTCGGCACCATTATTCTGCATGAGCCTGCGATTACTCAAAACTTTACATTAACATTAGATTGGTTTAGTCAAAGTTTACATTTAATTTGGAAACCACTTTTTTTAGGTAGCCTTGTAACCGCTTTATTATTATCATTGACAGGACATTTATTAACCCGCATTCTTTGGCGGGGAGATATTCGTAAACGGTGGCATATCCGTCAACAAAAACGTCTTAATAGAAAAGCACAAAAACGAAGAGAAAAAATAAAATATGATCAAAATAAATGATAAATTACCTAAACTGGAATTATTACTCACCAATGGTGACACCGTCTCATTACAGGATTACCAACAAAATCCTTTAGTGATCTTTTTTTATCCTAAAGCAAATACTCCTGGTTGTACCCAAGAAGGCAAAGATTTTCGAGATCTATATGCTGAATTTCAAAAATATCATTGCCAAATTTTAGGGGCTTCCCGAGATGGATTAAAAGCCCAACAAAATTTTAAAAATAAATATGAATTTCCATTTGAATTAATTTCAGATAAATCTGAAACCGTTTGTAAGGCTTTTAATGTGATTAAAGAAAAAAGTCTTTTTGGACGTTTGGGCTTTGGTGTTGAACGTAGTACCTTTTTATTTAATAATCAAGGAGTCCTAATTCAAGAGTGGCGTAAAGTAAAAGTTAAGGAACATGCTAAAATAGTTTTAAATAATTTAAAAAATAGTATATAATCCATCCCTCGAAAAATACCTCCACAACTCACACTGAAGTGAAAACATTGAACTACGCTACTTTTTAACCTCTTTTTAATCAAATACAACCTCTATTTACTTAATCAAATTGATTTTGTTGTATTGATTTATCCAAAATAATGCAATCTTCCGCTTTCTTTTAATAAACTTAAAAGAGAATGGCGATTGTTCCAATAAAAATTTTATAAATATAAAAAAATGACTGAACAAAAAAAATTATTTATTCTTGATACTAATGTATTAATGCATGATCCCAGCGCCCTTTTTAAATTTAAAGAGCATGATATTTTTCTTCCTATGGTGGTGATTGAAGAATTGGATAATGGTAAAAAAGGACTTTCTGATGTGGCTCGTAATGCTCGTCAAGCCAGCCGATTTTTAGATCAAATAATGACAGGGAAAAATACCGCAGAAATTGATGCAGGTATTGAAATTCAACCTCATTATAAAAATCAAGAAAAAAAGCATCAGAAAAATTGTTCTGGAAAATGCTATTTTCAAACCAAAAGCCGTATTGACGCCCTACCCGACTCATTACCTGGTAAAACCGCAGATAATCATATTTTAGGCGTTGCCTTATCACTAATTAAAGAGCTTAAAGAACAACCTGTTGTGGTTGTTTCAAAAGATATTAATTTACGTATTAAAGCCGCAATTCTAGGAATTCAAGCCGAAGATTATTCAAGTGATCAAGTTTTAGAAGACAGCGATTTATTATATTCAGGTCAAATTGAGTTAGATAAAGATTTTTGGAGTAAAAACAAAGATAAAATTAAATCATGGCAAGATAAACAAGGGCAGGTTTTTTATGAATTAAATGGTGAACTCACCAAAAATTGGTATTCAGGTCAATGTTTACATATTGATAATGGAGATACCTTTGAAGCAATGGTTCAATCCACCACAGAGAACAAAGCCATTATTCGCCTCGCCACAGATTTTCGGCATAATAACAATCAAGTTTGGGGCATTAATGCACGTAATAAAGAGCAAAATTTTGCCCTGAATATGTTAATGGATCCAGACATTGACTTTGTTACTTTATTAGGGACTGCGGGTACGGGAAAAACGTTACTTGCTTTAGCGGCAGGTTTAAGTCAGGTTTTAGATGATAAACGTTATCGAGAAATTATTATTACCCGTGTCACTATTCCTGTCGGCGAAGACATTGGCTTTTTACCAGGCACTGAAGAAGAAAAAATGACCCCTTGGATGGGCGCATTAATGGATAATTTAGATGTTTTAAATGAAACAGATGATAAGAATAAATGGGAAAATGAAGCAACCAATGATTTATTGGCGGCTAAAATTCGCATTCATTCTTTAAATTTTATGCGGGGTCGAACTTTTTTAAATCGTTATTTAATTATTGATGAAGCCCAGAATTTAACCGCAAAACAAATGAAAACCTTAATTACCCGAGCAGGACCTGGAACTAAAATTGTTTGTTTAGGCAATTTAGCTCAAATTGATACCCCTTATTTAACAGAGACAACTTCGGGGCTTACTTATACGGTTGATCGATTTAAAAATTGGCAATATGGCGGACATATTACTTTATTAAAAGGAGAACGTTCCCGCCTTGCTGATTTTGCAGCGAGTGAATTATAATTACTTTAACTCCAACACAATATACCATTGTTTATCTTCTTCATTAAAAATCCACTGCTCTTCAAGTTCGGAACTATTTTTAATTGGAGTTGATAAACGAGGATAAGTAAACTCAATATTTAATCGCAAGGTCACATCACATAAAGTCGCCTGACAAGCTAACTCATAAAAAGCAATATTTTTCCAAAAGCCCTGTCCTTGAGAATATGTTTTATGAAATTTTTTATATGAAATTATTTTTTTATAAGCAGGCGCAAGAAAGGAATAAGCCGTTTCAAAGCGAGCCTCAATAAGAGCATCCCAATAAGCTTGAACCCGCTTTACTAAAGCTTGTTTCTGAGGATCTTTAATCTCATTAATTAATAATATTTTTCTGGGTTCGGGTGAGGCTAATTTAGGACAATTCATCCCTTCGGGAACAACGGTTAATGAATATAAAGCACAATCTTTATCTTCAGGAAGATTCATTTCAGCGGCTTGTATTGTTGGAACAGCTAAAATAAGAAAATTAAAAATAATAAAAAAAGAATTAAAACGCATATCTTTGACCTTTTGATTGTTATTGAAAATAAAAGAACCAATATAAAATAATTCAGCTATATTTTTACTTTATTAAAATATATTGGTTAACCTTAAGTTTTTATTAAGACCCTAATTGCATAAAAAATTCAACAAAGCACATTGACAATGATTACAACAAACAAACAACAGTGATACATAAAAACAACTTTCAACAACAATTTGCTACATATTTTTTATTGTAATATCTCTAATATATGCTTTAATTCAGCTATATAGATTAAATTTAATGTTGATGCAAAATAACAAATGTTGTAAAAAAAACATCAAACTAAAATGAAAAATACAAAACTAATACAAAACAGTGTTGCATTTTTATGAATATTTGTTATTATTATCCACGTTAACCGAACACATTTATATAACTTAATATTTAAACTATAATGTAAATGTTGTATCGACAATCATTATCTTAGTTCTAAGTTGTCAGTCAATTTAGATAACTTAGAATTTATTTTACTTAACTTTCAGGAGACACATTGTGTTTAAGAAAACTAAAATAGCCGCAGCGATTCTTGCTACTGTAGCAGCTTCAACAGCTCAAGCAGTTCATGTTGATAATAATGGCACAGGTCAAGTATTATTATTCCCTTACTATAATACGAATGCTAACTTCCAAACCAGCTTTAACATTACAAATACAACTAACAAATTTAAAGCGGTTAAAATTCGTCTTCGTGAATCTCGTGATTCAAATGACGTACTCGATTATAACGTCTATATGTCACCTTGGGATCAATATACAGCAACAATTAAATTAATTGGCGGTAAACCATCATTAACAAGTACAGATACAACTTGTACTTTCCCTTCTGCTCCAGATGCATTTGCTAAAGGTGTTTCACTACGTAATGCTTATGCTGATGTAACTGATGGTGATTTAACTGAAGGTTATATTGAAGTTATTGAAATGGGCGATATTGCTGATGGTACTGGTCCAGCTTTTGATTTAGACAAAACCGCTGAAACAGGTGAAGATGGGGGTGCTGATGGCAAAGCAAATATTGTATCTAACAATACTATAAATACAAGTGTTGTAGCAGGTTTAAAACATATTAATGGTAAACCAGTAGATTGTACTGTTGTTCAACGAGCTTGGGCTAACGGAGGCGCTAATACTTCAGGTTTCAGTCAAGGTACAATCGCAACAGGTGTTACTAGCGATATTGCTCCAGGCGATCCTTATGATGCTGGCGGTTTCAATAATGGTTTAGTTACTCCAACAGGTGGTCTTTCTGGTTTTAGTATTTTACTACAAACAGATACTGGTGCTGCTTTTGTTGCTGATGCAACTGCAATTGATAACTATACCATTTCACCACAGCATTTCTTATCTCATGATCAAATTGCTTATTTATTGCCTTCATTAGCTTCTGGTGATGTTCAGTCGTCTTCACTTTCACCTGAAAATGGTACCAGTGTTCCTTCTCCACTAAATGTTGCTGTTTGGCCACTAACTCGCTTTGATACAGGTTTAGTTGATCATTTATCACGTAATGATACGGGTTTCCCACAACAAGTTCCATCTGGTAGTAACCCATTCCCAATTTCGGCGGCACTTGCTGCAACGGGTTTCTCTAATGATTACTTTATTGCAAGTAACTTAGAAGGTGGTACTGATTGGGTTGTTACTTTACCAATGAAAAAACATGGTATTTTTAATGGTCTAACATTAGCAGCCAGACTTAATCCTGCAGGTCCTGCTTGTGTTCCAACACTGTTAACATTAAGCAATGGTCAATCAGGTGATGGTATTATTGGACATACTGTTAATAATGCACCAGCTTCTGGTACACAATGTAAAACAGGTCCTATTCCAACAGGTAGTACTGCTGCTTTTGTTGGTTACACTGGTGCAACAGCTGCCGCTCCACAAGGCGAAGTAACAGCTGACTTTAACCATTGGGATCGTGAAGAAACTCAAGCAAGTGCGCCAGTTTCTGGTAGTGATTTCTCTCCACCACAAACAGGTAGCGTTGATACTAAAGTTCATTTCACTCGTGAAGTTAATGTAACTGCATTTAACAATACCTCTGGTAATGTTGAATCAACTTTAGGAACACCTGCAGCTAACTTAATTTCTTATCCAACCATTCAGTTTGATCAAGGTTGGGGAAAAATTATGTTTACTTCTGGTTATAACTTAGCTCGTCATACTCAAATGGAAATTTTAGTTGATGGTAATGACAATACAGTTAGCGGTATTAATGATGCAACAAACAGTATTGATGGTGTTCCATCATTAATGTTTGCAGCAATCAAAGCGGTTGTTGGTGGTAATAAAGCAGGTGAAACTGTTCCTGGTGTTCGTTATGTTGATATTAATGGTGTTTCTTTATAATCAATATTTAAATTGCTTTTCTTAAAGCAGTTTAGTTAACACTCCAAAACGGCGCTAATTTTATTAGCGCCGTTTTTTTAACTTTAATTTATGGCTAAAATAAAACAATGAACAAAATTATTTACTGTTTTCTATTTATTTTTTTATCTTTCCAAAGCTTTTATACTTTTGCGGAAGAACAACCCATTATTTTATTATCAAAAGAGGATATTCAAATCACCCAAACAGACTTATTACTTTTTTTACAACAGGGAGATAAAAATAAACAAATATCAAATCTTAAAAGACCCAAAAAAATTAACCAAATTATTCAATATTTATATTTAAATAAAAAACTTGCCAAAGAAGCATTAAAACTTGGCTTAGATAAAGAACCCACCATTGCTTATCAACTCAATCAAGCTCGTGAAACAATTTTAAAAAGCGCTAGATTAATGGCATTTAAACCCAAAAAAATGCCAGAATTTGAAGATATTGCAAAAATAAAATATTTAACCCATCAAAAAAAATACCAAGTAGAAGAAAAAGTACAGGTAGCTCATATAATGGTTAATTTTGTTAACCGTACTGATAAGGAAGCTTTAGCCAGAATAAAAGAAGCCCAAACTGCCCTTTCCAAAGGAGAAAGTTTTAAAATATTAGCTAAAAAATACTCAGATGATTTAACAAACAATGAAAAAGGCGGAATTTTAATCCCCTATGCTCGTAAAGATCTTTTAAAATCTTTTTCAGATGCTGCATTTAATTTAAAACAGGAAAATGAGCTGAGTGAAATTATTAAAACAAGACAAGGTTATCATTTAATTAAACTCATCAAAAAAATGCCCGCCCATATTCAATCTTTTAGGGATGTAAAAGAAACCATTATCAGCCGAATTAAGATAAAATATATTGCGGATCAAAAATCAGAATTTATTAAAACTAAAAAAACAAAGATTGAAACCTACCCCATCCATGAAAAAAATCTCAGCCATTTTATTCAACAAAGATTAGACTTTTTAGAAAAATAAAGCTTGTAGTCTTTAGATAAGATCGTTATAATCTCCTCGCTTTCAATAGCAGGCGCGTAGCTCAGTTGGTTAGAGCACCACCTTGACATGGTGGGGGTCGGTAGTTCGAATCTACTCGCGCCTACCAAATTAAACCATTTAAAACATCAAGTTACAGCCTACAATCATTAACTAATAAAACCCCTGTTTTTACCTTAGCGCCTGCATAGCGCCAAGTCATAACATGAGCATAAGATTTTAGTTAATTACCTCTTTTTTTGTTCCACTTTGGACTTTTCTTTAATTCTTCAACCA
>Ga0256847_1000885_pt1 | contig 16835 bp, 17 predicted proteins | sample TeddybearmetaG_FD_189099 | JGI IMG/M metagenome (GOLD analysis project Ga0256847, IMG submission 189099) | Hydrothermal vent microbial communities from East Pacific Rise, Pacific Ocean - Teddybear | ecosystem: Environmental > Aquatic > Marine > Hydrothermal vents | place: Pacific Ocean: East... | reverse complement strand
TTTATTTTCACGCACTTTCGAAAGTACTAATTGTTCGGCTGCTAATTTAGTTACGCCATAATAAGAAGCTGGTTTTGGCACAACTGTTTCAGCAAATGTAGCTTCTAAACCGTAAATTGATGAAGTACCAATATTTACAAAAAACACGAGATCTTTACATCCAAGAGCAAACTCTAACAAATTTTGAGTTGCAACAATGTTATTAGTAAGGTAATCTTCAAACGACGAATCACTTGAAATACCAGGATGTGCCGCAAAATGAATGATATAATTAAAATCTGTTGAAAGCATTTCTTGCAACGATTTTAGCCTAAGATCTATATGTTTTATTATAATTCCTTTTTCAAATAAAGCTTCTTCATTTTTCTTTTTTACTGAAAGATCGTAATATGGAGAAAAATTGTCGACTCCTACTACATCGTGACCTAAAGATTGTAGTCTTTCAGCGGTATGAGAGCCTATAAAACCTGCCGCTCCTGTAACTAATATTCGCATAAAATTATATCATTTATAGGCTACAAAGTAACAAGAAATTAATGGTTTTTCAGTAAATTGTTTAATATCTTCAAAAAAGAAATACTTTTGTAAAAAATTTAAAAATATGTCCTTCGAGTTTACAATTGTTGTTCCCGTATATAATGAAGAAGACAATTTAGAGCGTGTTGAAAAAGAATTACTTGAGTTTTGCGAAATTGCTGCTAAAAAAACAGCCATACTTTTTGTAAATGATGGCTCTACCGATGCCAGTCAAAAACTAATTGAAACCATTTGTAAAAACAATGAAGTCTTTCATTTTATTAGTTTTAAAGAAAATAGAGGCTTAAGTGCTGCTATTAAAGCTGGCTTCGATTATATTGAAACGCCATTAGTTGGGTATATCGATTCAGATCTTCAAACCGATCCAAAAGATTTTAATTTATTATTAGCCGAAATTGGCGAAAACGATTTGGTAACGGGTGTACGTGCTAACAGAAAAGACTCGTTCGTTAAAAACATGTCATCAAAAATTGCCAATGGAATTCGTCGTGCTTTTACACACGATGGGATGGACGATACAGGTTGCCCATTAAAAGTAATTAAAAGTGATTATGCAAAACGCATTCCTATGTTTAAAGGGTTACATCGCTTTTTACCTGCAATGATTTTACTTCAAAATGGAAAAATAAAACAAATACCTGTTTCACATTTTCCACGTATTGCCGGCACTGCAAAGTTTGGTGTTTGGAACCGACTTATAGGACCATTAATGGATTGTTTTGCATATTTATGGATGAAGAAAAAATATATTAATTACGAAGTTGAAGAAAAAGGATGAACGACTATTTAATTTATGGCATCGGTTTTTTAGCACAAATTCTTTTTTCTGGAAGACTTTTTGTACAATGGTTTCTTTCTGAAAAAAATAAACGGGTTGTCACACCTTCACTATTTTGGAAGCTTAGTTTACTTGCTTCCTTTTTATTATTTGTTTACGGATACCTTCGTGACGATTTTGCAATAATGCTAGGCCAATCACTTACCTATTTTATTTACATCCGTAATTTACATTTGCAAGGAGAATGGCAAAAATCACCAAAATTATTTCAACTTTTTATATTATTATTTCCTATAGCAATTGTTATATACGGCTATAATAATGGGCTTTACGACCTCGACACCTTGTTTAATAACGAAAACATTCCTTCTTGGTTATTTATTTTAGGAATTGTTTCGCAGGTAGTTTTTACCTTTCGATTTATTTACCAATGGTTGTATTCTGAAAAGAAAAAAGAGTCGCATCTTCCTATCGGGTTTTGGGTTTTAAGTGTAACTGGAGCCTCTTTAATTTTGTTATATGCCATTTTTAGGAAAGATCCTGTATTATTTTTTGGACATCTAGCAGGGATGACAATCTATATTCGTAATATTTTTATTTGGAGAAAACAAGACCATGATGCTTGATAAAAAGTACATACTACTATTAATACTGTGCTGCATTGCGCTCTTTTTTATCAACCTAGGTGTATTGCATATAAACATTATGGAAGCTCGTAATTTTATTACAGCTCGAGAAATGATCGACGATGGAAATTGGATTTTAACTACTTTAAACGGAGAGCCTCGATATCAAAAGCCACCACTACCAACATGGCTTACAGCTATTTCTGCTATGTTTTTTGGTTTAAAAAATTTATTTGCGCTTCGATTACCCGCAGCTTTAGCAACACTATTATTAATTTTATTTGGCTTCAAATTTTCAAAAAAAATTACTCAAAATAGTAATTATGCATTTATTGGATCACTAATTTTAGCTACTTCTTTTTACATTTTGTTTTCGGGAAGAAATGGCCAGTGGGATATTTTTACACATGCCTTTATGATGGTTTGCATTTATATGCTGTATCGTTTTTTTACTTCGGAAGAAAAAAAATATAGAAACGTTTTCATCGCTGCTATTTTCTTCGGAATGTCGTTTATGAGTAAAGGACCCGTTTCATTATATGCTTTATTACTACCATTTTTAATTTCATTTGGTATCGTTTTTAAGTTCCAAAAAATGAAACCCAGAATGCTGCCACTCCTACTCTTTCTTATAGTTGGTTTTGTAATTTCTGGATGGTGGCATTGGTATACCTATATATACGACACTGAAGCTGTTGTGGCAATAACAGAGCGAGAAACATCGAATTGGACAAGCTATAATGTTCGTCCGTTTTACTATTACTGGAGCTTTTTTACGCAGAGTGGTATTTGGACGATTCCAGCATTTATAGGGCTTTTATATCCCTATCTAAAAAATCGCGTTTTCGACAAAAGAGCCTATACTTTTACAGTTATTTGGACCCTAACTTCGGTAGTATTACTTTCAATTATTCCTGAAAAAAAATCGCGGTATTTACTTCCCGTATTAATTCCATTGGCATTTAATACAGCTTTTTATATCGAATATTTATTCCGAAAATTTAAAGAGCTAAAAGACAAGCGCGAAACAGTTCCTGTATATTTCAATTTTGGGTTAATAGGCAGTATTGGTATTCTATTTCCTATTGGCGGCTACTTGTTTTTAAAAGACGATTTATCAGGCTATTGGCCTTGGTTTATACTATTATCGATTGCCCTATTTAGTATTGGGTTTTTATTGCTTCGGAACTTGTTTCAGAAAAAAATACAGCCAGTGTTTTATTTAACAATATCATTTATTATTGCTATAATGTGCTTCGGAATGCCAATGGCAAAAGCATTAACCATCAACCCCAAATTTAACAGTCTATCTAATTTGAAGGTTTGGCAAAGCGACACAAATTTGAAGGTTTATGAGTTTTCAGAATTTGTACCCGAGCTTATTTGGGCGTATGGAAAACCTATAGAAGTACTTTCAAATAGTAACCCTATAAAAATTCCAGTTGAAGATTCTTTTGGTGTTTTAGTTTCCGAAGAAAAACTAGAAACATTTAAAACTACTTTTAAAAAGTATTCTATCGAAAAAATTGAACGTTACGATATGAATCCAAACGCCGAAGGAAGTAAAACACATCGACCAAGATTGTGGCGCGATTTATATCTAGTAATTAGATAAATATTATGTTTTATTATTTACAAATCTGCGCTGAAGTATAAGTTGCAATCTGTAGAAAACCCATCCAATAATACTACCAAAAAACATTCCTGTAAACACGTCTAATGGATAATGTACACCAACATATATTCGGCTATAACCTACAAGAAATGCCCAAAACAGCAAGAAAAAAGGTAAGTATTTGTATCGATGTTTTAAAAGTAAGCCCATAAAAACTGCCGTTGCCATCGAGTTAACAGCATGGCCAGAGAAATAACCAAATTTACTACATCGTTCTACAACCAGTCTCATAATATCTTTAAGCTCTTCTTCTCGACAGGGTCGGGGTCGTTCGAAACCATGTTTAAATAAATTGGCTAATTGATCGGCAGTTGTAATCATTAAAACAGCTCCTAATAGAACAAAAATAGTTCCTTTTAGCCCGAAGTTTTTATACACTAAATACAGTAAAAAAGCATATAATGGTATAAATGCAAATTTATTTGTAATAAAAAGCCAAAGTTCGTCCCAAGTAGTGCTTCCTAAATTATTTAAAAATAAAAATAGGTCGGTGTCATATTTTAATAATTCTTCAATCATCTTTGTATCTTGAAACTTCGCGATCGTAAAAATCGGTAGCTTGCTGAATTAGTGTTTCTGTTTCTGTTTCCAATTCCTTTTGGTCGCTTGCATCAAACTCTTCAAACCATTCAACCTCGTCATTTTCGAGGTTAATTATAAACCTAGGAAAATCGGTATGAACAACAAATATAGCGTTTGGAAAGTCGGTATTATCGCCTAAAATAAATTTTGGAAGCTCCATATAGATAATAATCTAATTTAGATTTTTATAAAAATCGAAGATACAATTTTGAATTTAATTCTTTATGTTATTTTAAAATATAGAAATAAAAAATCCCGAAGAAGACCTTCGGGATTTTTAGGAACTAATTTGTTATTATTCTTCAAATTTCACAACAAATCAAAAATTTCTTTTTCATTAATTTTTTAATTTTTTTGAAAAACATAACTAAACTTACTGATGTAAATTTAAGAGACTAAGCTGTAAAAAAGGTGACATCCGATAATAGTTTACCTTTTAAATAATATAATTGATCGTTATTTTAAACTTCGCGCTGGCTTTCCAAAACCATTTTCTTTGAAAGATAGTTAAAGCGTACAAATAGCATAATCCCTGATGCAGTAAGGCCTGCAAGTAAACCAATCCAAATTCCTGCGCTTTTATACTCGGTATACATACTTAAATAGTATGAAATTGGAAAACCTATTAACCAATATGCAATAAAAGTTAAGAAAGTTGGAATTTTCACATCTTGCATACCACGAAGTGCACCTAAAGCAACTACTTGAATTGTATCTGATATTTGAAATACTGCTGCAATAAGCAATAATTTTGAAGCTATACTCCATACTTCAAAATTATCATTAAAATTAGTGGCATCATTAAAATCTAAATATATTTTAGGCAAACTTGCATTAAAAATAAAGAAAAGCAAAGCAAAAACGACAGCTAAAATAGTCGACACCATAAATATTGAAAAAGCAATACGCCGTAATTCTCGATATCGTTTTAATCCATTTTGATTCCCAACTCGTATCATAGCAGCAACACTTAAACCCATTGCAACCATAAATGTCATAGATGATAAATTAAGTGCAATTTGATTTGCTGCCTGAGGGTTTTTACCCAATAAACCAGAAAGCCAAATGGCAGCAGTAAATATTGCAACTTCAAAAAACATTTGTAATGCAGATGGAAAACCTATACTTATAATTTTTTTTAGGCTTGGTTTTCGAAGTCTGAAAATTTTAATATGCGTTACATAACTTTTAGATTTGTACTTCTGCTTCATTAAATACCATAGATATCCCAACATAATAAATCGTGAAACAACAGTACCGACAGCAGCGCCAACAATGCCTAACTCTGGAAAACCAAACTTTCCGAAGATTAATAAATAATTTAAAATAACATTTACAATATTCGCCAACAACGTTGCATACATAGGGTATCGCGTCATAGAAAGCCCGTCACTTAATTGCTTAAATGCCTGAAAAACTACCAGCGGAATTAATGAAAATGCAACAAGATCGAGGTATGGCATTGCTAATTCAACAACCTCGGGAGGCTGTTTCATTAAATACATGATTGGTTTTGCAAAATATATAGCTAGAAATAGAACAATTCCGAGGACAGTACATAAAAATAAGCCATGTTTAAAGGAAGATTTTCCTGCGGCAAAATTTCCTTCAGCATCTGCCGAAGCAACTAAAGGTGTAATAGCTGTAGAAAAACCAATACCAAGTGACATGGCGATAAACATAAAACTATTACCTAATGAAACTGCAGCAAGTTCGGCAGTACCAATCTGCCCAACCATTATGTTATCGACAAAACTAACAAAGGTATGCCCTAGCATTCCTAACATTACAGGAGCTGCAAGGGTTATATTATATTTAAATTCTTTTGTGTATTGTGATAATTGCAAAATCGAAAAATTGAAATGCTAATATAGAAAAGACTCTTATTTATAAAACATTAATTTCTTATATTTATAAAATAAAGAAGAACAATTATGACATACGAAGCAAACACGCCAGAAGAATATATTGTGCAACTACCCGAAGATCGTAAAACTCCTTTTACAAAGCTTTGGGAAACAATAGTAGCAAACACCCCAAAAGGGTTTGAAATGCAAATGCTTTATAAAATGCCAGCTTTAGTTGTACCACATTCTATGTATCCAAATGGCTATCATTGTAAACCGTCAGACCCTTTACCTTTTATAAATATTGCTTCTCAAAAAAATTTTATTGCCTTATACCATATGGGTATTTATAGCGATCCCGAATTACTAAACTGGTTTACTTTAGAATACCCAAATTATGTAAAGACAAAACTTGATATGGGGAAAAGTTGCATTCGATTTAAAAAAGTTGATCAAATACCATATGAACTAATCGCACAATTAGTTTCAAAAATGACACCTGAAAATTGGATAGCACGTTATGAAAATGGCTTTAAAAAATAAAACTATTCTACTCCGTATTTATCAAATAAAAACACCAAACTAGCCATAGCAGCAGCTCCAAGTTCTAATTCCCTTTTATTTACAGCATCAAATGTATCGTTTGCAGCGTGATGGTAATCGAAGTAACGTTGTGTATCTGGACGTAGTCCAACGAGCGTAATGCCTTCTTTTTTTAATGGTCCAATATCAGCGCCACTTCCACCTTTTTCGAAAGAATGAATGAAATAGGGCTTAAACAATGGTTTCCAAGATAACACTTTATTAAAATTTGCATTATTTGTATCAAAAGAGAAACCACGTGGTGTGAATCCGCCAGAGTCACTTTCTAGAGCAAAAATGTGATTTTCATTATTTTTAGTTGCTTCTTCGGCATATTTTTTTCCACCTCGCAAACCATTTTCTTCATTCATGAAAAGCACTACACGAATACTATTTTTTGGTTTGTAGTTTAACTCTTTAAAGATTCGAAGTACTTCCATCGACTGTACACAACCAGCTCCATCGTCATGCGAACCGTCTCCTAGATCCCACGAATCAAGATGCCCGCCAATTACAAAATAGTTGTCGGGATTTGTAGTTCCAGTAATTTCACCTATTACGTTATACGATTGTACATCGGCATGAGTCATACAATTTTGCTTTAAATAAAATTTTAGAGAAGGATTTGATTTTAGCATTTCACTTAAATATTCAGCTCCATTCGTACTAATAGCAGCAGATGGGATTCGCATCTCTTCTGGCAAATCGCCATAACCCATACTTCCAGTATGTGGAAAGTCATCTAACCGCAAACTCATAGAACGCACAATAACTGCAACTGCTCCGTAATTTGAGGCTGCCATTGCACCAGCATAACGCTGATCGACAGCACCTCCATAGGCCCGAAACGTATTAATAAGATCGGCTTGCATTGGACGATTGTAAAAAACTATTTTTCCTTTAATTTTTTCTTCGCCTAGTTCTTCAAGTTCTGCAAGGCTTTGTACTTCTATAACTTCAGCTTTTATGCCATTTTCGGGAGTTGCCACCGAACCTCCTAGGGCACAAATATTTGCATTCGTTTTACCATTTTTAGTTTCTATATATGCAACCTCAGGTAAACCACGAGTCCATTTAGGAACCATTACAGGCTGTAGCCAAACCCTGTCGAGTCCAAGTTCGTTTAACACACTTTCGGTATATATTACAGCTTTTTCTGCACCTAAAGAGCCAGAAAGTCTGCTTCCAATTTTGTTAGATAAATAATCAAGCCATTCATAACTTTTTCCATTTGTTAAGGCTATATCGTAAATCTTCCGAATTGCAAGCGAATCTTCAGAATTAACTTTTTGAGAAAAACTTTGAAAGCTAAAAAGTACAGAAATTAAAAAAATCGTTAGTTGCTTCATAATAGAAATCTAAATAGTTATTATTCGTTTTCAAGTTCGTTTTTATAGTCAGCTATATTTGCTTTAATTTCTGAATCTAATTCGGGTTCTTTTATATCGGTATAGACACTTAATTCTTGCAATAAAATTTTAGCAACTATTAATCTAGCAGTTGGTTTATCGTCGGCAGGAACAACATACCAAGGCGCATGGGGTTTTGATGTTCTATTAATAGCATCTTCATAACATTCCATATAGGTTTTCCACAGCTTGCGTTCTTTTAAATCGCCAGGAGAGAATTTCCAATTTTTATTAGGTTTATTTAACCTTCTTAGCAATCTATTTTTTTGTTCGTCTTTAGAAAGATTCAGAAAAAATTTATAAATAAGCGTACCATTCTTAGCCAATGTTTTTTCAAAAGCATTTATTTGCTCAAAACGTGTATCCCAAAACAATTCATTTACATCTTCAATAGTGTGAACATTTGGAAGTGATTCGCCTAAAATATAACCAGGATGAACTCTAGTAACCAAAACATTTTCGTAATGTGTACGATTAAAAACTCCAAATTTTCCACGAGCAGGTAAAGCAATATAATGACGCCATAAATAATCGTGTTTACGTTCAAGGTCGGTAGGCACTTTAAAACTATGTACTACGACTCCTCGTGCATTAAAATCTTTAAAAACTTCGCGAATCAAGCTATCTTTTCCAGAGGTATCCATGCCTTGTAAACAAACCAATACAGCATATTTACCATGTGCATAAAGGGTGTCTTGAAGCTCACTTAATTTAACCCTCGTTTTTTCGAGTTCTTTTTCAATTAGTTTTTCTGAAGCTTCAATATCAACAAACGTTTTTGCTATTTTAGTATTAGAATCGTTTGTAAGATTTATATCGGTTTCAACTTTAAAATTTTTACTATTTACATCTTTCATAATAAAAGTAATTATTTACTGGCGAATAATTTCACATCCTTTTCACCTACTTCTTTTTCGCCTAAAATAATAAGACGTTCAACAACATTTCTAAGTTCACGAACATTTCCTGTCCAGTCGTATTCTTGTAATAATTTAATTGCTTTTTCTGAAAACTCCTTCTGACTAGTACCTTGATCGTCGGCAATTTTCTTTGAAAAATGAGTAATTAATGTTGGAATATCTTCTCGTCTATCATTAAGCGAAGGAACATTAATAAGTATAACAGCAAGTCGGTGATAAAGATCTTCTCTAAAGTTCCCTTCTGAAATTTCTTTTTTAAGATTTTTATTTGTCGCAGCAATGACGCGAACATCAACTTTTATATCGCGATCGCTACCAACTCTGCTAATTTTATTTTCTTGTAAAGCACGCAACACTTTTGCTTGTGCCGAAAGGCTCATATCACCAATTTCATCTAAAAAAATAGTGCCTCCATTAGCGGTTTCAAACTTACCAGCCCGGTCTTTACTAGCTCCTGTAAAACTTCCTTTTTTATGTCCGAATAGTTCACTTTCAATTAATTCACTTGGAATTGCCGCACAATTAACTTCAATCATTGGTCCGCGAGAACGATTACTTTTTTGATGCAACCAATGTGCAACTAGTTCTTTTCCAGTACCGTTTGGACCAGTAATTAAAACACGTGCTTCGGTAGGCGCAACTTTTTCGATCATGTCTTTAATTTGCGAAATAGCGTTCGAATCACCTATCATTTCATAATTCTTACTCACCTTCTTTTTAAGGCGTTTGTTTTCTACTACCAGTTCTTTTCTATCTAAGGCAATACGAACTGTATTAAGAAGTCGGTTTAAATCGGGTGGTTTCGAAATATAATCGAATGCTCCTAATCGCATTGTATTTACGGCAGTATCTAAGTCGCCATGACCAGAGATCATAACAATAGGAATTTCGGGTTTTAATTTTTTAATAGCTTCAAGCACTTCAACACCATCCATTTTTGGCATTTTTATGTCACATAGAACTAAATCGAAATCTTCTTTTCGTATTAATTCGATGCCATCAAGTCCGTCTTCAGCTTCAAATATTTTATATGTGTTATTTTCTTCGGAAAGTATTTTTGATAAGACTCGTCGAATTGCAGATTCGTCTTCGATAATCAATATTTTTGACATAGGTAAAAATTGAATTTAAATTGGCATAGATTAAAAATCTATTAATAGTGTACGCTATTATTTTTGAAAAAGATGCACATCTCTTTGTGGAAAAGGAATAGTAATACCATTTTCTCTAAATAAAGCATCTATTCTAAAACGTATCTCACTTTTAAATATTGGGTCGCTAAAACTATCTTTTATAAAAAAGTATACACTAAAATTTAAAGATGAATCTCCAAAATCTTCAAACAAAACAAAAGGCTCTGGAGCTTTTAATACACCTTTTTGGTCTATCACACTTTCTAACAATAAAGATTTAACTTTTTCGGTATCGCTTCCGTAGGCAACACCTACACTTACAGACTCTCGAGTTCGTTTTCTGTTTTGCGTATAATTATAAACACTTTCTCTAATAAATTTATGGTTTGGGATAATAAGAATTTTATCATCTCGAGTTTTCATTCTTGTCGTTCGTAGTTTAATTTCTGATACACGTCCAACCTTACCCTCTATTTCAATAATATCTCCAACAAGTAACGATTTATCGATAATAATAAAAATACCACCTAAAACGTCCTGAAATATTTCTTGTAGCGCTAAACCTAAACCAACTAATAATGCTGCAGAAGCAGCTAGAAAAGGGGTGATATTAACTCCAGCCGAACTTAATATTATAAAGAATACTGCTATATAAATTACATATTTAATAAACTTAAAGACACTAATAAACTTAAGTTTATCGTTTTCCTCCATATTACGAGTAAGTAGTTTTCGTAATATTTTAATAAAAAAACTGGCAGCTACAAAAGAAACAATTATAATAAGTACAAGGCCAACTGTTATATGTATTTTGTTTTCGCCTTCACCTAAGTGTAATCCCCAATTAAGAAATTCTTTTATAGATCCCCAAATATCATTTTTAACAACATTCGCTATTTGATCTGTTACTTTTTCTTGCAAACTAATTTAATATTTTAACCATTTTATTATTTCTCTATAGCTTGCTTTTTTACCATACATTAAAATACCTACACGATAAATTTTGGAAGCAAACCATACGGTGCCTATAAAAGTAGCAAATAAAATGATTATTGAAAGGATTTGTTGCCAAATTGGTACTCCAAAAGGAATTCTCATAAGCATAACAACCGGAGATGTAAGCGGAATAAAAGAAAAAACCTGTGCTACGCCTCCATGCGGGTTTTTAATTACTGTAAATATACCAACATATACAGCAACAATTAAAGGCATTAAAATAGGAAGTAAAAATTGTTGTGTGTCGGTTTCACTATCAACAGCTGCTCCAATTGCAGCATATAATGAAGCATACAGCAAAAAGCCTCCTAAAAAGAAAAATACAAACATTATTACCAGATTTAGAATTGGCAGGTTTTGCATTTCTGCAAAAAACTTAGTGACAATTTCTTGTGTTTCAGGATTTTGTGATGCCTGTGCCATAAGTTCTTCTTGTCCAGACATATCGATACCAAATATTAGCGCAACAACTGTCGATAAAATTCCCATTAAAATAATCCAAACAGCAAATTGAGTAATTCCTGCTAAAGAGGTTCCAAAAATTTTACCTAGTAACAATTTCATTGGCTTTACCGAAGATATAATAATTTCAATAATACGACTAGTCTTTTCTTCAATAACACTTCGCATAATCATGTTGCCATAAATAATAATAAACATAAAGAGCAAATAACCAGCAAAACCACCAAAAGCTAATTTCATTACCGAACCAAATTTAGATGTTTCTTCGCCTCTAAAAGTTTCAAGATTTGTACTAATATTAACCGTTAATTCTTTAATGAATTCGGGGTCGATACCGGCATCTTTCATTTTAATAGTACTCGCTTTATCTTCTAATGCTTCTTCAATATTTTTTAATACAATTATTGAAGGAGAGTCTTCAGAATAAAAAGTTATTTTATGTGTTAATGAATCAATACTTTCGGTTTTAGGAATATAAAGCAAGCCATACGTTTCGGCTAATTCAACTTGTTTTTTCGCATCATCTAGTGAAATATTCGTTAAAAGCTCATACTTAGTGTTTTCGGTATCTTCAAACTGATTTAAAAACAAACCGCTTTCATCTAATACAGAAATTGTATTTACACTATTATTATTTAATTGCGATAAATAAGAAACCAATGCAATAAGCCCAATCATTATTATTGGCGTTAAAAAGGTCATTATTATGAATGACTTATTCTTAACCTTATTAAAATATTCTCTTTTAATTATTAAGGAAAGGTGGTTCATAATTAATTATTTTTTACAGTTTGAATAAAAATATCGCTGACAGTAGGAATAACCTCAACAAAATGTGAAAGTTGTCCTTTTGTAGTTAAGTATGAAACTAACTCGTTAATTGAAGCATTTTCTTCAATCTTAATATTATACTGAAGCTCGTTATTTATAGATTTAAAGGTTGTTGGTTTTAACTGAAATTTTTCTTTTAAATCGGCCGAAACAGCAGCTTTATTATCGGTAAGTAAACCAATTTCATAGGTGTTTGATTTATGAGCACGTTTTATATCTATTAGCTTTCCATCAAGAATTTTATTTGATTCATGAATTAAAGCTATATGATCACACATTTCTTCGACAGACTCCATACGATGTGTCGAAAAAATAACTGTAGCACCTTGGTCACGTAGTCTTAAAATTTCATCCTTTATTAAATTGGCATTAATTGGGTCAAAACCACTAAATGGTTCATCGAAAATTAACAGTTTAGGTTCGTGTAATACAGTAACAATAAACTGTATTTTTTGCGCCATTCCTTTAGATAGTTCCTGAATTTTCTTATTCCACCAATCACCAATTTCGAGACGTTCGAACCAAAGCAAGAGTCGTTTTTTAGCTTCAGCTTTACTCAACCCTTTTAATTGTGCTAAATACATTGCTTGCTCACCTACTTTCATCGATTTATATAAGCCTCTTTCTTCTGGTAAATAACCAATATGCCTTATGTCGTCTGGTTTTAACGGAGCACCATCTAAAAACACCGAGCCTGTGTCGGGCATTGTTATTTGGTTTATAATTCGAATAAAAGTTGTTTTTCCTGCTCCGTTTGGTCCTAGAAGTCCGAAGATACTTCCTTTAGGTACAGAAATTGAGACATTGTTAAGCGCAGTAAATTCTCCAAAATTCTTGGAGATATCTTCAGCTACAAGAAGGTTTTCCATATTATATGTTGATAGTTTTTAAATAGAAGTTAATTATTTATAACACTATTTACTTGTTTTGTTAGTAGGTTTAATTTTAAAACGTTACAGTTAATAATAACATTTCGTATTTCTTTTAGGAAATTTCAACTTAATAGTTTTACAATGCTGGAATACCAAATTTCACAAAAATAAAACCCACCCTTAAAATTAATTAAGGATGGGAAAAAAATTGCTATGAAAAAGAAAAATTATCACTAAAAAGAATTTAGTGATATTCAAATATAGAAAAAAAAATTAAAACACATTCATTTAAGAGAACATATCTTTAACTTTTTCAAAAAAAGATTTGTCTCCTTTTTCTGGTTTAGGCTCAAAATGTTCGTCGTCGCTCATTTTCTCAAAAAACTGACGTTGCTCCTTCGACAATGTTTTTGGTGTCCATACATTAATATGCACTAAGAGGTCGCCAGTACCATATCCATTTATACTTGGGATACCTTTATTACGAAGGCGTAGAATTTTTCCGCTTTGTACACCAGCTTCTACCTTTATACGTACTTTCCCGGTTACAGTATCAATTTCTTTTGATGCTCCTAAAGTGGCTTCAGAAAAACTAATATATAAATCGTAATGAAAGTTATCGCCTTCGCGTTGTAAATTTTCATGCGGCAGTTCGGTTATAGCTACAAGTAAATCACCAGAAATTCCATTACCTGGAGCTTCATTCCCTTTTCCAGAAACTTTTAGCTGCATACCGTCTACAACTCCCGCTGGAATTTTAACCGAAATTGTTTCTTCGGTAAGAATCATTCCCTGCGCATCGGCATTTGTAGGCTTTTTATCAATAACTTGACCAGCACCACGGCAAGAATTACAAGGTGCCGAAGTTTGCATACGACCTAAAATAGTATTTTGTATTTTAGTTACTTGCCCATGCCCGTTACATGTCGAACATGTTTTATACGTAGTACCTTCTGCAACTTTTTTACGTTTTACTTTAATTTTTTTCTCAACACCTTTGGCAATATCTTCAAGGGTAAGTTTTACGCGTATTCTAAGGTTACTTCCTTTTACACGACGTTGACCACCGCCACCAAATCCACCAAAACCACCGCCACCAAAGGCAGATCCAAAAATATCTCCAAATTGGCTGAATATGTCGTCCATATTCATACCGCCACCGCCAAATCCTCCGCCTTCAAATGCTTGATGACCGTATTGGTCGTAGCGTGCTTTTTTATCGGCGTCGTTTAAAACTTCATAAGCTTCAGCAGCTTTTTTAAATTTTTCTTCGGCTGTTGCATCGCCAGGATTTTTATCGGGATGATACTGAATTGCTTTTTTGCGATACGCTTTTTTAATTTCGGTTGCAGAAGCACTTTTGTCAACACCTAATATATCGTAGTAATCGTCTTTCACTTTATTAATATTTTTATTACTGCCCTATTACAACTTTAGGATATCGAATTATTTTTTCTCCTAGTGAGTATCCCTTTTCAATTACATCAATAATCTTTCCTTTTAATTTCTTAGAAGGAGCAGGAATTTGAGTAATTGCTTCGTGATGATCGGCGTTAAAAGTATCGCCCTGTTTTGTTTCTATTTGCTGAAGCCCTTTGTTTTTAAGTGTTTCAACAAATTTATTATTTATAAATGCAACACCTTGATATAAGTTGTCGTCATCACTCTTTTTAATTTCCATGAGTGCTCTTTCGAAATCATCTAAAACTGGCAATAATGAAACCATTACGCCTTCACTAGCTGTTTTAAATAACTCGACACGCTCTCTACCTGTTCGCTTTTTATAATTTTCAAATTCAGCAAAAAGGCGTAAAAAACGCTCTTTTTCCTTTTGAAGTTCTACTTTTACAGCATCAAACTCGGTTTGAGTTTCTTCTATCGCTTGTTCTTCATTGTTATCAATTAGCACATCTTCTTCGACAGTTTCTTGCTTTTTATCTTTTTTACTCATTCGTAATTCGTTTATGTCAATTTTTAAATTGAATTTGCAAAAGTACTGCCATTTCTTTTAAATTGTCAAAATGTCACTTAAAATTAAGCTAATTTCTTTGTTGCGCGAAGCATTTCTCGTTTACCAGGAGGACCTGGAAGACGCTCGACTGTAAAACCAACCGCTTGCATAGCTCGACGAACGCTTCCTTTTGCCGAATAGGTTACTAACACTCCATTAAGATTGAGAGCTTCATACATTTTTTGGAATATTACTTCTGTCCATAATTCGGGTTGTACACGGGCGCCAAAGGCATCAAAATAAATTAGATTAAAAGTATTTTTATCGTTTATTTCTAAAAATAACTGCTTCCGTTTTGTAAGTGAAAAAGAATTGGTGATCTTATTTTTTCTTTCCCATTCTGAAGTATGGAGTATTAAAAAATCAGTTTCCGAAGCATTTAACAGGGTAGCATAATTAAGTTGTTTTATTTCTGAAAGCGCAACAGGGTATGCTTCTACAGCTGTATAATCTATTTGTAGCTCTCTTTTTTGAGCTTCTAATTGGGTTTTAAAAGAATTTAAACCTGTACCAAAGCCAATTTCTAAAATTTTAATTGATGGTAGATTCTGAACGCTTAATAAATATAACAAACCCGCCTCGATAAAAACGTGACGGGCTTCTTGTATGGCACCATGTTTAGAATGATACTGTTCGTCCAAACTTGGTAAATGAATGGTTTTAGAACCATCGGCTGTAATAATTATTTCACGTTTCAAAATTATTTTTCGGCAACAAGAACTCCATCAGCTTCAAAAGAAAGTGTTCTTTCGACTTCGGTTATTGCTTCAATTTCTTCTTTGCTTTTGCCAGCATCTTTAGCATAATGTTGTTGCTCTTCAACAGACATTTGAGAAATAAATGCTTTACCATTTACAACAACATCATTTCCTGCAATATTTTTAGGCATAAAAAAACCATAGTCTTTAAAACGCACCATTGTTTCTTCATCACCAATATCTAAACGCATCCAGCAACCTTTAGATTGACACACTTCATTTACTTTAGCTGTAAACTTAACCATTACAGTATCGCCAATTTTTAGGTTCTTATAAGTTTCGATTATCTCGTTTTTAGACAATGCACCTTCATCTGTAATTTTTTCACCAAAAGAAGCATAGTCAATTTTTGTTGTAGTTACAACTTCGGTTTCTTCAAGAGCTATCTCTTTTTCTTTTTTTTCTGAAGAATTACAAGCAATTAAAAGAAAGGTGATGCTACATAATACGACTAATTTTTTCATACAATTTAAATTTTTTGGTTAGTAGTTTTATAGAATTTTGTTAGCTACAAAATTATGAAATATTTAAGTCATATTGGCCTAAATTTTGACTACTTTCGCATAATATAAAAAACGCCGTTCATGAGCTTAAAAACACACGCAGTATCTGTAGAAAAAGTTGAATTTTCAAAAATTAACAAGGTAGATTTTAACAATCTAATTTTCGGAAATACCTTTACAGATTATATGTTTGAGTGTGATTATAAAGATGGTTCGTGGCAAAACCCTACTGTAAAACCCTACGGTACTTTAACGATATCTCCTGCTGCAAAAGTTTTTCATTATGGGCAGGCTGTTTTTGAAGGTATGAAAG
>Ga0256847_1000884_pt1 | contig 16847 bp, 12 predicted proteins | sample TeddybearmetaG_FD_189099 | JGI IMG/M metagenome (GOLD analysis project Ga0256847, IMG submission 189099) | Hydrothermal vent microbial communities from East Pacific Rise, Pacific Ocean - Teddybear | ecosystem: Environmental > Aquatic > Marine > Hydrothermal vents | place: Pacific Ocean: East... | reverse complement strand
TGCAGCACGCATAGCTGCTCCCTCATCCCACAAGATCTGCCTTGGCTTTGCTGCCTAATTGTTTTCAAACACCCGAGGCAGAGCCTCGGGGAATTCATTCGATTAAACTATTCGAAAATAAAAAATATTATCGGTGAATGAAAGGAAGAATTAGATACTGGCACTATTGGAAAAATCATTTTCTTAATTGTTCTAATTCAATATTTTGTAAAGCAAGCCTTTTGTTCTTATAATGAAAAAATGGCAAATATATTAGAAGTGAAGGAACTTGCTTTTACACCAGTTAGAATACTGGTTCGATCAACAAAAAGCAGTATCTCTAAAAGATATAGAATCTGATCTGTATTATTTAGATCATAGCGTTATATTTAGAATACTTAAAACCTTTGTTGACCATAAAATAGTCCACACAATTAAAGATGGTTCAGGTTCGGTAAAATTTCAGTATTCTCGTTTCTGTATCCGCACCGCATTCAGTATCGCTAATAAGGCTACACCTACATCCGCAAATACGGCTTGCCACATTGTAGCCATTCCTAGTGCCCCTAGTATCAATACAATGACCTTCACACACAAAGCCAGATAGATATTCTGCCAGATTATTTTTTGCGTTGCTCTCGAAATATTTACTGCAGTTAAGATTTTTGAAGGCTCATCAGTCTGTATTATTATATCTGCCGTTTCTATTGCTACATCGCTTCCCATCGCTCCCATAGCTACACCAATATCACTAGCCGCTAGTACAGGTGCATCATTTATACCATCACCGATGAATACTACTTTAGCACCTTTTGATTTAAGACTTTCTACTTCATTCAGTTTATCTTCTGGCAGTAATCCACCTTTGGCATATTCTATTCCTAGTTCATTAGCTATACTCCGTGTGATAGAGTCTTTATCACCTGATAACATAACTACTTTCTCAAATCCATAGGTAGATAATGCACTCACAAATTCTTGAGCATCATCTTTAAGTTGATCTGCTAATGTGACATATCCAGCGAATTTTCCATCAACAGCCATCAGCACAATAGTATCGACTATATTATTTATATCCGAAGGCACTTCGACTTTGTTGGAGCTAAGTAGTTTGGCATTACCAACAATTATATTACTTCCATTTACATCACCCATCAAACCTTTACCAGGTATTTCCTCTACATTCTTAGGGACCAAGTTTGTATTACCATATTGCATGATGGCTTTTGCAATCGGATGAGTTGATTGACTTTCAAGAGCGAGTAACCTTTCCATGAACTCTTTTTCTTTGTATCCATTTTTGGTCACTATATCTTTTATGGAAAATACACCTTTCGTAACAGTCCCTGTTTTATCCATTACTAAAGTATCCATAGTGGTCAGTTGGTCCATATATGTTGCCCCTTTGAACAAAATTCCATTCCGAGATGCAGCACCAAGTCCACCAAAATAGCCCAATGGTATACTGATTACCAATGCACATGGACAAGAGATCACTAAAAAAATAAGTGATTTATACAGCCAATCTCTAAATTGATAATCATCGACAAAAAAGTATGGAAGTATACAGATCGCAATAGCTATATATACTACTATAGGCGTATACAGCTTTGCTAGCCTTCTGATAAGTAATTCTGTTTTTGCTTTCTTGGCCGTAGCATTTTGTACCAGGTCCAATATTTTAGAAATAGAACTATCTTTAAATTCCTTCTTCACTTTGATTTCGATCACACCTTCCAAGTTGATCGACCCAGCTAAAACATCCTCACCTTCTAAAATATTTAGTGGTTTACTTTCACCAGTTATAGCCGCAGTATCTACACTCGCACTACTACTGCTAAGCATACCATCTAATGGAATTTTTTCACCCACTTTTACTTTTATTGTCTCACCAATATTTACTTCCTCAGGATGCACTTCTGCATACACTCCATTCCTATTTACACTAGCTATTTTTGGTCGGACGTCAAGCAATGCAGTGATATTATTTTTTGCCCTTTTGACCGCTGCAGATTGAAATAACTCACCTACTGCATAAAAAAGCATTACTGCCACACCTTCAGGATATTCCCCTATTGCAAATGCACCAATAGTAGCTATACTCATCAAAAAAAACTCAGTAAAGATCTCACCTTTAGCAAGTGCTTCGATAGCTTCTCTGATGACTGCATACGCCACTGGCACATAGGCAGCTAAGTACCAGAGAATACGAATCCATCCATCAAAAAAATCAATGGGTATCAGATGATCGAGTGCTAGCCCTAGCATTAAAATGATAAAGCTTATGATTGCCGGAACTTTGCCATAGTCATCATGGTTATGTTCATCTTCATGACCATTTTCATCTGTTTTTTTGTGTTCATGTTCTGCACGATCCCTATTTCCCTTTACTAAAGATGGAGGCGAAGATCTTCTATCAATTTTTTCCTCTAGCGAACAGCAAGTTATTTTTCCATTTTCATCATAGGTTTGTTGGTGCATATTTTTATTATCCATTTTTGTAAGATTTTTCTGTTTTTATAAAAGAATTCAATACCAAGAACTTATTAGTAATGGAATGTCCGTAGTCCTGATTTTATTCCTTTAGCTACGAACACTCCAACTCTATTAAATGTGTAATTCGCGGTATATTCTTCAACTTTAGATTTTAAAATTTATATATAGGGAAATTGACCTCTCCTTTTCCTATCCATTTTATCACTAATTTAGTCTAGTGTTTAATGTTCATGTGTGAGTTCTCCTGCCTTGGACTGAGCATATACGTAATAAGCTCCCTTTGTCACGATACTCATGTCTTGAGGTATAGCATCTATTAAGCTTACACTTATGAAGCCATTATCTTTTGCTCCAGGTACAACCATTACTTTAGTGAATTCTACTTCATTTTCTTCAGCATCAGGATTACCGACGTATATGTATGTACTACCTTCATCTCTTATGACTGCACCTTCTGGAAGAGCTGTGGAAACAGAGTTGTTCAACCATATTTTTGCATTGACATATAAGTCTTTTATGAATTTCGGTTTTTGTCCTAGGAGGTGTCCATGTATTCTCACAGTCTTATTGGACTGATTAAACTCCTTAGCTAATACATGAACTTCTCCTTTATAAATATCATTTCCAAGTGCAGGTACACTATAGCTTATTTTCTGTCCCCTATCTATCTTATTAATGTCTTTTTCGAAGACATCAAGCTCTAGATGCAGGTGCTCACTACTGATGATTTCTAATAGACTTTTATTGGGCTCTACGTACATACCATTGTGCAGATCTATTTTAGATATGTAGCCAGAGCTATTACTGTATATTGCAACTCTATCGGTGATATTGTCGATAGTAAGATTATCAGTATTAATACCAATATAGTTCAACTGTTTTTGCAATCCTTTCAGCCTAATTGTTTGAGCTTGATACTGAGATTGTAATTTTTGAACTTCTCTTTCAACTCCCGCATCAGCAGCTACCAAAGTTTTTTGTCTACTTAATTCAGAATTGGTAAATACCATCTCTGACTTTGTTTTCAGATACTCTTCTTGGGCATTGATGAATTCTGGATTTTCTATATAACCTACAGTCGCACCCTTTTTAATATACTCTCCTTCCACAAATTTATTATTACTTACTAATAAGCCACTTGCTTTGGGTGAGATTTCTGTCAATCCGTTGGGTGGAATTCCGAGAGTTCCAGTTGCATTTATGAAGTCATTGACTTTTAGTTCTGAAGTACTTCCGAATTCTAATCCTATTGTCTTTATTTGATCATTGGTTAGTTTTAGTACGCCTTCTTCATGCTCATCATGACCGTGTCCATCTTCGTCTGAGTGAGTTGCCTTTCCATGATCATGTCCATCTCCTTCCTTGTGCTCATGCTTGCATGACACTATGGATAGAGCAAATATTAGGATTGTGCTTAAGGTGATATATGATATATATTTCATTTTAATTTTCTTTTATTGATTTGATAAATATTGGTATTCTGCTACAGCCAATTTTCGGAGATAGCTTTGGGTGAGATAGTCCATCTCAAATTGTGCTTTCATTTGAAGCATATTCAGCAGCTCCAGATATGATAGTGTGCCGGCTTTATAATTGAGCTTGGTTATCCTTTCCACTTCTGGTGTGATCTCATCTATTTGAGTCTTATAAAATTTTGCTCCTTTTGTGTACCTTTCTACAGTAGTTACAGTATTAAGAATTTGAGAGCGAAACTTCAGATTCTTTGTTTGTTCCATTAGCCTATACTCTGCTACTTGAATTTTTTGAGCTTGGATCCTCTTTTTCGTATTTCCATTAAATAATGAAAGTGAAACACCAGCTTTTAAGCCATGCAACCAACCCCCATCCGTATAATTTTGTGCTGCATAACCGAGATTAAAGTTGGGTTTCAACTCAGCCTTCAGTATATCAATTTCAGCTAGTTGGATCTCTGATTCTAATTTCGCTTTTTCAGTCCATAAGTTACTTGCGATATCAGCATCTATACTTTCAACTTGATCATCTATAGGTACGGTTGTTATCTTCTCTTCTGTATTGAGCAAAAGTTGCAGTTGATCTCTTACGTTTTTGTCTTCTGCTGTGACTTGTTCAATCAGCATAGTATATTCATTGAGTTTTGTCTCTATATTTATTCCCTCCAGTTTATTAGATACACCTTGGGATTCCCTTACTTTAGCTTTTGAAAGATAGTCACTATACAATTCAATAAGCCTATTAAATAGAGATATTTTCTCCTTCATAAATTGAACTGAATGGTACACCTTCCTCACCTCTAGCCTCAGATCATTGATCGATATTTGTTTATCCATTTTCATCTTTGCAAGTGTTATTTCGTTAAAGCTGTTTATGGATTTTACCTTACTCGGGTTAGGAATATTCTGTATTACACCAATTTGATTTACCCGTTGCCCATTTTCTTTGAACAGACCATCACCCTGATAAGAGATATCTGTCGTTCCCAGGTTATACTTCATATTTTGCAAAGCAGCACTTTTTTCTATTGATAATTCACTCACTTTGATCATCGGGTGATTGTTGATTGCAATTTCGATTGCCTCATCTATGGATACGGCTCTTTGGCTATAGCCTGCCATACTAGCACAGAATAAGAGTAATATAATTGCAATACCTTTATTATTGATAGGATTGGCTCTTCGAACTTTCCATTGCTCTAGCCAGCTATACAATATTGGTAATATAATCAAGGTCAACACAGTCGCTGTTAGCAAACCTCCAATGACTACAGTAGCTAAGGGGCGTTGGACTTCTGCACCGCCAGAACTAGACAATGCCATAGGTAAAAATCCTAATGATGCTACAGAGGCAGTCATAAGTACTGGTCGCAGTCTTACTCTTGTACCTGTAAGTATTCTTGTTTTTATATCAGTCACACCTTCTTTTTTGAGTTGATTAAAGTATCCTATGAGCACTATTCCATTCAATACAGCCACACCGAATAATGCTATGAATCCAATACCAGCCGAGATGCTAAATGGCATATCTCTCAGTTGCAATGCCCATATACCTCCTATAGCTGACAAGGGAATCGCAGTAAAAATCAATGCTGCCTGAGCCATTGATCTGAATGTAAAAAATAGCATTACAAAGATGAGACCAAGAGCCAAAGGAACAGCAACCATCAGCCTTGCGTTTGCCGCTTTTAGATTTTCAAATTGACCACCATAAGTGAAATAGTACCCTGTTGGTAATGATACCTCACTATCTAATGTTTCTCTTATACTCTGCACCAAAGTCTCCACATCAGTATCACCTACATTTACCCCTATTACGATCCTACGATTGGTATTCTCCCTAGAGATTTGCATTGGTGCATCTATCAGTTCTACTTTAGCCACACTAGTGATAGGAACTTGAGTTCCATTGTCCAGAGTAATGAAGAGATTCTCTACATCAGCTATGTCTTTTCTATTTGATTGTGCATATCGCACTACTAGATCAAATCTCTTGTCTCCTTCATAGATTACTCCTGCTTTCTCTCCTGCAAATGCACTTCTTACTGCTCTATTTACTTCTTTTACATGTAATCCATATTGAGCCATTTTTGCATAATCATAATTGATTATTATCTGTGGCATACCTATGGTTTGCTCCACATTTACTGTTCCTACACCTTCTAGTTTAGCTATACTCTTTTCTGCCTCTTTTGCTTTTTCATACAGCTTGTCGAGGTTGTCTCCATAGAGCTTTATTGCTATGTCAGCTTTTGCACCAGTCATTAATTCATTGAATCTTAATTGAATAGGTTGTGAAAATTCGTAACCAATACCAGGAATATCGTGAAGCGATTCCTCCAGTTTTTCAAACATATCCTTCCTTGACGATGCACTTGTCCATTCACTTTTGGGTTTCATTATCAAAGCATAATCTCCTATTTCAACAGGCATAGGATCGGTTGGTATTTCTGCAGATCCTATGTTCACTACGATATCTTCAATCTCCGGAAAATCATCTAATAGTTTAAGTTGGATCATTTTGGCAGTTTCAACACTCTGAGAAAGTGAGCTGCCAGGTGGCAATATATGCTGCATAGCAAGATCACCCTCCTCAAGCGTAGGAATAAACTCTCCGCCCATTCTACTAAATGTGTAGATGCTGATGGCAAATATGAATACCGCAGCTAAAACGAAGACAGTCTTTAGTCGTAATGCTAGGCGAAGCACTGGACTATATAGTTTTTGGAAAAAATTAATAATGTGGTCTGCCAACGTAACCTTATTACTAATGTCCTTTTTTAGGAAAAGAGCCACCATCATAGGTACATAAGTAAGAGACAATATTAATGCCCCGCCTATTGCAAGCATAACTGTCTGAGCCATCGGCTTAAACATCTTGCCCTCTATCCCGACTAAGGCTAAAATAGGTATGTACACCATCAAAATTATAATTTCTCCAAATGCAGCAGATGTCCTGATTTTTTGAGACGACTTTATCACTTCATCATCCATTTGTTGTGATGTAAGTTTTTGTCCAGCAAAACCTATGGTGAGTCTGTGGACAATTGCCTCGACTATAATTACCGCTCCATCTACGATTAGACCAAAATCTATTGCTCCCAAACTCATTAAATTTGCTGAGATACCCAGTACATTCATCATGGCTATTGCAAAGAGCATAGCTAGGGGTATGACTGATGCTACTATGAGTCCAGCTCGCCAATTTCCCAACATGAGTACCAATATAAAAATGACGATCAATCCACCTTCCAGTAAATTTTTCTTTACGGTACTTATTGCCGTCTGTACCAGTTTATCCCTCACTAGGTATGGTTCTATAATAATACCTTCTGGCAATGATTTTTGCACTTGATCGACTCTTTCCCTAATGAGTTTTGTAACTTGAGCTGAGTTCGCTCCCTTATACATCATTACTTTTCCTCCTACTACTTCTTTACCATTTCGTACAAGAGCACCGTACCTGGGAGCTTTCCCTATAGCAACTTTTGATATATCCTTGATCAAAATAGGTCTACCATCTACGTTTTTTACAACTATATTTTCAATATCTTGTAAATCTCTTGCAAGTCCTTCAGCACGGATATAATATGTGTTTGGATTCTTTTCTATGTATGCACCTCCAGTGTTCTCATTGCTCAGTTCCAAGGCATCAAAAATCTCAGAAATACTTATATGCATGGATTTGAGAAGGAAAGGATCTACACCTACTTCATACTGCTTCAAGAATCCACCCATCGAATTCACTTCGGCAACTCCTTCAATCCCAGATAACTGTCGCTTCACTATCCAATCTTGAATAGATCGAAGTTCTATGGAGTTATATTTATCTTCATAGCCTTCTTCAGGTCTAATTACATATTGGTATATTTCACCCAGTCCAGTAGATAGGGGAGCCATCTCTGGCACTCCTAAGCCTTCTGGAATATCATTCTGAGCTTTTTGTAAAGCTTCATTGACTAGTTGCCTAGCAAGATATATATCATAACTCTCTTCAAATACTACTGTCACTACAGACAGACCAAACCTAGAGATAGATCTAATCTCCTCAATTCGCTGCAGATTTTGTAGAGAGAGTTCAATTGGGGTTGTAATAAATTGTTCTATCTCTTGCGTAGCTAGTGTAGGAGAAATAGTAATAACCTGTACTTGATTATTCGTAATATCAGGTACAGCATCGATAGGTATTTGTTTCAGAGAATATATTCCCCATAGGGCAAGGGCCGCTACAAACAGACCTATCATAAACTTATTCCTAACGGAATAAGCAATAATAGCATCAAACATAAATTTTTGATTATTAATGTTAAGTAATAAAGAATGAATAGGATATAGGAATCCTTATAATTTTACTTAACTTAATATTGGTGGGTGCCAGACGATTCTGTGGAATTCGTAACTGTAATCAAATGAATATGGATACTCATACAATCCAGCCAAGTCATAATCGCCTTTGAAATCAATAATGGATGCAAATACGGTAACTACAGAGCCACAGCATGTACAGGTACAAAATGGTGTGCAGTGATTCTCATGATCTGAATGATCATTTGGTGCCTGTTCAGTACTATCGGTGCATGTCCTCCCATCGCTACATGGTATTAAGGTTAGAGTACTAATTACAATTAACAATATATAGGTTATCCATTTCAATTTTGCGAAGATACTTTTACATTAGTGAAATGTTGTTGCATCTGTTTTTATTAAGGTATTTATAACAAAATCAAAGGGTAAAATTAATACTCATTCCTCCTATAGTATCATATGACCCCACACGCCTTTTGTTTACGAGTAAACAAAAATTCTAAGCTTCCATTCCAACCACCGTGTTTCATATTGTTTTTATTTAGTGCAGGATTTTAACTTGATATAATTTTATATTTGAAATTGTTTATAATCATTGTGAACATTTAATTACAAGGATGAAAGTAGGAATAAAAAAACCTATCTTATTAATAGAAATTGAATCCTATTTCAAGCTCCTATTGAAGTCATTTAAGAATACAAAGACTATCTGCGTCCAAAGCATTAAGGACATTGGACTACAGCTATTTTTCGCCCCATAGCTTCGGCTATGAAACTCAAAATGAGCTTTGCCAATAACCATAAGCCTTTGGACTCGATTTAGCCCCGCATTCTTAAATGACTTCAGTATTAAGTTAGCTATATCTTAAAGAAGAAAATACTATTCTTTAGAAGGTCGCTCATATTGACAGCATCCAGGAAGTGCATCATAAACTTTCTGATCCGCAAGGAACTTATCCGTATCATGACCTACTTTGGCAACTCTCTTTTTTATATCATCCATTGAAATAACTTCTTTATCATGCTTGACAATCATTACTTTTGTTTCTGCATTCCACTTAGCTGAATGTACTCCTTTTGCTTGACTGAGTGAACTTTCAATCCTTTTTTTACACATTCCGCAATTACCATAAACCATAATAATATCGGTTGTGCTACTTACAGATTCTGCTTTCTTGGATTTTGGCTTAGTGACATGTTCATGGCTACCATGATTATGTTGAGCTTCCATCTGAAAAGAGATCAGAGTTAATAAAGCAAGGCAAAAAATCAATTTAAACTGTTTCATAATTTATGTTTTTATAAAAAAAAAGAATTGAACAACAGTAAATCCTGCTGTTCAATTCATTAGATTAGTTCGACTTATCCGTTGGTCGTTCATATTGGCAACAACCTGGTAAGTTATTATACACTTCTGTTTTAGCTCGGTGAGTATCACTGTCGTAGCCTACATCTGCAATTTTTTGTTTAATAGAATCAAGAGTAATTACTTCAGGATCATAAGTAACAGACATTTCATCAGTCTCCTTATTCCATTCTGCTTCACTTACTCCTTTCACATCTTTCAAAGAATTTTCGATGGTTTTTTTACACATTCCACAGTTTCCATAAACTGTAAATTTCTCTGTTTTATCAGCTTCAGAAATAACATTAGAAACCAAGGTCGCTTTAACTTCACTATTATCTGAAGCCTTTACTCCTGTTTCCACTTTCTTGGAGCAGCAAGCTTTGTCTTTTGCTTTTGAGCTACAACAACTTTGAGCATTAGCGGAAAATGTAAAACTGGCTAATGCTAATACAGTTAAAAAAATGTTCTTTTTCATTTTAAATATTTTATAATTTATTTTAATAATATTGAAATAATTACTCCCAAAAAAAGGAGTGCTAATAACACCATAATTACAATGTTATATATTTTTCGAGCCATTGATGGCTTCTCATCTGTTTTACAACAATTTTTCATTTTATATATTTTGAAAAATTAAATTATTGAATTTCATTTTACTTGAAATGGGACTTCCACTCTTGTTTTGTGCCAAGCCATAGAAATTATACCATTGGAATCATCTATTCTTTCTACACTATATTTTAAATGTTCTTGGGTTTCTTCTATGGCATTTGGTATGATCTCTATCCGTAAAACATCTTCTTTTTCTAGATACTTATCAGTTCCGTGGACATCCCATCGTGTATTAAAAATTATCGTCCATTTTTCTTGATTAGGAATGATAAAGACGCTATATTTTCCTGCTAGCAATATCTGACCTTTGATTATCAAATCCTTATTGGTTTCTACTGACGTTGCATTATTAGCACCTGCTCTCCATAATTTCCCAAAAGGAATCAGCTCACCAAATATGCTTCGTCCTCTAACTCCAGGCGATGAATAATCAATATGCACATGAGCATCGCCAACCATAGCCATTGAGGTTTCATGTGGACTAAGTGATTTCTTTTTAGTTTCATTTTTAGGGCTTGAATTATCAATTGTTGAAGTTGTTTTGTTTTTACAACTAGAAATTAATCCCAGAAAAAGAATAGAAAAAATAAAATATTTCATTTTGTATTTATTTTGATTGTTAATTATTAATGATCATGATCGTGACCGTCATCTTGTGATTCAATAAATTTTCCTTGAACTCCAACTCCGTGAATATGAGCGAGCGTAGCCCCATAATGCCCTGCCTGGCTTACGCTGTAAGCAGCCCCTGTCAAAAACAAAACAATGATAATTTCTAGCCAAAATTTATCTTTAAACAAAAACAGACTTACAACTTTTAGAAGCAACCCAATTCCACTTAACCAAATAGTATAATCAGCAAATAAATCATGTTTTGCAAGAACCAAAGTTGCTGCTTCGGTCAAACCTGTAGTATGGGGATGAACATATGTAGAAGCAATATAAGCTCCCAAAAATCCACCAACCAATAGTAAAAGAGTGACCCAATTGAATTGTTTTTTCCATATGAAAAAGGAAGCAATCTGGGCAAAGAATGCCAGCAATAACAGCACGATTGGGAAATGTACCACTAATGGGTGAAGATTTGAAAAATCACTCATAGCAGCATCTACTATTTCACTTTCTGTTATCATTAAATGATTATCCATTTCGTGATGGTCATGAGAAGTGGCTGTTAGGGATTCTTCAACATCTTGATGAACCTGACTTGTGGAGTCCTGTTCTTTTTCCTTGTGGTCTTCATCACCATGAGCGAAGATCAAATTTCCCATCAGAATGAAAATTATTACAATTGAATAAATGATTCTATTTTTCATAATTTAGTAATTTAATGCGCATTATTTAATTGCAATTGTATATCTAAGCGTTCCTATTTTAGTATTTATTATATCAATTTGTTGTACATCATTAAAGCCTATAGTTCTTAAAAATAATGGAATAAATCCTTTTCTATTATCAGAAGTTGTTTCAAATCCATCCAACAATTGGACAAGGTAAAAACCGAGACTTGTAAAATAATTATGTGGTTTTCCCCAATCACAAATCAATAATTTGCCTCCTGGTTTTAATACTCTGTAAATCTCCATCATGGCTGATTTTTTTGCTTCTGTTTTTAACTGATGAAATACCAAGCAGCTAAAAACTTTGTCAAAAACATTATCAGGAAAGGGGAACTCATTTCCCATATACAATTCCAATCTTACATTTTTCATAAACCCCATTTCTTGAAGTTTCTTTTTTGCAATGGCTTCCACTTTAGGATCTACATCTAGTCCGTAATATGAAGCTTCTGATTCAGATCGAAACGCATAAATAATGTTCTGACCTGTTCCAAAGCCAAATTCCATAATTTGCTCCTCTTTCTGCGGATTCAAATGATGAATTAGCTTATCTCTAAACTCTTTTTCAGGCATTGTCCAATCAATCACTTTATCATAAAATGAGGTCAATTGGTCATAACCTAATGCTGGGATAAAATCATTATTTTTATTCATTTACAATTCAATTTTAAATAAACCTAAATGCTTCAAAGTCTTGTTTACATTTGACTTTGTGCATCAAGAATAAGTATCAGATTTAAAATAAATTAAAATCGGATACTCAATCCTCCTCCTGCTCCAAAGCGATTATCATAACTTCCCAACAAAGAAATATTATTTGATAAAAAGTACTCAGCTCCTGCACTCCAAACTATTTCACTTTCATAATTTATTCCATCTTCAAAATTAGTAACAGCACCAAAATCTGCTTGGTATTCATAATATCCAAAAACTAATAGCCTAGGAAATATCATCAAACTTCTGCCTATTCCAATTCGTGGACGCAATTTGTTATCAAATCGTACATCTAAATTAAAAAGGTAGGGGGTTAAAAAACGTAAGCCAGCTACTCCAGTTACTTCATATTGACCTAAGCTATCTGGAATTGAATTTTCTAAGTTGACTCCACCAAATACTCTTACATAATCATATAGGTATCGTTCGTAAGTGAATTCTACTTCTAAATTTTCATTATATCCAAATTCAGCACTTAGATTAAATTGATTTCTGATATTGGATGAAATAAAATTGATTCCAGTCATTTGAGAAGCTACATCAACTGTGGCCCATGAATAATATAAATTAGTTTCATGTATCAATTTTGAAATTGGATATTTTGTCATTCGTTTATCGGCTGGTGTATCATAACTAAATACTCTAGCCATACCGCCCATCATGTGGTATAATACATGACAATGAAAAATCCAATCACCATATTCATTACCATAAAATTCAATTGTAACCACTTGCATTGGAGGAACATTGACGGTATGCTTCAAGGGAGAGTATTCTCCATTTTCATTGAGCACTCGAAAGAAATGTCCATGGAGGTGCATAGGATGATGCATCATTGTCAAATTATTTAAAGTAATTCGAGTGACCTCTCCCTCAGTGATTTTTATTTTATCTGTTTCAGAAAGGGGAACGCCATTCAAACTCCAGATGTAGCGATTCATATTTCCAGTCAAATTGAGCAAAATCTCCCTGACAGGAATATCTTTTGAATAGCTGGTTTTATTTGGTGATTTTAAAAAATCATAGCCAAATTCCGAAGACATATTCATCGAATTATTCTTGTTCATTTCGTCATGATTCATTGTTCCCATGGGTTTTTCCATTTCCATTTTCTCTTCGGTCATCTCCATTTTCATTTCATCATGATTCATAGGCATTGTGTCTTTTGACATATTCATTTCATCATGATTCAATATTCCTTCTTTCATTTTATCATGATTCATCCCTTTATCATGATTCATATCTTTATCTTTCATTTCTTTCATGTCCATTTCTCCCTCCATTTGCATACCATATTTTTTCTTCATTGCAAATCGATTATCCTTACTTGGCCTGAATTTTAAAGCTGGCGCACCCATTTTCATATCCATTTTTGCCATGGCCATCATCATTCCTATTTTATCAGGTTTTGGAATATCGATTGCAGGAATTATCTTTCCATTGCCTAAATAGGCAGACGTTTGACCAGAACCATCTTGGGCGGTAGCTCTTATTTCTAATTTCCCATCTAAAGGGATCGTGACAATAAAATCATATGTTTCTGCTATACCAAAGAGCGTTTTATTTCGGGTAACAGGCACCACATCTAATCCGTCAGCGGCGACAAGTAATGGATCGTCGCCTCCAAAGGTCAACCAGAAATAAGTTGAAGCTGCCGCATTAATAAATCTAACTCGAACTTTTTCTCCTGCTTTTAGTTCAGGATATTCAGCAATGATTTTTCCATTAGTTAAAAAAGCAGGGTAGTAGACATCTGCAATGTCTGCACCTTCCATTCGTTGTTTCCAGAAATTCATTTGCGCTCCAAATGCACCGCGGGCAATCACTTTATTGATTGGAATAGATGTCCCTTTTTTAATTCCGTACCATTCGTTTCTACGTTTTAAATTTTTTAAAACTTTCATTGGATTCTCATCCGTCCAATCCGAAAAAACAATGACTAAATCAGTATCATACGCTATCGTTTTCTCTTTTGGTTCAATTACGATAGAACCATACACTCCAGATTGTTCTTGCAACATGGTGTGGGAGTGATACCAATAAGTCCCAGATTGCTTTAGTGCAAACTCATAAGTAAAAGTTTCTCCAGATGGAATTGGAGGAGTATTCATATAGGGAACACCATCATAAAAGTTTGGCAATAAAAGTCCATGCCAATGAACAGAAGTTTCCACTTTCATTTTGTTGGTCACATGAATCACAGCATATTCTCCTTCTGTAAAACGTAAAGTGGGTCCTGGAATAGAACTATTAATTGCCATACCCATTACCTCTTTTCCAGTAATGTTGACCATCTTTTGGTCGATAATTAAATGATATTCTCGAACCGGTAAATTATAAACATTTCCTTCTTCAGAAGGCGTAATGTTTTGGGCTTGTAATCCAATAGTATTAAACAGGAGTACAGCAGCCACAAAAAGGCTTTTCAATATTTGAAATTTATTCATATTCTTCATTCTGTCATTTATTGATTTTGCTAAAAGCTAACAAATAGAAATTAGTTCAAACTGCGTTTAAGCTGTTTGAACACCAATAACAACGAATGAATCAAATAAGAAAGGACTGATAGAGGACTTGAATATCTCTATCGCTTAATGGCGGTTTATACTGTGCGTCAGTCTGAACATCAGCTTTTAATCTATAGTTAAAAACAGATGTCGCGACAAAAGTATTAATGACTTCTATGTTAATATCTTGTATATTACCTAATTGCGGAGTGATAGCATCTACATCCGATTTATCAATTACTAATTTTTCATTGTGGCAGCAATTGTCTAGATCTGTTTTTTCTGTCTCTGCAGTATCGTGGTGACAGTTATTTTTTGTTTTGTGGCAAGTTGACTTAATATTTTTATCGGAACAACATTTGTCTTTGCTAATGAAGCTAATTCCTTGCAGTTGATCCTGACAATAATGAATATTCATAGAAAATCCTGTTGAGGACAGAAACATCAATATAACCATGGATATGGCTGTAATTCTATGTGAAACACTTTTTACCATTGATTACAAAAATAAGGGAATTTTAGGATGCAGATTTGAACTAAATTGATGATAGTTTATATAATTATGATATTTATGTAGAAAATATCCTTAAAGCGATATCATTCCTTTTATAAAATATTTTTCAATTTTATTTTATCGTGATATTGATGTTTGTCATGTTTAGAATTTAGGGAGACATCTCCATTTTTAATTTATAGTCCAGGTTACTTTTATCGATAGTAATAAGCTGAATTATTAAAGATAAAATTTAATATTTGTACAATTGAAGAAGACAATATGCAAACCATAATACACTATTTCCTACATCTGGGTTTCCCATTTATAATAGCCATCGTCTTTTTTAAAAAGGATTGGAAAAAAGCATATTTAATTTTACTTGCGACGATGTTGGTAGATTTGGATCATCTCTTAGCAAATCCAATTTTTCAAGTAAACAGATGCAGTATCAACTTTCATCCATTACACACTTATTATGCGATGTTATTTTATTTGATTTTAATTTTCCTGAGAAAGCCATTAAGGATTATCGGTATAGGACTTCTCTTTCATATGCTTACTGACCTTATTGATTGCATGATGACCTACCAAAAGTGTGCGTCATGTTTGATGACCTCTCCTGCTAAAAGCCTTTTAGAAACATTGTCGGGGTTATTAGTGAGGTAGAAATAACAAATCAACGCAAAAACAAGTGGGCAAAATATTTATGTTATGCTTACTCCCTTTTTTGAGATCTAAAATATCTGTTCCTTATAATTTTTAGTCCTCGCTTAATTCATACAAGATTAAAAGTTGAAATGGTAGATTCCAGATTACCTTTTTTGTAATGTAGAGAAAAATTATAATCTATAAGTTGGCAATAATTAAAATTCAAATCTGGGTGAATGACGACCTTCTCATTGTATTTATTTATCATACATACTTCTGCATAGGTAGGTCTAGATATTCATATATGCAAGGTCTGGTCTCTCCGAGTCCTGGCACCCAGTGGAATTGAGCAAGCTCATCAGGCTATGCCTGAATTCCACTGGGCGATTCACCTTGCATATAAATATATCTTTCCTTAAGGTGCATACGATAGTATGAGCATCAGTCTCATCAGTACTTTTTCACTTAGTTATTTCATTATTATGGTTACATCATCATCAGTTGGTACAGTTCAGTTATCAGCGCAGGTTAATGAGTGTTTATCACTAGTTTTATCATGGTTACATTTTATTAGTTCTTCATTGGTTCGGCATCGAGTTGGAGATGTGGGTATGGTATCTGGTGCAGATTTTGAGTCTAGAGTAGCAGGGCTTGAGTTTTGGGGGCGATACTCTTCGGTATTTGAGTATTTAGATCAGCATTCTGGGTTATATTGTTGGTTATATCACCTAGTGCTAGGGATACTACTTTTGTCTCATTTGTAGGGGAGCTGTACTAGCTATCTTTTTTAAAATGAGTAGACTATTCCTAATCCGCCATCTACACCTATAATATTCACATTGGAGTCTTTAGTAATTTTATGCAGTTCTGGTATAAAATATCCAACCAGAGCACCTACACCATATCCGACGACCACATCTGTCGGAAAAT
>Ga0256847_1000883_pt1 | contig 16893 bp, 15 predicted proteins | sample TeddybearmetaG_FD_189099 | JGI IMG/M metagenome (GOLD analysis project Ga0256847, IMG submission 189099) | Hydrothermal vent microbial communities from East Pacific Rise, Pacific Ocean - Teddybear | ecosystem: Environmental > Aquatic > Marine > Hydrothermal vents | place: Pacific Ocean: East... | reverse complement strand
ATGAAGCTTTCGCTGGAAAAACCGCGCCGATCAAAGCCGCTTTGCTTGACCAGAGCATTATCGCTGGCCTCGGCAATATCTATGTCTGCGAGGCGCTCTACCGCGCCAAGATCAGCCCGCGCCGCAAGGCGTCAAGCGTGGTCGGCGTGCGCAATGCCCGCCTCGCCCCGATGATCAATGACGTCATCGCCGAAGCCATCGCCGCCGGCGGATCAAGCATTTCAGACTTTGCCAGCGCCAGCGGAGAGCTTGGCTACTTCCAGAAACATTTCAGCGTCTATGATCGCGAGGGCGAGCCGTGCGAAACCTGCGGCGCGGCGATCAAACGCCTGGTTCAATCCGGGCGTTCAAGCTTCTATTGCGGAACGTGCCAGCGCTGAGCGCTTAGGCACCGCGTTTCTTGCAGAACCGGTTGGCCTTCTTGCCGCGCATCGCCCGCTTGATACAGCGATAATTCCTGCGTTGGCGCTTGGCCAGTTTCGGCACAGACGCAATCAGAGCAACCGCCATGATGCCGCCAATCAGGCCATACTCAACCGCGGTCGTTCCAGCTTGGTCAGTGGCAAGGTTTTGTGGATGCTTTTCAGCCCCCAAAAGGAAGGCGCGGCGGGTCAGTCTTGTCTGTTTCATGGCGAGAGGATCGCATGAAGCAGTTAAATTATACTAAGCTACAGGTTGTATTTATAATAATTCACCCAGCTCGACAACCTGCCGAACCGGGCGAAATTAACTCAACCATTCCCCCAAAGCCGCTGCCACCAAGGCTTTTTCGGCTTTGGCGTCACATCAATCCCAACCGAAGCGGCAGAATATCCGCCATCCGCCATTTTCTGCTTGATGTCGGCAATGTCCCACCCGGTCAACTTGGCCAGTGATTCGGCTTCTGCATCCCAGCGACCAACCAGACCTTCGGCATACTGCCCGGCCGCTTCACATTGGCCGTAATCGCCGCGCCAAGGGTGGCGCAAGACATAGCGGCCCTGATAATTTTCGCGGTCGCCCGTGACTTGAAAATTCAAGTCTTCCGGGAAGGTCTGTGCATCATAACGCAGGTGCAGCCGCGTCACGAACGCATCAACCGCCTGTGGTTGTGGCCGACGCGGCATAGGCATCGGCCGGATCTCATCCTGCCCGCCATCGCTCATCCACATCACGCCAAGCTCGCGCAGTTCGGACGGCGTCAGCGGATTGGCCGCGCAAGGGTCGCACCATGCCATGTCCCAGGCATATTCCATGAACACCGCGCGGTTATTCTCTTTCTCGGTCTGGTGCGCGAACATCGCTTTGTAGAACTCGCCAAACTCGTCTTTGACATAGATCGGAACATCCATATTCGAGGGCAATTTCACCGTGCGATAATTGGTCGTCTCCACCCGGCCCTTTCGAGTGATGGCGAACACGAACAGCTCCTGCTTGCCGTCGGCATTCACCGTGCCGAGCCGGATTGGCAGCATGAAATCCTCGTCTTCATACGCGACTTGGATCGGTCGCAGCATCGCCGAACCGTCATGGCGTTCAAGGTTCACCTTGGCGACAAAGAACTTCATTCCGCGTTTGAGATAAGCGCCAACAATCTCCTCGGCGCCATCTGGAATGCGATAGCCATTGCCATTGAGCCAAGTGATCAAACCATCAGACTCTTCAGCCGACAGGATCAGAATGTCATATTCACCAACCTCGTATTCAGCTTCAATCGTAACGCCGAGCTCTTCGGCATCAGCGACTCCATCTTCCATCATTCCACTAGCCATAGGCGCAGCCATAGCCAGTTCATTTCTATACCGGCGCAAGTCGCACGGGTTCTCGTCATAATACTCGACCAGCCTTGGCGCAGTATATTCGTCCAAGTGATCGATCAGCGCCGGGTTGGCGACATTGATCTGTTCACGTTCGGGAATGTCCACGACCGGAATCACCATCGCGAAATCACTCACGTCGCCGCGAAAGTCCGATGCCATCGTAATCACGGTACGCTCATCATCGCGCACCAGCACGACTTTCGAGGCGTCATTGAACAGGTCAGTATCAGCTTTAGCGACGTAGAAGCCGCAAAATGCCGACGCCGCCGGGGCGCTAAGCGCTATGGAAACGAGGCCGAGCGCGCAAGCGCCGACCAGATGTGTCAGTCTCATGGGAATGTCCCTCCTTGGAAATCCATTGGAATTTTTTCGCCGGCAAGACCCGGTCGAGAATTGGGGTTAAAAAAGCTAGAGCCGCCAGCGCCATAAGCGGCGCGCCGCGCACATTCGGCCCGATCATGAACCATGCGGCGAGACTGGCAACGCACATCGCAAACACGATCCGCCCGGCCCGGCTATCGGGCGTTGAGCGCGGATCAGTGATCATGAAGAACGCAAAAATCAGCAACGCCCCGGAACTTAGCTGATGCATCGGAATGGTCATCGGATCACCCAGCCACATCGCCCGCGCAACCAGTATCACCGCAAATGTGCCCAAGAACCCAAGCGCAATATCCAACCGTTTAGCGCTCGACAGAACCAGCGCCGCCACTGCAATCGCGTATCCCGCCAGCAGCGGCGCCTGCCCCCATTGCCCCGGAGACACCCAAGCCTCACGCCCAAACACCAGCATCAAGACAACAATGCCAATACAGGCCGGATTGAAAATATGCTTGCCGTTGAACCGGATCAGGAATTTCGCACTAATCGCAATCAGCCCCGCCGCCAGCCAGAACCATGGCGAGGTCGCCCGCAGCAAGATCGACAGGGACAGCGCCGTGATCAGCGCCGACTTCCATTGAAACCCGTTCCACAAGGAGCTGAAACCGGCCCGAAACCCGGCCCGCATCCAGTGATTGCCGGTTGCCCCTTCGCCGGGCGCACGCCGCGCCGCTTCAGCGCGTAAATTCACCCAGATCGTGCCACCAAGCTGTGCGATCAGCGCGCCAAATATCGCCAAAGCCAGATTGATCGGCTTGGCGCCAAAATCACTACTAAGCCATGAGATCGAGAACAGGCTCGCCAATGCCAGAATCTGCCAATGGCGCGCGTCTGCGTTGACGGCGCGAAAGGCGTTCAAGCTGTGCGTCCTTACTCCCATACCGTGCAAAGAACACAAACATTGCGGGCGAATTAGGGCGAGCCTGCGACCCCGCGTCCATAGCGCTTTAACGTAGCTGTGCTTAGATAAGCCAAGATGACTGATACAGCTCAAACCAAAACCGTCTCTTTCGGCTTCGAAACCGTGACCCCAGACGAGAAAGTCGACCGCGTGAAGGGCGTCTTCCGGTCGGTTGCGAGCAAGTATGACGTGATGAATGATTTCATGTCGATGGGCGTTCACCGCCTGTGGAAACATGACACGATGGCCAAACTCAACCCGCAGCCGGGTGAGCGCCATCTCGATGTTGCAGGCGGCACGGGCGAGCTTGCCCGCGCCTTCCTGAAGCGCGCCGATACAGCCGGAAAGCGCCGCGGCGATACGCGCCAAGCCACAGCGATTGTTTGCGACATCAATGATGCCATGCTCGAAGCGGGCAAAGCGCGCAGTGATAATGCTGAGTGGGCCGGGCGCCTCGATTGGGTCTGCGCCGATGGTCAGCACTTGCCCTATCCAGACCGCAGCTTTGACGCGCTCACTGTCAGCTTCGGCATTCGCAACTTCGCTGACCGGGTGGCCGGCCTCAAGGAATTTCGCCGCGTGCTGAAAACCGGCGGGCGTCTGGCTATTCTCGAGTTCAGCCATATGACCGCGCCGATGCTACAGAAAGCCTATGACACATACAGTTTCAACGTCATTCCGGCGGTTGGGAAAATGGTCACGGGTGACCGCGACAGCTATCAATATCTGGTCGAGTCGATCCGCCAATTTCCCAAACAGGACGTGTTCAAGGCTGAAATCCAAGAAGCCGGGTTCTCGGGCGTCTCAGTGACCAATTTCTCTGGCGGCATCGCGGCGCTTCATTTTGGGTGGGCTGTTTAGACGATGTTGAAAGCCCTTGCTGATTATGCCCGCCTGCTGCGTGCAGGCACGGCGCTGGCCCGCCATGATGTCATCCTGCCGGGTGAATATCATTCGCGCTTGCCCCTGCCAGCCAAGATCGCGGGCAAGACCCTGCGCCTGTTTGGTGGCCGCGCCAAAGGCCGCCCCGGCGAACGTCTGGCCACTGCTTTGGAAAAGCTCGGCCCCGCCTATATCAAGCTCGGCCAATTCCTCGCGACACGGCCCGACGTGTTCGGGGTTGAAACCACCACTGACCTGTCGCGTTTGAAAGACAAGCTGCCGCCTTTCTCGATGAAGCAGGCACGCAAAGCCTTGGACGATGAGTTTGGCGAGGATGAAGCGGCCGCCCTCTTCCCCGATCTGTCTGACCCTGTCGCGGCGGCCTCACTGGCACAGGTCCACCGACTCGAAACCCCGGACGGTCCGAAAGCCGTCAAAATCTTGCGCCCCAAGGTCGAGCTTCTGATCAGCCGCGAACTACGCGCGATGAAACGCGCCGCCCGAACAGCAGAGCGCGTTTCAGTCGAAAGCCGCCGTCTTGAGCCAATTGCCTTCACCAACACGATTGCCGCTTCGATGGAAAAAGAGCTTGATATGCGGCTCGAAGCGGGCGGCGCGGACGAGCTGCGCGGCCTCGCCCTAAAAGACGATTATTTCCTGATCCCCGCGGTCGACTGGACCCGTACCGGCAAACGCATCCTGACAACTGAATGGGTTGAAGGCCTCCCGCTGACCCATCCAGACGCGCTAAGCCGCCCGGATATTGACCGGGCTGCGCTCGGAAACAGCATCGTGCGCGGCTTTCTCGCCTATGCCATCGGCCACGGCGTGTTCCATGCCGACATGCATGAAGGCAATATGATCATCACCCCGGAAGGCCGTCTGGCGCTGGTCGATTTCGGCCTGATCGGACGCATCGATTTACCCGCCCGCCGCTTCCTCGCTGAAATCCTCTGGGGCTTTATCCGCCGCGATTATCAGCGCATCGCAGAAGTTCACTTCGAAGCAGGCTATGTCCCCGCTGACCGCAGCGTCGGCGACTTCGCCCAAGCCCTGCGCTCCGTCGGCGAACCGATCCACGGCAAGGACGCCTCTGAGGTCTCGATGGGCCGCCTGCTGCTGCAATTGCTCGATTTCACCCATACGTTTGGCATGCACATGCGCCCCGAACTGATCTTGTTGCAAAAAACTATGGTTCAAGTTGAAGGCGTTGCCCGCAACATTGATCCCGGCCACGATATCTGGGCCGCCGCTGAACCGATTGTCAAAAACTGGATCGCCCAGAACCTTGGTCCTGCAGGCGCGGCCAAACTCGCCACCAATAGCCTGCGCGAGGTCACAGATCGCCTCAAACGCCTACCGGTTGTCATGGACAAGTTCGAAGCCAGTCTCGACAAGCCAGCCCAACCAGAACCCCGCTCCAGCGGTCCGCCATGGTGGGGCTGGATGGGATTTGCGCTCGGCCTCGGCGCTCTCGTCATATGGGCATTTAAGTAAGCCCACTCGCGCCAGCGGCGAACCCGCTCGTTTCGCAACCGAAACATGTTAAACTACCCCTCAATGCTAAGCTTTTGAGGGTTGAAATCATGCACCTAAAACTGACGATCAGCGCGATTGCAGCAATCCTGTTCACCGCAGCGATGCCCGCCTCCACAACCCCATGCAATCTCGAAACCACAGGTGATGCGACAGCTTGCAGCATGATTTCCCAGCAAAAAGTCATCAAACTCGGCGACATTGAGACCACAGAGGGCATCACCATCTATCGCCCCTATTCTGGCGCGGTATCGCCTGCCGCTACAGACGGCCTACGCACGTTCAAACCCTATGACGCTGCCTATGCCAGTGATTGTCGCCGCTCCATCCGCCGGGTTCCTGACTATGGCCGCAATGCCATCCGCTACGAGGTTTGCCTCAGCGATATTGAAGGCGAGGACGGCCTCGATGTTGAGCAAGCCTATGCCCGGATCAAACGCACGGCTCGGCGCGTCTGCCGCCTGAACGGCGCCACCAGTGCTGATGCCCGAAAATTCTGCCTGCGCGACACGCTCTACCGCGCTGTGATCGATACCCAGCGCCCCGCTCTAACTGTTTACTACACCGCCCAAACCCGGCGCTACACACCCCGCGTCGAAATTGATCCGGCCAAAACCTACTAGTCAGCCTGAGGCAACGTCACCACAAAGCGCGTTCCGCTCGGCCCGGTTTCACCCAGTTCCAGCTCGCCGCCCATGGCCCGCGCCAGATCGCGCGATAGCGCCAGCCCCAGCCCTGTACCATCGCGGCGCGTCGACCCTGCAAACGGTTTGAACAAATTGCCCTTAGCCTTGTCCGGCAGCCCCGGCCCGGTATCGGCAATGCTCAGGATCACACCGTTATAACCCACAGACACCGACCCGCTGCCCTCCATCGCCTCGGCGGCATTGCGGATCAAATTGGCGCAAATCCGGTGCAGATGATCAGGATCAGCCTGCGCCACCGCGCCCTCATCAACCTCGTTCGCGAACGTCACCCCGCCATGCGCCGCCAGCGCTTCAGCTGCCGCTTCCTCAACCACATCATGCAAAGCCACCTCTTGCATATTCGCTTCCGGCACCGATGAGCGGCCATATTTCAGCGTATCTGTCGCCAGCCTGATCGCCCTTTCCAAAGCGCGTTCGAGGCGCGGCAAGGTCTTGGCCACACGCGGATCTTCCGACCGGGCCAATCCATCAGACGCCAGCTGCGCGGTCGCCAGCGAATTACGCAAATCATGATTGATTTTAGCCACCGCCTCGCCAAGCTGCGCAAGCCGCTCTTGCTGGCGAAAACTGTCCGATACGGCGCTTTCCATATCCGACAGGGCATTTTGCGCCCGGCCAATCTCGTCGCGCCGCGTCGTTGGCGACAGACGCCGTTTCCAGCTGCCCGGATCATCGCGGAACTGCTCGACAGAATTGGTCACCCGCTGCATCGGTCGCACCACCAGCCATAACAGCATCAGATAGAGCAAGCCGCCAACCGCCAGAGAAATGATTAGCGACAGAATAAAGATATTGCGCGCATACTCCCCCAGCGCCTTCTTCAGCGGTTCTTCCGGCACCACAACTTCCAGTATACGGCCCGGCGCTGAACCAAAATCGCGCATCACGATCAACCGCCCCTCTGCGGCGGTGAACGTGCCAAGGGTCGAGGCATAGGCTTTCAGCCCGCGCATCTCATGCAGATTTACAAATTTCATCTCGCCGCCGCGCGGCATCGGCGAGGCAAGAATCTGTTCGCGCATGCCATCGCTAAGCTCAGCAACGCTATACACTTCAGCGCGCATCAATAGTTCTTCAGCCAGTTCGTCCGTCACCATCCGGCTCGGCGCAGCTTCCAGAGCCAGCGCCGCCACCCGCGCCGCCTGCACCCGGTCACGCATCCACTCGGTACGGAAATTACTCGCGCTCGGAATAAAGATCAGCGCCTCGACCGCCAGAACGGCCAGTATTGTCAACACAAACAGCCGGAAGGACAGGCTGTCACGCCAACGCAAGTTGGGACGAGGGGCGGGCAAATCACTCACCCTCCCGACCTAGCTCAGGGGATACGTTGCAGCAAGCCGACAAGACGTTTGCCATTCTTGCTGAACACGGTTGGCGTGAAATACGCACTCGCTGCACGCTTCACCACTTCAGTCCGTGTCGGGTATGGCGAGATGAAATTGGTCAGCGATTGCACGCCCTGTTTGTTCGACATCGCAAAACCGACAAGCTGAATAATATCGCCCGCGCCATCGCCAACAATAGATGCGCCAATGATCTTGCCCTTGCGGATGATCAGTTTGGCTTCGCCCTTGGTATGGCCCTCGGCAATCGCCCGGTCATTCTCGTGGAAAGGAAAGGCCGAGACGCTGATACTATCGCCAAATTGCTCGCGCGCTTCAGCTTCGGTTAACCCAACTTGCGCGACTTCGGGGGCGACATAAGTGACCGCTGGCAGCGGCAGGTCGCTGGCCTTGCTATTTTGTTTGAAGAAGGCCCGGCGCGCAAACACTGATGCATGCCATCCGGCCAGATGCGTGAACTGCCCCTTGCCCGCAACATCGCCAAGCGCCCAAACGCGCGGGTTTGACACCGAGCGCAACTTGTCACTGACCTGAACCCCGCGCCGATCATAGGCGACATTGCCCGCTTCCAGCTCAAGCCCGTCCATCACTGCACGGCGACCAACCGCGACGAGCAAATGCGACCCGGTCACGGTTTTGCTGCCATCTTCATGCTCGGTCTCAACCGAAATACTACCTGCTGCGCCGCTTACTTTAACCGCCTTGTGACCTTCCAGAATGGTCACGCCTTCCTCGCGCAGTGCCTCAATTGCGATCGCGGCATGATCGGCGTCAGAGCGCGCCAGTGCCCGGTCCATCTCAATTACCGTGACCTCAGACCCAAGCCGCCGGAACGCCTGCGCCATTTCCAGTCCAATCGGCCCGCCGCCAAGTATCAGGAAATGCTTGGGTAGCTCAGGCATCGAAAACACTTGCTCATTGGTCACATAAGGCGTGTCCTCAAGCCCCGGAATCGGCGGCACAAACGCCGTCGACCCAGTTGAAACAATGATCCGCCGCGCCGTCGCGCGCGTTGTTGCCGACACAATCGTCTTGGGATCAGCAAAACTTGCATGCTCCTGAATGACAGTGACGCCGAGACCTTCGAACCGCTCAACACTATCAATCGGGGCGATGGTCTCAATCACGCCGTGAACGTGCGCTTTGACGGCATTCCAATCGATCACAGGATCGCTGGTCGTCACGCCGTACTTGGCGCCCTCACGCGCACTCGCGGCATATTTCGCCGCGCTCAGCAGCGCCTTTGACGGCACACAGCCATAATTCAAACAGTCGCCGCCCATTTCGGCTTTCTCGTACAAAATGACCTTGAGCCCAAACATCGCCGCACCCGCCGCCGCAGACAGGCCGCCAGACCCGCCACCGATGACAATCAGGTCAGCTTTCAAATTACGCCGTGCACCGGTATTCTCAGTTTTAGTATCCATCACTCAGCCCAATTCCATCTATCAGTTCGTCGCGGCCGGATCGCTTTTGCGCCCGGTCAGTTTCTTGAACACTGCTGGCAACAGAGCCACCACGCCCAGTGCGATAAAGGCCGGGACGAATTGCGCAGCCAAGGTCGCAGTATCAACTTCACCGCCAGCCAGCAACGTACCTTTGATCGCCGCGCCAATCCACGTATAGGCCAGCGTCCCCGGTATGATCCCAAAGAACGTTGTCAGAAGATAATCCTTGTACTTCGCCCCGAGCAGCCCCGGCGCGATGTTGACCACAGCAAACGGGAAAAGCGGGATCAGGCGCAGCGCAAACATGTAGGACACGGCATTCTCATTGAAGCCCTTCTCCATCTTGCCTAGAAACGGCCCGGCAATGTCGCGCAGCACCGAACCGATTGAGGTCTTGGAGGCATAAAACAGAATAGACGCGCCAATAGTTGCGCCAATCACGGTCGCTGGCGCGCCAAAATACAGTCCAAACAGGAAACCGCCAAAAATCGTCAGCACGCCGCCCGGAATGATGAAAGTCGTCGCAGCGGCATAGATCACTACATACGCCGCCAGCACCAGAAACAGATTATTCTTGACCAGTTCGTCGAGCCAAACCGCGTTCTCCGACAGGCTGTCCAGCGTCAGATACTGATGCCAACCCTGCGATATCGCCAATGCCAACCCAGCCAGAATGATATAGATCGGCCACAGCCTAACCCAGATCGGTTTTTGCACTTTGGGTTCAACCGCCGCTTCCACGTCGTCCGTCATCTTCATTATCCTTCTTGCGGGCCTGTCGGCGCTATTTTGCGTCGTTCAAAGACCAGTCATAGTCATATTTCTTGATATCGGCATTGGCCCGAATTTCAGTCGCCAGAACTGGATTGGCGTATTCCAGAAAATGCGCAATCACGCTTTCCTCGCTGCCGCCAAAGTCTTCCTCAAACCATTTATAAATCTCAGAGACCTGCAACCCGCCTTTCGAACGAATGGCAACCCCGCGTGGATGATTGATATAGGCCCGCGCCGCAGCATCGAGATCCTCGTCCAGCGTTTCGGCTACCCATGCGTCGCGGCGCAAGTTCGGACAGCCATAAGAGGCGCAATTGATCGCATAATGAATGCGCGGATCACCCATCGGGCGCAGCACCTGATGCTCAATCGCGTCGAGCGAAATGGCCTCGCCATCGACCACGGTCTTGACCTTTTTCCACGGTCCGAACAGCGATCCTGACTTGATCGACTTGACCGGATAGCGCCCAATCATGTGTTGGACCGTCAGCGCATTATAGACGTTCACCCAAGCCGCGCATTGCTCATCGGCGCTCAGTGTATCGAAATCCAATTCCTCAAAACTGGCGAGATAAGTGTTTAGCTTGGCCACGTCGCTGGCATTCGATTTCAAGCCGCCATAATCGAACCGGTTCACGCCGTCGGCGTTCTCCACCACATAAGTACCCAGCAGATCGTCCCAGCTTTGATGGCGGGTCGTGTCTTCGGCAAATGCGCCACCTATAGCGAGGGTCATGGCAATAGCTCCGGCAATCAGTGTGCGCATCATATGAGGTCGGTCCTTAACGTGTTTCTTGCTCTACATATATGTAAACTCTAATAAAACGTCGCCTCACGTCCCCATCCCGTGCAATCACCTGTTCGTGAGGTGAAATTCATCTGCTAATCGCCCCCCTTTCACCTTGACCTAGCCATTGCCGACACGTATTAGCCCCGCTTTGTCAGATCAAAATACTTATAAGAGGCGTTAGCCGATGAAACGTACATTCCAGCCTAGCCGCCTGAAGCGCGCTCGCCGCCACGGTTTCCGTCTGCGCATGTCGACCAAGAATGGCCGCAGAGTGCTTGCACGCCGCCGTGCCAAGGGCCGTATCGAACTGTCTGCTTAAAGCGTAAGTTTGATGGCGGGAAACACTGCCATGCCTGAACAAGTGAAAAAGATACAAACTGGGGTCGTCCGTCTTCGCACGCGGCCCCAGTTTCTTTTTGCCCGAAATGGCAAATCCGAGCGCCGCAAAGCGCTGGTTATTCAGGCCCGCCGCCGCCGTGAGGCCGGACAACATATCGGCGAAGGCTTTACCGCGACCAAGAAGGTCGGAAATGCCGTGATCCGCAACCGCGCCAAACGCCGTTTGCGCGCCGCATCACAGGCCTTGCTACCGCGTCTCGGCCTGCCAAATCATGACTATGTTTTCATTGCGCGTATGGACACCGCGACGATTGGCTGGCAACGCCTGCTTGACGATATGGAAAGCGCGCTGATAAGCCTCGCCGACACTTTCAAAACGGCAGCGGGCGAGACCTGATTTCCGGCATTTTGTAACAAGGTATGACCCCAAGATGATGAACCAGAATGGCATGGAGCCACAGGATCAACGCAACTTCATACTCGCCATGGTGCTGATGGTCGGTTTTGTATTCTTGTACCAGACGTTCATACTCGGCCCGAACGCACAAAAAGCCAAGGAAGCGCGCGCAAAGATTCAGGCTGAACAGACCGTAGACGCTCCTGCGCTCGGCCAAACTGAACCAACCGCTCCGGTAATCGCCGCAACCGTCGAAGAAGCCTTGATTCAATCAGAGCGCCTGACCTTCGATGCTGACCGCGTTGATGGCTCAATCCGCCTGACCGGCGCAATTATCGACGACCTCAACCTCAAAGGGCATAAACTGACCCTCGACTCTGACGAAGAGCTTCGCCTCTTACGTCCAAGCTCGGCAGAACATGGCTTCTACGCTTCATGGTATTGGCTCGATGCGAACGGCGCTGTTGCGGGGCAATCGGATCAATGGTCGATGACAAGCGATACCGCGCTTAGCACACAGTCGCCCAAAACGCTGACACTTCAAAAGGACGGCATCACCTTCAGCCGAACCATCAGTGTCGATGAGAATTACTTGTTCACCTATACCGACACCGTCACTAATACTGGCGCTGAAACCCGCGTCCTGACGCCATATGGTTCAATCCGCCGTCACGGCCAATGGAAAGCCTTTCTTGAAGCCACTGATCCCGGCTCATCAAAGAAAACCGGCCTTGTGCATCAGGGCCTTGTTGGGGTGATCGATGGCCGGCTCAAGCTACGCAACTACAAAAACCTAGCCAAAGGCAAAGGCATCAAGGGCAAAGGTGAAAACAGCGCCAAGCCCGGCACGTTTTCATCAACACAGGGCGGCTGGCTCGGCTTTACCGATATGTATTGGATGGCGGCATTGGTGCCCCAGCAAGATCGCGAATTTGACGCCCGTTTCGACCGCCGAGGCGAAGGCACAATCTTTGAGATATCCGCCAAAGGCGCGCCAGTTACCCTGCAGCCGGGCGAAACCGCCACCGTTGCCAACCAGATATTTGCCGGGGCCAAAGAGTATAAAGTGGTCAAAGCCTACAAGGCTGCGGGCATTCCGCGCTTCGATGATGCGATCGATTGGGGCAGTTTCGAATACTATATCTCGCGCCCATTCTTCGCTTTGCTCAACTGGCTGAAAGGCAAGCTCGGCTCGTTCGGTCTCGCCATCTTGGGTCTGGTTGTTATCATCAAGATCCCGCTGATCCCGCTTTACAATGCCAGCTACAAATCAATGGCGAAGATGAAGAAGCTCACCGAGCCGATGAAGGAAATCAGCGAGCGTTTCAAAGCCGACCCACAGCGCAAACAGCAAGAGGTCATGAAGCTCTATAAACGCGAAAAAGCCAATCCACTGGCTGGTTGTGTACCGATCCTGTTCACCATCCCGGTCTTCTTCGCGCTCTACAAGACGCTCTATGTGACGCTGGAAATGCGCCACACCTCATTCCTGCACCTGACCGACCTATCGGCCCCCGATCCATCCGCAATTGGTAATCTGTTCGGCCTGTTGCCATGGGCCGCCGCAGACATAAAAGCCATCCCGATCATTGGCATCGTGATCGGCATCGGCATCCTGCCAATCATGTACGGTGTCTCGATGGCCGCGATCCAGTCGCTGTCTCCGCCGCCGCCAGACCCAACCCAGCGCACCATCATGATGGCGCTGCCCATCGTCTTCATGTTTGTGTTTGGCAGCTTCGCCTCAGGCCTCGTTCTCTACTGGGTCTGGAACAATATCCTGTCGCTGATCCAGCAATATATCATCATGCGCCGAAACGGCGTCGATACTGAGCTGGACAAGCTGTTCAAACGGTTCTTCGGCAAGAAGACGGCGTAAGAGTGACCGACACACCTGAATTCTCAGACGAAGCTCTGGAAACCGGCCGCAAACTCTGCGCCGGGCAAGTGACCTTCCTGCTCGGCGCGGCGGACCTGCGCCAATTGCCCGAAGCCGACCGGCCTGAAATCGCCTTTGCTGGTCGCTCAAATGTCGGCAAATCCAGCCTGATCAACGCCTTGCTCAACCGCAAAGGCCTAGCCCGCGCTTCGGCAGAACCGGGCCGCACCCGCGAGCTCAACTATTTCGATCTTGGCGAAGGCCGGATGTGGGTGGTTGACCTGCCCGGCTTTGGTTATGCCAAGGTCTCACGCACGCAAGTTGAAAAGTGGACCAAGCTGACCCGCAAATACCTGCGCGGCCGGGTCAATCTGCGCCGTATCTTCCTGCTCATCGACAGCCGCCGCGGCCTGATGCCGCCTGATCTTGAAATGATGGCCATGCTCGACACGTCTGCAGTGACTTATCAAGTCGTCCTGACCAAAGCCGACAAGATGAAAACAACCGAGGTCGAAGCCCTGCGCGAGACGCTTCAAGCCACCCTGAAGAAACACCCTGCCGCCCACCCTATTGTACGCGTCACCTCTGCCGAAAAAGGCCACGGCCTGCCAGAATTGCGCGCTGAGATCGGTATGTTGGCGCAGTAGCCCAATACTGCTCATCCAACGAACTTCCAATGGCTACACCGCAAGATGGAACTAAAGCATCTCCTTATGTGCTAAATTTCTAAAATACCCCTTCATTTCCACGCCAGTTTAGACTTAACTCGCCGCGAAGCGAGCGAACACGATCTAAGATTTTCGCCGTTTCAGGGAAACCGGAGGAGTTCATCCATGAAGAAAACCAACCTGATCGGGGCCATACTGACCCTGTCATTTGCTGCGGCCAGCTTTATCGCGCCCGCATACGCCGATACCAAAGCTGACAAGGCTTATGGTATTTGGGACCGCACGAAAAACGGCTGGCAAGTCGAGTTCAAAGCCTGCGCCGATAATCCAGAACTCTTGTGCGGAGAGATCATTTCCGGCGAAGGGACTGACAAGAAAACCGGCGAGTCCGTTGTCGGCATTCAGATGCTGTACAATTTGAAGCGCCACCCGAAAAAGGCCAACGTCTGGAGGGGTAAAATGTATAATCCCGGTGATGGCGGAACCTATGCCGGCAGCGTGACGGTCCTCAACGACAATAAAATCAAGATGGCTGGCTGCATGATGAAAGTCATGTGCCGTTCGGAAAAATGGCCGCGCGCCGCGCCGCCGCCTGCGCCAGTTGAAGCCGTCGTCGAAACACCAGTTGAAGCCATGGCTGATGCACCAGTTGAGGCTGCCGTTGAAATGGCAACTGACGCCGTTGATACAGCTGTCGAAGCTGCTGAAGACATGGTGACTGGCGAATAGAGTAACAGTGCCATAGCGAGGCTGAATTCAGGCCGCGCCTCAATCAACACCCCCGTACACAATGTGCGGGGGTGTTTTGCTTGGCCATCACTACAAACCACGCTACAGGCCCTCCTCATGACTGACGCGCCCCTGTCTCAAGCCCAGCTGACCGCTGCGACGCTATCGGAAGCCCTGCCCTATATTCAGCGCTATGCTGGCCGCACAGTGGTGATCAAATATGGCGGCCACGCGATGGTCGACGAAGATCTGTCGGCCGCATTCGCGCGCGATGTCGTCCTGCTCAAACATCTCGGGATCAACCCGGTTATCGTGCATGGCGGCGGCCCGCAAATCGCTGACCTGCTTGAGCGGCTCGGCATCAAGTCCGAGTTCCGCGATGGCCTGCGTGTCACCGATGACGCGACCATGGAAGCGGTCGAAATGGTCCTCTCCGGCCCGATCAACAAGACCATCGTGCGCGCGATCAATGCGGCGGGCGGCAAGGCGGTTGGCCTGTCAGGCTCTGACGGCGACCTGATGCGCGTGCGCCGGGCCACTCGCACCAAACGTGACCCCGATAGCCAAATCGAGCAAGTCATCGATCTCGGCTTTGTCGGCGAACCCGAAAAGATCGACGTCTCTGTCCTGAATGTGCTGACGGGCAGCGACGCCAATGTCATCCCGGTCATCGCCCCGGTCGGCGTCGGCGACGACGGACGCCGCTACAATGTCAACGCAGACACCGCCGCGGGTGCCATCGCCGCCGCCCTGAATGCCAAGCGCCTATTGTTGCTGACCGATGTCGCAGGCGTCCTCAGCAAGGACAAAACCCTGATCCGCGAAATCAAGTGCGATGCCGTCGCGGCCATGATCAGCGATGAGACGATAACAGGCGGAATGATTCCCAAGCTTGAAACGGCGGCCAATGCGGTCAACAAGGGAGTTGGCGGGGCAGTAATTTTGGACGGACGTGCACGCCACGCCCTCCTCATGGAGCTGTTTACGGAACATGGTGCAGGTACGATTGTCTATTAAGCTGATCTTCGCAATTTTCGCGCTCGCGTTAACCCTGGCTTTACCCAGAGAAGCTGCGGCGCAGGCCCGGCCGCAAGGCTGGAGCATCTGCAATGAGACCAGCTTCATCATCGAAGCGGCGACCGCCCATTATGAAGGCCAAGGCGTCGTGGTTGAAGGCTGGACGCGGCTACGCCCTGGTGCCTGCGAGGTCGCGATCAATGGCCCGCTAAAGCCGGGTCTGTATTACCTGTTCGGACGCTCATCTACGGCGCATCGCGGCGGGCGGCGGATTTGGGGCGGTGACTTCTCGCTCTGCATCGACACCACAGGCAGTTTCTCGGTCGAGACCCTGCCAGATTGCAGCATCATGGGGCTTGATTCACGCGAATTTCGCCCGGTTCTGGTCGAAAACCGCACCCGTTGGCGCACCAGTTTCACTGAAACCGATAAACGCACCCTGACCCAAGCTAGCGCCGCCGGGGTTCAACGCCTGCTCGACAATGCCGGTGTGTTTTCCGGACGGATTGACGGCGACCTTGGCCGCAAAACTCGCGCGGCGATCAGTGACTTTCTGGTCTCCAAGGGCCTGAAAGCCAATACATCCGACGCGGACCTGATGGATATTCTCGAACAGACAGCGCAAGAACGCGCCCGCAATGTCGGCCTGACCTTCTGTAATCGCACCGACAAGCGCATCTGGAGCGCCATGGCGCGGCGCCGGGGTGATGGCTGGGAAAGCCGTGGCTGGTGGCTGCTTGAAGCTGGCGGCTGCGCCCGTGTCATCGATGAGCCGCTGCTACAGGCTGAACATTTCGCCTATGCCGAAATGGAAGTTGGCGGCGGCGAAGTACGCACCCTGAAACGCGGCAGTGACCCCTTCTGCGTCTCACGTTCAAAATTCGCGATCACCGGCCGCGAGGCCTGCGAAGTCGCAGCTTTCAGAACTGGCCAATTCGTCTCCACACCGCCGCCGGAAAATCGTAAACTGGTGTTTGAATTCTTCGAACGCGATTTTGACGAGAACAGCCGTGCCCGCTGACAGCGACGCGTCACTGACATCCCTGTTAAACCGCGATACTTGGGTCTTCGATCTGGATAACACCCTCTATCCAGCCGAATGTGATCTGTTCGCTGAGATCGATCAGCGCATGACCGATTTCGTCGCCCGGTTTCTGCATTTGCCACGCGACGAAGCGCGTGCAACTCAGAAACGCTACTATGCCGAACATGGCACAACCCTGAACGGTCTGATGACCCTGCACGGCATGGACCCACTCGAATTCCTCGCTCATGTGCACGAGATCGACCTCTCCCGGCA
>Ga0256847_1000882_pt1 | contig 16907 bp, 14 predicted proteins | sample TeddybearmetaG_FD_189099 | JGI IMG/M metagenome (GOLD analysis project Ga0256847, IMG submission 189099) | Hydrothermal vent microbial communities from East Pacific Rise, Pacific Ocean - Teddybear | ecosystem: Environmental > Aquatic > Marine > Hydrothermal vents | place: Pacific Ocean: East... | reverse complement strand
AACTGTAACAAAAAGAAAGTCGTTATAGACATAACGAGTAATCATGGTTTATTCAAAAATAAACTTAAAGCAATAGAATATGGAAACTGAGTTTTACTTATGCAATGCCCCACATGCAAACAACTATGGAAAGTTGACGAATGGGATAAATATCAAACTTTCTATGCAGTAAAAATAGCATCTCAAGAAAACTGGGAAGAATTCGATAGTCGATCATTAATAGAAGAAAAAATTATTAAAAACAAAGGCGGACTAGAGAAAGAATACTGCATGATAGCTAAGTGTATAAATAAACAAGTTAAAGGTAGCGCATTTTGTGCAAACATCTGTATGAATCTGGCGCTCGTGATTAAAACATATAACAAATCGGTCAAGTTCACATGTGCAAAAAACGCACATGCTTGGACTCCGCTTACGCTCCGCCACTTATCTAGGCGTTAGGCTCATAGAAACATAAAGACAATTTGAAGAATCCCAAGAGGATTTTTACTTATGGATAGTAATAATCATTTACGACTCATACTGATGATAGTTGTAATTGCTGGTGTCATGTTGTCCAGCTTGAGCGGATGGTTTCTTTATAAAGTAGAAGAGAAGGCGATAATTGCCGAATTCCAAAAGGATGTAGATGAGAGTGCAGCTTCATTATATCGTGAGGTGATAAGCAATTTTGAAACCTTGAGATCGTTAGCCATATTATTCAACGGAGACACTGTTCCAGAATTGAAACAATTCAGCCTTGAGTCCAAAAAGATTTTGATTCGTCACTCTGATATCCAGGCACTTGAATGGATACCGCGTATCATTCATTCAGAAAGGACTACTTATGAGTTTGAACAACGGAAGGAATACCCTGAGTTTGAAATCACGGAGCGGAAAGAACAAGGGCATATGGTGACCGCAGAAGAAAGAGAAGAGTACTTCCCTGTGTATTTTGTTGAACCATTCATAGGAAATGAAGAAGCCTTTGGTTTTGATCTTGCATCCAACCCCACCCGACTTAAGGCACTCAAAAAGTCATGGGATTCCGCTATACCTCAGGCAACCGCCAGTATTACTCTTGTTCAAGAGCACGAAAATCTAAAAGGATTTCTGGCATTCCTGCCGATATATAAAGGGGTCCCGTCAACTGTAACAAAGCGCCGGGATAATCTGATGGGATTTGTTCTTGGCGTCTATCGAATCAGCAACATTTTTACCAGCTCCTCCCTAAACGATGCACTGCTAGGCATTGAAATGAAACTTATTGACGAGACATTATCATCCGGTCACGACATACTCCATATTCATAAATTGCAGACCGGGTTTACAGCCCATGAAAGTATTAACTACAGGAAAGAACTGCCAGTAATTTGGGGGCGAAAATGGAGCCTGATCGCTTCCCCCGCAATAAGTTACATTACCGTCAGGAGAGACATGCTGCCGCTGGCAATTTTTGTTTCCGGCATCATCTTTACCATATTTATTGCTTTTTATATCCATATAATTTCAAGACGTGCGGCCACTATTCAAAAAATGGTCGTAGAAAAAACTAATAAGTTAAATGAGGCGAACATAAAGCTGGAATTGCTTTCACGCACTGATGGCCTGACAGAAGTTGCCAATAGAAGATGTATGGATGAATTTATTGATAATGAATGGCTGCGGGCAATCCGAGACAAATCATCACTATCCTTTATTCTCATTGATATTGATTTCTTTAAATTATACAACGACAATTACGGCCACCCTGCAGGTGACGAATGTTTGAAAAAGGTAGCTACAAGGCTCAAAGGCCTGGTTAATCGCCCCGGTGATCTGGTTGCCCGATACGGGGGGGAGGAATTTGCTCTTGTGCTTACCAGCACTGAAGAAGCAAAACTTGTGGCAAATAGCTGTCAACAGTTAATTGAGGAATTACAGATTCCGCATGAATTTTCACAAGTCGCAGATGTAGTAACAATAAGTGTTGGTCTTTGCACAGTTGCACCTGAAAAAGGAACTGATCCAAGTTTGGTGATTGATGCTGCCGATAAAGCCCTTTATAAAGCCAAGGATGGCGGTCGAAACAGGGTAGAACAAATTGCAGCACACACATAAAATTCACAATGTCTAACGAATTAGGTTAGATCAGGAAAAAAAATTTATTTTCATTTGTTTTACCCATGTCCTATTTGGATAGGAATAGGCATTTTTTCCGGTACTGATATTGACTTTTACAAGGTCATTTATTTTGACTTTGAATAATTATTTTTCTTCTTGGATATAACAAAAAAATCACTACGTTTCTTCAGAGCATGAAAAAAAAGATAAGGTCCAAGGGCTGCAACGATATGTTTAATGGTATGTCCGCTTAAACTAATCATGCTAAATATTTGCCCATCAAATGTCTCAAATATTTTAGCCATCAGGTAAGTTAGCAACATAGCCCAAAGATAACGGGTGTGTGTATAACGCGCCTTAAACATCACCAATATCATTGGAATAATTAGCATTGGGAGAAATTGAACCAACGCATAGGGTCTAAGGTCTCCATGCCCAGCTTGTTCGGTAAAATGCCAATAGATGACCGATACCACACCTATAAAGATTAAAGGGAGTAAGAATTTCAACGCTATCTTTTCAGAGATATATTCGCCTATGACAATTGCCATAAATGCCATGAATACAATAGTCATAGGCAATCGATCCCAAAGCAAAGTTTCATTTGACGGTTGTAAATGATAGAAAGCAGACCCAATACCAACGGCTCCTATAACAAGAAAAAAAATTAAGTAGCATGAAAATAATGCGGGAGGAAATTTCAATATTCCGCCTTTTAACAAGTTAATAACGGCCAAAAAGCTGATAATAATGAAAGGCATGTTAGAAATAACATTCCAAAAATGAGAAATTCCGAGCAATTGACGTTGGTCAGCAAAATTGTGATATTTAGGGTCTTGAGGAATGGGTGAAATGTTTAAAACAATCAGAATACCCAAAATCATTATAAAGTAGATTGTGTAAAGTCTTATTGAGTATTGATTTTTCATGTTTTTTTTGAATTATCTGAATATTCTCAGTTTGTAAATGAGAAACACGTTGCTTTATTGTTTTTCAACTCAATAGCTCTCTCTGTACAGAGTTTTTTTAACAAACGAATCGTATTTGTTTCGTGAGCATTCAGATCGAAAACTGCCTGTTAGTTAAACACATTTTTATTTTATTTATTGTTAGTCTAAACAGGTGCGCGTTGACACATGAGTCGTATAAATGAACTGGTTATCCCACATATTTATTTCTAAAAACTCAATTGAATACCAGTTAGGGAATCTTCTTGCAGATCCTTTAAAAGGTAAACATTGGCACGGTGCAAGTGATTTAACTCAAGAAGGGTTTAAAATGCATTGCAAAATTGATGTATACACCGATGCCAATAAAAATGTATTGAAGAGTAAATCTCGACTTGGAAAAAAAGGTTATTTAAAAGGTGTTGTCATTGATATTGTATATGACCACTTATTATTAAAAAACTGGAATAGTTATTCTAATACAGATATTTCATCATTTATTAATGAATTCTATAAAAATGCTGTTAATGAAATATCGAATTACCCAAGTGCTCCAAGAGAATTTGTAGCGCTAGTTATTCAGTCACGCAGTCTAACTAGCTATTCAACATTTGAGGGTTTGGAAGCAGCGTTTCAGCGTATAGATAATAGATTATCAAAAAGATTGCTTGCTAAAGAATGTGCAACTGAATACTTGCCAATTCTTGAAAGAGAACTGGATGCTATACAAAAAGATTTTGATATTTTTTTTCCTCAGTTAATTTCGAACTTCAAAACTCAGATTGATGGCAGCTTCGGGCATCATTGGTTAAAGTAGTGGAAACAAATAGAAATCCACATAAAAAAATCAAGCGGACGGTTAATAGCAGACACTTTTTTATGTTATTCCTATTAAAATGCTTTAGCATTCCAGAATTACATTGACCATGGAGGGTAATTATCGAATATACTCTCCAGATCAAGATAATTATTTGTTTGAGGGTTCTAAACATCTTTTCTTAACAGGGTGTCTGAACAAACGAATATTGCCGACCACGCTATTTTCACGTATTTAGATTCACCACACTTGATTGGCAATAAAAACATCAAGAGGAGAACTTATGATTTATAAAGTTGAAGGTGATGTCATACTAAGTAATGCCTGTGTTATCGTGCAAGGAGTGGGGATTAACGATCCGATGGATAAAGGACTTGCGCTAGCGCTGCACAAAAAATACCCTGACATGTGCAAAGATTTCAATCGCTGGTGCCATCAACACAATACAAAGCCAGGAGAAGCATGGCTTTGGGTCGGAACAAATAATATTCGTATTGTTAATCTAATTACTCAGGATGTTATTGACAGTCATTGTTATCGTCTTGGCAAAGCGACTCTCATTAATGTTAAACATGCATTGGATGCCTTAGTTAAAATCATTTTAAAAGAGAAAATTACTTCGATCGCTTTACCGAAACTTGCAACAGGCTCCGGTGATTTGGACTGGGATGACGTATTACCACTGATCGAAAACAGCCTAGGGGACATTGATATTCCTGTTTATGTATATACAAGGCATTGTTCTGGCCAAAAGGGGAAAGAGTTCGGAACATAATATATACCTGGAGTTTGCCCCCCTGTGTCAGGATAGTTGTCGCATCTAATTTTAAGCAAGGGGGGGAACCAAAAATTCTGCCTCAAACTTTAGTATTTCACTAAATCCTTACGCTTACTTTCCTGTTGCCTGAGGCCATTGCCAGTCACGAATTTCAGGCATATCATCACCATGCTGTTGTATGTATTGCTTATGATCAATCAGCATATTCTGGACATACTGTTTTACATAGACTGCACGTTGGCGCAAATGAGGTACTCGTTCAACTACATCTGCGACCAGATGAAAACGATCTAGCTCATTCATTACCACCATATTAAAAGGAGTAGTTGTGGTACCCTCTTCTTTGTAGCCCCGTACATGTAGATTTTTGTGATTATTACGCCGGTAGCACAAGCGGTGTATCAACCAGGGATAGCCATGGTAAGCAAATATAATGGGTTTGTCGGTAGTAAAAATATCGTCAAAATCACGATCACTGAGCCCGTGGGGATGTTCTTCAGCAGGTTGCAAGGTCATCAGATCAACTATATTCACAACCCGAATTTTAAGCTCTGGTGTTTTGTTACGTAGAATATCGACAGCTGCTAGTGTCTCTAGGGTGGGAACATCACCAGCACAGGCCATCACTACATCTGGGTCGCCTCCTTCATCATTACTTGCCCATTCCCATATACCGATACCTCTAGAGCAGTGCTTAATGGCTGCATCCATGTTCAACCATTGGTGTTCTGGCTGTTTACCGGCAACGATAACATTAATATAATTCCGACTTCTTAATACATGATTAGTCACTGAGAGCAAGGTATTGGCATCAGGTGGCAGGTAGACACGGATGACATCGGATTTTTTATTGACAACATGATCTATAAAGCCAGGATCCTGATGGGAGAAACCATTATGATCCTGCCGCCAGACATGGGAGGTCAACAGATAGTTCAAAGAAGCAATGGGTTGGCGCCAGGGAATATCATCACGGGTTGTTTTAAGCCACTTGGCATGCTGGTTAAACATGGAATCGATGATATGAATAAATGCTTCATAACAGGAAAAGAAACCATGGCGCCCCGTTAACAGATAACCTTCCAGCCAGCCTTGGCAGGTATGCTCGGAGAGGATTTCAAGCACACGTCCATCTTGCGATAAATCAGTATCTTCAGGCAGTTTATCAGCCATCCAGGCCCTGGATGTCACCTCAAATATGTTAGCCCATCGATTAGAGGCTGTTTCATCAGGACCAACGATACGAAAATTACGCGATTTTTTATTTTCCTCCATGACATCGCGAAGGAATGCACCCATCACCCGGGTTGCTTCAGCCTTTACTGAGCCTGGCTTAGGTACATCGACGGCATATTCCCTAAAATTCGGCATATGCAGTTTTTTTAGTAACAGTCCGCCATTGGCATGTGGATTATCCCCCATCCGCCGTTTACCTTTGGGAGCCAGGTCTTTTAATTCTGCAATCAATTCTCCTTCTGACGTAAACAGTTCTTCCGCCCGGTAACTTTTCATCCAGGTTTCTAATAACGCTAAATGATCAGGATTTTCTGTCAGCTGTGCAAAGGGAACTTGATGAGATCGCCAGAAACCTTCGGCTTTTTTACCATCGACCTGCTTAGGACCCGTCCACCCCTTAGGTGAACGAAGAATAATCATTGGCCAGCGAGGACGATCACCACTTACATCAGTATTTCTTGCCTGCTTCTGATATTGATGAATTTCTGCAATACATTGCTGTAGAGTCGCCGCCATTATTTGATGCATACTTTCCGGATCATTGCCTTCAACAAAATACGGTTTATACCCATAGCCAATAAACAAGGCTTCTAGTTCTTCATGAGAAATACGGGAAAGTATAGTCGGATTTGCAATTTTGTAACCATTCAAATGCAAGATAGGTAATACAGCGCCATCATGACGAGGATTAAGAAATTTATTTGAATGCCAGGCAGTAGCCAATGGCCCTGTTTCAGCCTCTCCATCACCAACAACACAAGCAACGATCAAATCGGGGTTATCAAATGCTGCACCATAGGCATGGGAAAGTGAATAGCCCAGCTCGCCTCCCTCGTGGATAGATCCTGGCGTTTCTGGAGCAACATGGCTAGGTATGCCGCCGGGGAAGGAAAATTGTTTGAACAATCGTCGCATTCCTTCTTGGTCCTGAGAAATATTAGGATAGTATTCGCTATAAGTGCCTTCCAGCCATGTGTTGGCTACAAGCCCAGGGCCACCGTGACCAGGACCTGCAATATAGATAATATTAAGGTCCTGTTGCTTGATCAAGCGATTCAAGTGTACATAAATGAAGTTAAGCCCTGGTGTAGTCCCCCAGTGCCCTAACAATCTGGGCTTTACATGCTCCAATGTCAGAGGTTCCTTGAGCAAAGGATTATCCAGTAAATAAATCTGACCAACGGAAAGATAGTTTGCCGCCCGCCAATAGGCATTTATTTTTTGCAGCTCACTTTTTTCAAGTACTGGTTTGTCTGGTTCTGTTGCAGATACGGTCTCGTTCATAACTTTCTCCATGTTAGGGTTTTGTATAAAGTGGTAGCTCAAATGCAAGTCAATGTCTGCCGAGCAATTTCAGTTTCTTCATTAGTCGGAACTACCAAAATCTTGACTGGACTCTCATTAGTCTGGATTTCTGTTGCTGAATTAATCGTAATGTTGTTCTTTTTAGGGTCTATATGAATCCCAAGATGTTCCAGACCTTGACACACCAGTAGTCTGACAGTCTGGCTATTTTCACCAATACCTGCAGTAAAAACCAGTCCATCAAGCCTCCCAAGGATGGCAATATAGGCTCCGATATATTTTTTAATACGGTAACAATACATCTCGATTGCTAGCTTGGCATGTTTCTCCCCGTGTTCTGCTTGTTGCTCTATTTCCCGCATATCATTTAAGCCACAAATTCCGTAAAGACCAGATTGATGATTTAACTGGTTATCAATCTCATCAAAATTGAGTCCTCTAGTCCTGGCTTGGTAAAAAATGATGCCTGGATCAATATCACCACAGCGAGTACCCATCATCAGCCCTTCCAGTGGGGTCATTCCCATTGAGGTATCGACAGATTGACCGGCCTGAATAGCGGCTGCACTGGCTCCGTTACCAAGGTGTAGGGTAATCACATTAAGCTGCGAAACAGGTTTACCCAGCACTTGAGCTACACAATTGGTAACATATTGATGTGAAGTACCATGAAAGCCATAACGCCTAATTTTATGCTCACCATAAAGCGTGTTTTCCAGCGGATAACGATAAGCTTTTTCTGGCATGGTTTGGTGAAATGCAGTGTCAAAAACAGCTACCTGTGGTATTTCAGGAAAATTTTCTCGACATATCTCTATACCTTTGAGATTGGCGGGGTTATGTAACGGTGCCAATGGAATATTTTTCCGAATGCTGTCTATAACGAATTCAGTAATCAATACAGGTTGGTTAAACTGATCCCCCCCATGAACAACACGATGTCCAATGGCAGTAAGGTCGGTTGAGGCATTGATAACACCACTGTTTTGGAGCATGTCGATAAGTAATTTAAATGCATCTGTAGTATCCTTGATATAACTAAACTCATCAATTTTATTAACAATTTCTTTTCCTCTATATAAGGTATAACTAAACTTGCTCTGCTTTGCCCCTATACGGTCTATCATGCCACTAATAACTGGAGAAAGACCCAGAGTATTCAGTAGCTGAAATTTTAGCGATGAACTTCCTGAGTTAATAACGAGAATTTTCATACTCTTTCCTTAAACCTGTAACCTTGTGGAAAACTAATTTTCTGGGTTAAAAAAGACTCACTTAATGCATTAGGCTTAAAACCACTCTTCAAGATTATATTGCTGGTGTAATACCGGAATTTCTATTTGAGTGTTTTTTAATTTTTTTGCGAATATGGGCATCACTTCTTTTTCGCCATGCACTAAAAAAGTAGTTTTTGGGTTACCTGTCTGTTGATGCCAGGCGAGTAGCTCCGATTGATCAGCATGAGCCGAAAAACCGCCAATAGTATAGGTTTCAGCTTGAACAGGAATTTCTTCGCCGAAGATTTTAACTTTTTCTGCGCCATCAACAATCCGGCGAGCCAAGGTTCCATAAGCAGCAAAACCAACAAAAATAATAGTGTTTTTTCGATTCCATAGACTATGCTTTAGATGATGTTTGATTCGGCCACCAGTACACATGCCTGAACCAGCGATAATAACCGCACCACCAGCAATATTATTAATCGCCATTGAATCGGCCGTTTCCCTGGTAAAATGTAAGCCAGAAAACATAAATGGATCCTGTCCCGATTTAAATATTTCGCACGTTTCCTTATCAAAACACTCGGGATGTCGCTGAAAAATCTCGGTAGCAGAAATGGCCATCGGTGAATCCAGAAAAACAGGAAGATAGGCTGGTAACAGACTATTATTTATACCCTCCCGCAAATAATAGAGTAATTCCTGAGCCCGTTCCAAGGCAAAACTTGGAATAATAACATTCCCCCCCTTGGCTATGGTTTTGTTTACTGTAGCGTAGAATTCCTCCAATGTGGGTTCCAGGGTTTTATGCAGGCGGTCACCATAAGTGGTTTCCATAACAACGATATCAACATGGGGAGGTGTTGCGGGATCTCTAATAATGGCTCGATGGGTATAACCCAAATCTCCAGAAAATAAAATCTTACGCGTTGTGCCCTTATGCTCAACTTCCAACACAATAGAAGCTGAACCTAAAATATGACCCGCATCGATAAAAGTGGCCTGAATGCCTCCATTGATCTTCAAAGGTTGATTGTATTTTGCTGTACGGCCAAAAAACCCAAAGCAATTAAGCACATCAACCATATTATAAAGCGGTTCAACTATTGTTTTTTTGTGCCCATGTCTTGAAGCCTTTTTGGTTTTATAGCGTGCTTCATCTTCCTGTAAATGTGCCGAATCCAGTAATACCAAACGGGCTAATTCACAGGATGCTGCAGTAGTGATAATTTCACCACAAAACCCGCGTTTAATCAGTAATGGGATGCGTCCACAATGATCAAGATGAGCATGTGTTAGCAGTAAAAAATCGATACTGGCAGGATCAAAACCAAAGGGTTCGGTGTTTTCTTCATCCATGTCCCTCCCGCCTTGATAAAGCCCACAGTCGATCAGGATTTTTTTACCATGCGCCTCAAATAAGTGGCATGAGCCTGTCACATTTTGGTCTGCACCATGAAATTCTAGTTTCATTAGGAACGCTCCTTAGTCAATTTGCTAAGGGAGGTGGTAATAAATAATCATCCAATTTCACTTGCCTTTTATCCCTGCTTAAATGTTCTCAATCGTCACGTAGAATAACTAGAATCCAGTTGAGAAGATTTAAACAGAAATAAAAATACTGCATAATATTTGGATGATTATTTATTACCACCTCCCTGAGCGTATGCATCACACTCTCAACGGCCTCATCAGTTATGTTCTCAAAACTACTTTCTTTGGTAAAGTATTGTCTAACTAATCCATTCGGATTTGAGGAAATAGTTCACGAACTTATGGGCTACTGTTCAAGTGCATAATAATGTACTTTTCTTTCTTTAACTTTCATTAAAAAGAACACCACCCCCATTCCAATAAGCCCCATCATACCACCCGGTCCCCAAATCATAATACCGCCTAATTGTTGGTCAAGCATAATTTCAATAGCCATACTTCCATCCAGTACATCATAGGCACTGTAAATTTGATCTCTTTTTAAGGTAATCATTGCTCCAATAATGGTATTAGGAATAGTGACAAGCCATAAAATAACAATCCGTATAGCAAACGAAAGACGTGCTTTTTTTTGGCGCGGATCACAAATCAACCACCAGAAGAAAAAACCCGTGAGTATCATCGTGAAATGCATGGTGTTATGTAAGCTCTGATCTGCTAAAGCTTGATTATGTAAGCCTGGAATTTGCCAAATAATCAAGACTGCAACAAATAAAACAGGAGCAATCACAGGGTGCCCTAGAAATGCATAAAGCCATTGCACAGGTTTATTACGAATAATAGGTGCGATAACTCTGTGCCTGATGAATTTTGGTAAACCTTGTATTAATGGGGCTAACGGCATACTTAAAATAAGCAACAAAGGACCTAAACCACGCAGTAACAAATGCTCTATTTGGTGAAAAAAAAGAAAGTGCTCCGATAATGGTTCAAGTGGGGATTGCAAAGCAATCACAAAACACAGCATCCCTAACAGAAAGGTAATTGTTTGCCCCATGCTAACAGGCCTGCCAGCTTCCCGCCTTTTTGCTCTCCCCCTTAAATAAATAATCAGTGTTAGGAACATGGGTATTGCAACAGCAGGCGTATAAATCCATGCCTGCCAAACAGCTTGATTTGGATGGATGCTACCATGCGCAAGTCCAAGTGTAGGAATCAAACAGAGAGTAACTATTATTAGAGATTTGATATGCGACATAATATAGAGGGAGGTATAATAAAATAAATTACTTATATACAAAACTTTTTTTATGGTATTGCCAAAAACAGCAAGATAGCACCCAATAAAATTCTATAAATCCCGAAGCCTACAAAGGTAAATTTCTGTAAAAACCGTAAAAATAATTTGATCGTTAAATAGGCGACCACAAACGAAGTGACAAAACCAACGCCTAATATCAGTAAATTACTCTCATTAAAATCCTGATAATGTTTAAATATCTCAAAACCCGCTGCGGCTGCAAGTACGGGTATGGCTAAAAGAAAGGAAAACTCTGCACTCGCTTTTCTATTCAAGCCAACTAACAGTCCTCCAATTATTGAAGCACCCGCACGACTTGTACCTGGAACTAAAGCAAAAATCTGAGCCAGCCCTACCCAGAACGCTTGTTTATAAGTGATTGCTTCTACATCTCCCACATGAGCAGAACTTTCTTTGTAAAAATATTCAACAATCAAAAACACAATTCCACCCACTATAAACATAGTGCCAACGATAGAAACAGTAAAAAATGCTTTAATTTGATGATGAAATAAAAGACCAACGACTCCAATAGGGATAAAAGCCAAAGCAACTTTTAGCCATAGCTGAAAATGATTTAAAGAAAACTTATCCTTATAATTCATAATAACGGCAAGAATGGCTGAAAACTGAATAATCACTTCAAAAGCCTTATTGTTTTCAGTCTGCTCAACGGATAGCCATTCACTGACAACAATCAAATGGCCCGTGGAAGAAACAGGTAAAAACTCGGTAATACCTTCAATAATGCCTAAAATGATCGCTTGTAAAATATCCATGTCACTAGCCTTCCCTTATTCTCATCAATCTCTCTCTTTTACCCAGATTTTTCCAGTTGGACTCATGGCTAATTCCCAATCCTCACCATCGCCCTTGACATCAATTTCATATTCAACGCGTCCATCAGGGTGCGATATTTTTTCTGCATCCTTAATACTGAGTTGTTTAAATGTTTGTTTAAGTGTTTTTATGATGGGTTGAGGTAATTCTGATATTTCAATTTCTTCCTCATGACCAAAATGTTTGCCTTGTGGATCAAATAAAGTTTCGTGTTTCTTGCCATTAGTTTTATATTTGACTTCATAAAGCACCATACTAAAATGCAGTTCTTTATCCACTTTGATATTTTTAGCATCAGGATGTTCTACTTTCATACTTTTGATGACAGCTTCCGGTACTTCAGAAAGTTTTATTTTACCCGCCTGTGCTGAAAAAACTGGTAATACAAGTGTTGCAATAAATGACGATATTAATAGCTTTTTTTTCATAGTTTTTCCTAATGTTTAATTTTAGTTACCTGTGTTTAAAAGTGAAGCAAAATAAAATGCTGATCATCATGAAGATTTCCAAATCGATTGAATGATATGGGTAGTCAAGATTAATGCGACCCACCTGTTTGGTGAGAGTTGCCTCATGGTTTCTAGCACAAGCCCTTGATTCCATGTCCAACTGATCTTTCTAGGTTAATACTTTCCTCCTTACAATGTTTAGTGACTACAACGTATTGTGTTTGTGATAACAGCAATACTTTTTTCTACTAAGAGAGCCAGTCCTGCATTAAAATGGCGAGGCTAAAGCCTCACTTCCCGTTTATTCGAGACATTTTATGTTTAAGACTGTTTTATCCATCTATCATAGCCAAACGCCTATTGAATATATGCACTTATTAGACAGCGTTTTATAATAGGTCTGGCTATAAGCACCACACATAACATGGTCCAGACAGTAATAGCCCCCGTTGGTAAATCGAATATCATAGAGACAACCAGTCCTGAAAGATAACCAAACAATCCGACCAGATATGAAGTTATAAATTTATTTTTGATATTTACAATACCTTGACTAGCCAGTGCAGGCAGAATCAAACTGGCAAACACCAGATAAATTCCTACCAGTTGTACTGAAGCAGTAATGGCTAGCGAGAACACAAAATAAAACAGCATTGGTCTTTCTCTACAGTTAAAGGTAAACCAAATAAGTAATAACGGTGCATATAGTACAGCTACCCAGATCAATTGCTGGTTACTCACCCATAAAATTTGTCCCACTAACAAATCATGTAATAATTCCTCGCTATTGGCTGAAAAACTCGCTAATAACAGGCCTCCACTCGCTGACAGAATAAACAGCAGACCAATTAATGCTTCTAATATAGATGCGTAATGTTGTTCCAACCAATGAATAAATACAGCCCCGCTCATGGCGCTTATGCCGGCAAAAAGCTGGATCTGCCAGGTCGCTAAATCACCACCAAAAATCGTTGCTGCAATGACACCCAATGCGGCAATTTGGGCAATAGCAATATCAATAAAAATAATACCACGCCTGAGAACCTCTTGCCCCAAGGGTACATGGGTAGAGAGTACCAATACCCCTGCCAAAAAAGCAGGAACAATCAGTAAAAAATCAAAATCAGCTCCTGTCATTGATTGGCATCCAGCAATCGTTGTATCGTATTATCGAATAAGGCAAACAAATCATTACTATGCTCATTACCTCCGATGGTAAAAGGTAAAGTGACTTTAGTTATTGCCGTTTTACTAACTAACCAGTCAGTTGCCCTGGATGATTGATAAGCCGCATTGACAACCATTTTAGCAGGCGTTGCTTTGATTTGATTTAATACCTTATTCAAATCTTCAACAGTAGGTGGGATCCCGGGTTTAACCTCAAGCGCGGCAATTTTTTTTAATTTCAACCAGTCAAATAAATATCCCCAGTTATCGTGCTGAACAACCACGGCAACCCCTTTTAGCGGTATTGCTTGTTGTTGCCATTTTTCAATCGCGGTCTGCCAGCGTTGACTAAAACTTTCCCATCGCTGTTGATAGACTAAAGCATTTTCAGCATCCACTTTTTGTAGTCGTTGTGAAAGCGCTTTAGCAACTAATAAAATATTCAAGGGACTGGTCTGTATATGCGGGTTACCAGCGGCATGGATATCACCCAAGCTTCGATCCAATGTGGTCGGTACTTCAGATAATCTGATAAAATCAGTCGCCATAAAATAACCTAAGGCTCCTTTCTGGATAGCTGCATTCCCCGATTTTCGTTGTAATAAAGGCAACCAGCCGATTTCCAGCTCTGCACCCGTACAAACCAGTAAATCAGCTTGTCTTATTCTTGCAATAAGGCTGGGACGTGCCTGAATATGATGGGGATCCTGCAACCCTGAAGTTGCAGAAAATACTTTAATATAATCACCGCCCAGTTCTTCACTCAACGCTGCCCATTCCGGTTCACAGGCAAAGATATTTATACTGGCAAAAACAGGGGAACTGATCGATAGTGATAACAGCAGAAGTATTCTGATTTTCATTGTTTACCTTAATAGCTATGAGCGCCGTGTGTACCAAGATTGACGGTATATTGCAAAAATAATTGAGTGTCATCAACGGCAGAGGATTGGTCGTAATTAAGCTGGGCTCGAATTCGACTAAATTCACTAGGCAACCACTCCAGCATGAAGCTATAACGCTGAGGATTGACGCGGGTCAAATCAAAATTAGCTGCATTAAATAAGTCATTATTCGAGCCGCTAAATGAACTTCCTAAATGATCATAACGTAATCCGGTGCGCCAACGGGGAGCGAATTGATAAATTCCTTCGAGATAACCTCCGTATTGTTGACTATTATAGCCTGACACCATTGAATTATTACTATTGAACAGTCTGCCATTCTCATGCTGGTAAAAAAATTCACTCTGCAGGGTAAAGTTTTGTTGTGTAGGATTTCCATTAGGCGCCCATTTATAAATCAGTGACAGATTGCTAATGTCTGTATCGCCACTAAAAGAAACGGGGTTATTGCCATTTCCGAATGCGCGGTCATTTGGACTCGCTTGCCAGTGTGAAACACCTGCTTGCCAACTATGACTCAGCCCAATATCGCCACCTGTTTTAGCAAAGATTAGCCAGTCACCAATCCCTTGGTGATTACCGTTACCCGGATAGTGCCCGCCACTGCCAATGGTTGCACCGACTTCAATCAATTGATCCGTCGGTAACACGTAAGATAATTTCACCCCATCTGTGGTTAATTGATCACCAAATAAACCACGGTAGATCAATGGCGCATCAGAAAAATTCCAGGCATGGGCATGGCGCTCATTTAGATAACCGATAGGCGAGAAAAAACGACCCGCACGTACTGTCACGCCATAACCCAAGCCCAGCGTTTCAATAAAGGCTTCTTCAATTCCAATATCTACATTTCCTGCGTTATCTGCCAATGCGAAAGTAGCCTGTCCAGAAAAAAGTTGATCAACATTGGCGCTAAAAGTGATTTCACTTTCGCCTAATGAAAAACCTTGGGTTGCCAGACCTGCCTCATTTTGCAGTGAATATCCACTCAATAAATAATTATCAGGGGCTTCAGAATAATGACCGTATTGGCCATTCAACACCAGGCTAATAGCAGGATTGAAATCATTAATACGCTGTGTTTTAGGCACTGGAGTGGTTTTAACGATGGCCACCTCGGTAGCCACTTCTTTATTAGCGGCTTCAGCTTTGGACAGACGTTGCTCTAAATTTTGAATTCGTTGTTCATAGTCTGAGCGCATTCTTGCCAGTTCTGCTTTTATCTCGCTAATGTCATCAGCAAAGACGGCTGAAACGGGGGTAATCAGAATCCCAATTAGTAAAAATTTTACAATACTTTTCAATTTCGTATTATTCCTTAATAAAATGTGTCATAGGTTCTTTATAATGAACCCTTGTTTCCAATATTTTACGGAATTATCTTAGGTACATACACAAAATATTTTCGATAACTTACTTGCTTTTTTGTCCGTCTCATCAGTGTAGCAATAGTTACGCAGTTTGCTATGCGCCTATTGCTACACCACTGAAGACAAACAAACTATTGCCCAATATTGAATAATTATTTATTTCCAGTTCAGCACGACATAACGTTGATAATCATTATTTAAGATCAATAACACTATCCTTTTTGTTGTATTACTGTCTTTAATAATATTTTTGAATTCTGCTGCATTTTTTACCGTTTTTCGATTAGCCTGCAAAATAATCGTTCCTGTTTTAATTCCGGCCATAGCAGCAATTGAAAATGGCTTAACTTCAGTGACAATAACGCCAGAACCTCGCTTTATTTTAAATTGTTCTGCTAGTTGCGGAGTAATGGTCTGAACACTCATTCCCAATTCATCAGAACTTTGTGTCGAATTACTGGCCATCTGTTGGTTTTCATCCTGTTTACCTATTGTTATGGTCACTGTTTTATGCTTACCGTCATGCAATATGATGAGTTCTTCTTCATTGCCTGGTGTCGTTAAGGCGACCTGGTTACGAAATTCACCCACACTTTTAACCTTTGTTCCGCGATAAGAGATAATTACATCACCCTGTTTCAAACCTGCTTTATCAGCAGGTGAATTATCAACCACTTGAGCAATCAATATGCCCTGAATTGAACTCATACCAAATGAATCAGCAAGTTCGGATGTTAACGGTTGAATAACTACGCCTAAATGTCCACGAACCACTTCGCCTGTATCTATTAACTGCTCAGCGATCACTTTTGCTAAATTAATGGGAATGGCAAAGCCAATACCCATAGACCCACCACTGCGACTAAAAATAGCGGTATTCATTCCAATGACTTGCCCATCAAGATTGACTAGCGGCCCTCCTGAATTTCCAGGGTTAATAGCTGCATCCGTCTGGATAAAATTCTCATAGTCATTAATACCAATAGCTGTTCGTCCTTTAGCACTGACAACCCCAACGGTTAAAGTATGACTCAAACCAAAAGGGTTGCCTATC
>Ga0256847_1000881_pt1 | contig 16911 bp, 10 predicted proteins | sample TeddybearmetaG_FD_189099 | JGI IMG/M metagenome (GOLD analysis project Ga0256847, IMG submission 189099) | Hydrothermal vent microbial communities from East Pacific Rise, Pacific Ocean - Teddybear | ecosystem: Environmental > Aquatic > Marine > Hydrothermal vents | place: Pacific Ocean: East... | reverse complement strand
GAAAGAATTCTATAACGCTAAAAGACCACCTGGGAATAAAACACTGATATGGGGTATGGATAAATTTGAGGGTGTTATGGTCGGTTATTCCATATTTAAAAAAATAGATGTGTACTAACGACAGGCCGGCAGGCAGGAGAATTAAGCCGCTAAAAAGGCTATACTGCGAATGCTGCCCCCGCCACCCACAGTTTAGCGGCATGGCTCTACTCTTTTTATATCAGTGTCTTCGACAATACAATTATTTAATGGGAACCTTGAGTTAAATAACTTGCTGTAGTCGAGTAAACGGCCCCGCCGGCGATAACTGATGGCGAGTGGCTCTCAGACAGCACTGCAATGGGACTGAACGATCATCGAAGATATGACTGAACGATCATCGAAGATGTAGCAGCGATAGCTGCTAAGTGAAGGAACGCGTTAGCGGTGGGTGGACATAATAGCTAACATGCTTCGTGATGGGTCAGTCCACCAGTCATGGCTATGCACCCGTTTATTCAGTTAGCATATTTATTGTTACAAGTACTTCTTTTAAAATTACTTTTTCGATGCAAGCATTGGGGAATTATACCCCATGAGAAAAAAATGTAATGCCTATAAGCCGGATCCTGTACCTTAGTAAACCAAGGCCTCTATCATTTATCTATTCTGTCTACCCCTTCCGACGTACAAAAGTACATTGAGCGAGTAACTCTTTTCCTTGCGGAATCGAAATATACGTGACATTGCAGCTCACAAGGTTTATCCCCCTTTAATGTTACCATTAAAGACTGTGGGCTCTTACCCCACATTTTCACCTTTTCCAATTTGCACCGAAGTACAAAATGGTAGTTATTTTCTGCGACACTATCTATCCCTTGTCATAGACAAAGGTCCATTCGTTAAATGGTGTGATACTCCACGCTGTCCGGACTTTCCTCTACTCCTGCGAGTAGCGATAGAGCGGCATTACAAGTACAAAGTTAGATAATTAAATAACACCATATCAATAAATGATCACAAAGAAATACTCTATTGTCACCATCTAACTTCGTGTTTTCTTAGTGCATTCTTTGCGCTCTTAGCGGTTAAATCGTCAACATCCTGTATACCCTATTCACTTTTATTTTCCACAAATCAAATAATACTATCACATTAGGATAATTTTTAATATGTAAATTGCTATTTTTAAGCCTGAAAGCAAATCCAGTACAATTGAATAGAGTTAGGGAAAAAAGTATATCAAAGTCTATAGTAATAGGATGCATTATTTGTTTCCTTCTCGCGCTTGGTTTTGGATTGTGGTCCTTCAATAATAACCTCAGACCTAATCTTTCAGAAGATCTCCATGACTTTTTATCACAAGAGTTTGCCCAAGTAAAAAATCTTATTGCTGCAACGCATCCATCGGAAATAGATATTGTCGAATTACAACAGTCGATCTATGATGTAAATATTCAAAAAGGAGACAGTTCATTTTATTGGAACAACTATTTGACTTCTCTTGAAAATATTCATACTAGCAATTCAGAATATGTAATAAAATACAAAGATAAAAATGGACTATTCACAAAAATGATTGGTCTGGACCTGAGCAAAAACGGCAAAGCTTCTAAAATACTTAGCGAAAAATTTAAAATTACACTTGAGAAATCAATTAAGGATACTTCTAATTTTTCAATAAATGACTATATAAATAAAGACTATAATTACAACATAAAGGAGTTGAGTACATATTCACCTTTGGTCACTATTTCTTTATTCTTCTATTTGCTATTTATAGCATTCTTACTAATCTCGCTTTATAGAATAACATTTATTAAAAAAAGGATAAAACCAATACTTCTTATACTTACAAGCCTACTATTATGGATAGGTCAAAATTATGTAATCTTACCCTTTTTCGAAAGTTCATATCTAGGTCACTTTACCAACTCCTTCAGCACTGTAAACAAGGATATAATTCATTTAATAGCAAATTTGCTCTTTATAGCGCTATTTATCAATTGGATAAAAAGGACAAGATTCCTTCATAAGGCGAATAGTTGGATAAGTAATATTATTGCCCCATTTTTAGTAACATTTGGTTTTGTATACACTTGCTTTTTGTCAAAAGGATTCATATTTAGCAATCCACTACATTCATTTTATGGTGAATTAATTCAATACAAGTTTCAAGGATTCATTTACATCTTAGTTTTCATAGCGATTCTTTCTTTTCTATTTTTCTTTTCAATCATTGCTTTTAAGACTACAAAAAAAATTGAAAGTACAATCAATAAATATTTTTGTTGGGGTATTGCTATGATACTGACTTACCCAATCAGCATATATCTTGACATACAAATCCCACTTTGGACTTTATATACTTTCATAATATCATACTTACTAATTCTGGAATTATATTTAGAAAATGAGGACAGACAAATAACCTATGCGTTTTGGTGGATTATCATCCTATCTGGGTTCTTAGCGAGCATTACCTTTTTCTATCGACTGCAAGATGGCATGACCGCCCAAACCGAAAACATCAATAAATTATATGCTCAACCTCAAGAGAATAATACTGCTATTGTCCATCGGATAGATTCTATACTGCGGGCTTCAGATGTATTCCCCCAATTATCTGCACTCTCCTACCCTTCCAGACTTGATAAAAATGATTTTGAAGACTACATTACTAATATTATTGAAATTCAAAGCGGAAATTCACCTAGATTTGGAATATCGCTAGAAGCCACTGACAAACAAGGAATAACATTATTCAATAATCATTTTAGTACTTCTTACGCATTTAGCCAATCAATTGCCACAGCAAATCGAATCACTGTATTCATCTTCTTCAATCCATTTGACAACGCTTATTTTCTGGATTACTTTATCGAAAATGAATCATATAATTCTTCACCCCTTAAACTAAATATTAAGATAAATTTTGATCAGAATGAAGACATTGAAATTCTTGAAAAACTAAATTATTTGATATTCAAGAACAATAGTGTAATTAAAAACCATTTGAACTTTCATTCCAATATATCAAAAGGGGAATTGCAAGCTGTGAATAAATCCAATATTATTGGCGATATTTCATACTCAGTTTACAAACCTGATGATGAGGTTAAAATCGTAGCTTACAGTGAGATCGGGGGATTGATAAAACCTATTTCTTTATTCTCTTTTGTGGTGAGCCTCTCTGCTATATTGCTATTTTTTATATCCTTATTAAATACTAAATTTAGATTTCTACCTTCTGAATTGGACCTTAAGTTTTATGACACTTCTTCTTTAAGAACTAGAATTCAATTGACCATAATAATGCTGATTGTATTTTCATTTCTCATTATTGGAATTGTAACAGCTTTCTATTTCAAAAATGTATTAGAAAATAATAATCTCAATACTCAAAGGGAAGAAGTGAGTAAAATTCTCAATGACATCCAAACTAACAACGACGGAGTAGAAAATAACCTTTTGGCGGCATCAAATTTACAGTCTAGAATAAATGAAATGGCCCACATCCATGACAAAAATCTAGTCTTTTTTGATCATACTGGCAAAATGCAAAAAGCGAGTTTCACTATCCCAAAAATCGATAGGGTGCCTTTTGATATAATGAGAAATTTTGCCAATGCTGGTAGTAAAAAGATAGCTCCGCGAGTTTCACTTGACAAGGAAAAATATACTATCGATTTTATACCGGTTTATTACAACACCACAAATCCTTATGGATATTTAGGTATTTCTTACAAGCCGATAAACAATTCAAACAGAAGCATTAGAGACTTTCTCAGTACGATATTGAATGTTTATATCTTCCTATTTTTGATAGCAGGAGCGCTTGCTATCGCAATAGGAAACTCTATCACAAAACCATTGTCAATTCTATCCAACAAACTCAAGGATTTCAAATTAGGTAAATCAAATCAAGAGCTAAATTGGCACACAAAAGATGAAATTGGGAAATTGATAAATGAATACAATATGCTCACAGAGAAATTGGATGAAAGTGCCAATATTCTAGCTAAGACAGAAAGAGACATTGCATGGAGAGAAATGGCAAAACAAGTTGCGCACGAAATAAAGAATCCTCTGACTCCAATGAAGCTCAGCATTCAGTATTTGGAAAAAGCAGTAAAATCAGACCCCGACAATGCTAAAGACCTTATCCTCAGAGTATCTGCTACTCTAATTGAGCAAATCAACAATCTCAATCAGATAGCCAATGAATTTTCGAATTTTGCGACTATGCCAAAAGCTTCAAATGAGAAGATAATCATCAACGAGATAGTAGAGGCCATCCATGATCTATTCAGGAAGAGGGAGGATATGGATATTCAAATGTCTGAGCCAATTGACGATTTATATGTATTTGCTGATAGGAATCATTTGGTCAGAATCTTGAATAACATTCTAAAAAATGCCATTCAAGCTATTCCGACCGACAAAAAAGGTGTAATCAAAATGTCACTTTCTAAGCAAGATGACAAAGTAATAATATCTGTAAAAGACAATGGAACGGGCATTCCTGATGACATGAAAGAAAAAGTTTTCACTCCAAACTTTACCACAAAAAGCTCAGGTACTGGTCTTGGACTAGCTATTTCTGCTAATATGATAGAATCATTCAATGGCAGAATATATTTCGATACTCAAGTTGGTGTAGGAACTGAATTTTTTGTTGAAATTCCGCTGATGAGACTGCAAGATAATTTTCCAGGTCAGAACAGGGTGATGCTTGATTGATATACTTTTAAAGTATGATTTTAATATTTATTTTTTGGTTATTTACAATAAAATAAAGGAATTTATTCGTCCAAAGAAATTATGATTTCACAATAATTTAGACTAAAAAGTTTGCATCATTTAAAATGAAGGGTTGACATTTCAGAGAAAATAACTTAAATTTGTGATCTAATTACATTCAACGGGTTATTCTCTGTGTATAATCCAATTTTATCATGCTAAACCTTTATAATCATGCGTAAGTCATTTTACCTTATTTTAATTTTATTGGTATTACCAATATTTTCATATTCTCAACATTGTTACACAATAATGGATGACGATGATACATCGAATTCTCCAGATTGTGCAGAAATAGATTATGTATACACCACTATTAATAGTGTAAAAGTCTATCCCCGTTTTCACTTTGTCGAATTCATGGGTGAGCAATTTGAATGTGACCATCCCAATGAAAACTATGATGCAAGAAAATTTGCGGAAGCAATTACCAATAATATGAATACAATTCTTGGAAATTTTGCGGTCAATACCAATGGCGGCTCACAACTTCCAGATGGTGGCGAATCCAAAATTAGATTTTTCTCAACTCCAGATGTATTTGAATGTTCAAATATTTTTTTCTGGGAAAGTTATGATGACTATCAGAATGGAACCGTAGGTGACAATGACTTTGACATAATATTTACAGAAAAAGGGAAAGAAATAAAAGATGATGATGGCAACGTCATTGGTATAAAATACAGTTCTTCAGGACAAGCCCATGGTTCCAAAATTTGTCTTTTCAACGTACATCAGGATATATTTTTCGAAAATAAAGATATCGAAACCGTAGCAGAAAGATTTGATGGTCTCGGAATACATGAATTATTTCACGTCTTTGGATTGGGCCATTCTTGGGCATGTATTACCAATTGTGGAGATCTGGATAGAATCGTAGAATGCGGAGGTTCGCCACCTTCGGGAGCTCCATGTGGCAGCAAGTGTGAAGACCTTGCAGCAGATGGAGTTTGGGGTAATTCTAATAATACAATGGGCTATAATCCTGCTCAAGATGCGTTGACCAATTGTCAATATGCCAAAGCTTTTAGCAAAATCATTGAAGAAAAACCTTGGAAATTTGTTGAATTTAATGAGGCGTATGAATGTAGTGATATTATTATTGACCAGTCTTACGAACCTACAACTACTTGGGGATGTGACAAATATCTCGAATGTAATATAGAAGTTCAAACTGGAAGAGAATTGATATTTGATAATATCAAAGTTCAAATGGGAGTTGGAACCTCCATAATTTTGCACCCTGGTAGTCGACTCATTATTCGAGGCGGATCAGTAAGAGGCATTGAAAATGAAAAGGGATTTTGGAACGGTGTTACAATCTTAAAAGGAGATGGTTCTCCACAAAACGATGATCCATATTTAGATATTCAACTCTATTCTTCCACAAAGGCTGCGACTTTAATATTCGAACAAGGAAAGACTTCTGGCGGTTTTCTCGCTCCTGCGATATTACAGGATGCGGATATTGGAGTATCGGTTGGAGATGGGTTAACAAAATTTTCAGGAGGAGGCCTTATATATTCTGAATGGGGTAAAATAAAAAATTGCAATATCGGGATAGATTTCAAGCCTTATAATCATTACAACAAATCTACGTTTTTAAGGCCTTCGACTTTTGATAATACTAAAGACGTAGTAATCCACAGAAATTATGGGTTTACTTTTGATGGCGTTGGGTTCAATGGAGCATCAAGTGAAAATTCTTATGGCCTTATACTTTACAACAGTACTATTGACAAACTACTCTCTCCAAACTTCTCTTCCAGACATATTGGGATTACCATCTTGGGAAGCCATCCATCAATGCCAGGATTTACAGTTGGCGAAAGGGACCAATTAAATATTCAGACTAGTTTCAGGGTGTGTGACATTGGCATTGCCTTTACATCTTTTGGTTTTGGAGATTTGGAAAATTTAAATATTAAGGATACAAAATTTAATTTTTGCGAAACTGGAATATTGGCCTGGGGAGAGAGTGAATACAATGTTTACAACAATGTATTTAATGCCGTGGAACCAGGAGCTATATTTAGTGTAGGTTTATCCGCCGGCATTGCTACCAATGATTGTTTCTGCAATACCATCACCAATACATCAACAGACCCAGGAAGTCTTGGCTTTGGATTTGCTGGAAATAATCAAAATACTTCAATATATTCGAATACTTTTGGCTTTGCTACCAAGTCCGATGAATGTATAAAGACAGAACAAGAAGGAGATATTTTTGTGATTCAGGCGACACAGTTTGATCCTGCCGCGTTCCCAACAAATACAAACCTTCCAGCTTCAAATGATTTTAAGGATTCGGATCAGGATTTATTAATTGATGACTTGGGGGCTAATATTATCTACTTGACACCCGAGGATAATTCACTAATACAGTATTTTCCAGAATTTACAAGTAACTATACAGAACTCCAGTCTTTATTGAATCCATTACCTTGTAACGATATTGTGAACAAGATTCATGAACCAGACACCTTGGTGGTTGGTGGTACCATGCCACCAATAGTTAAGGAGGAATGGCCTGACCCCATCGGCGATCCTGTGCTTCAGGAAGAATACATCGATTTTATCCGCTTATTACCACCAGGGACAGTAGATGAATCAGACAGAGATAGAGAAATCGCCAGAGCCGAATATGCCATGTATAATGCTGTGGTAGCAGCTTCAGCGACACCAGTCTACCTTAACACCCTACAACAACTGTCAAGCAATATTTGGAAGCGTATAGAATATGGATATTATATTCAAAATGAAGATTATAGTTCCGCAGAAAATATTATCCAAAGCATGCCTGTTCAGCATCCTTCAGATGATGATTTTATATTTTTACAGGAAATAATAATCGACCAACATTTTCATGAAATCAATCAGGTACATGTTCCATTTACTATAAGTAATGCAGAAGAAATTAGAATAAAAAGTATTATTGACAGAGGAAATATAATGTCGGGGTACGCCTCTTCGTTATACTTTGATCTGTATGGACAAGTATTATTACCAGCAACTACGAATAGGTCCATACCCAGAAAATCAATAGGTCGAGAAATTTCTACTTTCTCCATTTATCCTAATCCATCAAATAATATTCTGTATTTTGATGGATTGAATACCAATGAAAAAGTGGAAATTTATGACATTAATAACAACAAAGTCATGTCATTTATACATAAAAATGCTGTAATTGACATTTCTAGCCTTATTAATGGTATCTATTTTGTAAAATCAGGTTCAAATCCTATTATACGATTTATTAAAATCTAACAGTGCCGAAGTATTTAGCCATATTATTATTACTGGTTTTGTCCAACAAGACAAATGGACAAAACCAGTATAATGTGGCTTTTGATTCAACTTACATTTCTGCTATAATGCAGGAGAATATTATTGTGAATGGTTCAATATATGGAGTAGGTGGTGCCATCTGCAGTACAGGTGAATGTGGATATCTTACCAAGTACACTAAAAATGGAGAAGTACTCTGGACCATAGAATATCCCCAAATTGACATCAATAGTGGTCAAGTCATGCATTATAAGGATGAGCAATTTTATATTACTGGTCGTGCTAAGGATACTATAGCTACCAAAACATTGGTACTGGATACATTAGGCAATGTGACTGATGAATGGAATTATAGTGTGGAAGGAGCAGAGACAAATTTCTCTAAAGAAGTATACTATGACCAGGACTATTATTACTTTATAACTGAAGAAGATATAGGTAATAAAAATCATGGCGCACTCTATAAATGCGATTATTTTGGCAATTTAATTAATAGATTGGTTTTTCCTGAATTGATTTTCACCATCCCGTTAGCGGTAAAACCATACGGAGATAATCTACTTGTTAGTATTAATCATAGATATGAAGAAAGCTGCCCTTTCGGATTAAATGGGATTAGCCCTGGGGCTACTTATCTCGCAGAAGTAGATAAAGAAACCATGACCATCATACGGGATAAAAAGGATGTCTGTTATAGATTTATTTCAAATGACATTTATGTTTCACCTACTTCTGAAATCATTCGTACTGTGATTATTAGAGATTCAATGCAAACTAGCAATGAAGGAGATTTTGGAATAATATACTACGATGATAATTGGGATGTAAAAGAAGTAGTTGTTTTTCCTCATGAATTTGCTAAAGCAATCACTAATATCAAGTATACCCAAGACGGTGAATATTATTATTCACTTCAAGGAGAGAATGTAGAACAAACAGATGAGTCTTCATGGCCGTTTTCGGACTTACTTATACAAAAGTGGGCAGCTAGTCATGATCTACTTTGGGAAAAGAGATATTACAGTCATATAGAAATGAAACGCTTGGGAGGTCTAAATTTTTCTATAGATAATAAAGGAGATTTACACATAGTTGGATTTGTATGGCCCAATTTTCCATTTACCAACACCTTCGACTTCTGGCTATTCAGTGTTGATGCAGATGGATGTCATAATGGAGATTGCAGAGATGAAGTGAATCTAGATGACTTAGTAAATAACAATACTGATATACCTTTGGATAAGGATATTGTAGTCTACCCCAATCCTGTCAAAAGCAACCTCCATTTTCAGCACTTGGAAAATGGTGAGTCTATTACCATTATTGATGCATTTGGCAATGTGGTGTTGATGGAAGAGTATAATTCTAAATCTGTATTGGATCTAGAACACTTTCCTTCGGGAATTTATTTTGTACGAATACAATCAAAGACCGCCATACGATTTATTAAAATCTAACTAAAGCAATTTATTTATACAATATCCCGTAACAAGTTTCAATTTAGATCTAGAAGTTCTGATGATAATACGGGATAATTTCCAAGATCAGAATCGGGTGATGTTGGATTAGGAAGATTTGAAAGATTGTTAATTGAAAAGATTGGAAAAAATTAACAACCTCTCCAATCTCTTCAATCTCTTCAATCTCTCCAATCTCTCCAATCTCTTCAATCTCTCCAATCTCTCCAATCTCTCCAATCTCTCCAATCTCTCCAATCTCTTCAATCTCTTCAATCTCTTCAATCTCTTCAATCTCTTCAATCTCTCCAATCTCTTCAATCTCAATAAAAATCAATTCTGCTTAGCAACTGTTGTCTAAATAACTTAACTTTGCATAAACATTTACCTTGTTATAATGTCAACAACAATTCTATTTACACTTACAGTTTTAATTACAGCATTCGCGATGGAATTTGTGGCTTATTTGAGTCATAAGTATTTAATGCATGGTTTATTATGGTCTTGGCATGAAGACCACCACAAACCTCAAAATAAAAAAGGATTCTTTGAAAAAAATGATCTCTTTTTCTTGGTTTTTGCTATTCCAAGTATGGCTTGTTATTTTCTCGGGTCATTTGTCCTTTCACTACAGGTTCTTCTCTTTGTAGGAATTGGCATCAGCATTTATGGATTAGTCTACTTCCTTATCCATGATGTATACATTCATCAAAGATTCAAATGGTTTCGTCAACTAGACTCTAAATACAGTCGAGCAATTCTTCGAGCCCATGGAGATCATCATAGTATTCAAGATAAAGAAGGATGTACTTCTTTCGGTTTACTACTTGTGAATAATAAGTATTTTAAGAAAAGGTCCGAGTGGAAGTAAACAAGCTTTAATTTAGTACCACAAATCTTTTAACAACTGATCCAATTTTAAGAAAATAATGTCCATTTTCAAATTCAGATATATCAACGGTACTGCTCCTAATACCTTCTTCTTAAATCTTTTATTTTCTCAATTTGAATATCTTTTGATCCTGAGATTACTTTAACTAACTTCTGTAGATACATACTTCATTGTAATACAAATCCTATGCTATATATAGGAAATTATCAAATTAGATAGGTTTGAAGTTTGATTACGTCAAATACCTAACAAAAAATGATGTGTAAAATTGCTTCTACACACCAAATCTTTCGTTTAATATTGATAGTTAGTTATTCCATTAGTTTAGCACTCTTGCCATAGTCTCTCCTATTTCTGCTGGAGAATTTACAACATGAATACCACATTCCGCCATGATTTTCATTTTAGCCTCAGCAGTATCTTCATCTCCTCCGACGATAGCTCCTGCATGTCCCATGGTTCTCCCTTTTGGCGCAGTCTGACCAGCAATAAAACCTACAACAGGTTTTGTACCATTAGCTTTGATCCATCTTGCAGCATCAGCTTCCATACTTCCACCAATCTCACCAATCATAATGATACCTTCCGTATCAGTATCATTCATCAATAGCTCTACCGCTTCTTTAGTAGTTGTACCTACGATCGGATCGCCACCGATACCAATACATGTAGATTGTCCCATTCCTGCTTTAGTCACTTGATCCACAGCTTCATAAGTCAAAGTTCCAGATCTGGACACAATACCAATTTTTCCTTTCCTATGGATAAATCCTGGCATGATTCCCACTTTTGCTTCATCAGGAGTCATAACACCTGGACAATTTGGGCCCACTAATCTGCAATCTTTATCATTCAAGTATTGCTTCACTTTTACCATATCCTGTACTGGTATACCCTCTGTGATACAAATTATCACTTTGATTCCAGCATCAGCTGCTTCCAAGATTGCATCTGCTGCAAATTTTGGCGGCACAAAGATTATACTTGTATCAGCTCCAGCTTTATTTACTGCATCTTGAACAGTATTATATACCATCTTGCCTAAGTGCTCTTGTCCTCCTTTGCCAGGAGTAACCCCACCTACAACATTGGTCCCATAATCTATCATTTGTCCAGCATGGAAACTACCTTCTTTTCCAGTAAATCCTTGGACTATTATTTTCGAGTCTTTATTGACTAATACACTCATTTTATCTTTTTTTCTATTACAATAACATCTTCATTTTCCTTATGCATGAGGTATTTTTCTCTTGCATACTTCTCCTTATTCTCTTCGATTTCTTTCTTTTCAGCCAAAGCTTCGACTATTTTCTTTTCATAATCAGCCTTGGAAGCTTCTAAAGTTGTAATGTTTTCCTTCAAACCCATATTTGTAGGAATTCCATTTTTATCAAAGAATAACATCCAAACAATAAAAGCGAATGTCACGACAACATACTTATTTAATAAAGATGCTTTTGAAAAGGTGAAATAGGATGATTGTAGTTTTCCTTTCTTACCCATAAGATTGTAGTTTTCTTAAAGTTTTTCTTAGAGTATGTTTAAAATTTATTTTGTAATGAAAATCAATAGTTTGTGGTTCTGACTAAGTAATTTGAAGCGAGTTTGGCGAGCCAAATGAGTGCCAAAGTGCAAAGTCAGGTTCATAAAATAATGTTTTTCAAACGATAGAAATTTAAATATGCTCTTAAATCAATTGTAAATATACAAAATTGATTAACCCAAAAGCGATCTTCCAGGATAAACTGCCGTTGCTCCCAATTCTTCTTCTATTCTTAGCAGTTGATTATACTTAGCGACTCTGTCACTTCTTGATGCAGAACCTGTTTTTATCTGACCACAATTCAATGCTACTGCTAAATCTGCAATCGTAGTATCTTCTGTCTCTCCAGATCTATGACTCATCACACTTGTGAATGAATTTCGAGTTGCGAGATTAACAGAATCTATAGTTTCAGATAATGATCCAATCTGATTCACTTTTATTAATATCGAATTTGCTGCACCAAGGTCAATTCCCTTTTGCAATCTTTCTGTGTTTGTAACAAAGAGATCGTCGCCAACTAATTGAGTAGATTGTCCAAGTTTTGAATTCAAATTGACCCATCCATCCCAGTCATCTTCATCAAGTCCGTCTTCTATTGAAAAAATCGGATACTTCTTCACCCATTCAGCCCAATAATCAACCATTTCGCCACTTGTTAATTTCTCACCAGCAGATTTATGGAAGTGGTATACTTTTTCTTCAGCATTATAAAATTCAGAAGCCGCTGCATCCATAGCAATCATGACCTCTTCACCAGGTTTATAACCTGCCTTCTCTATAGATTGTAATACTATCTCTATCGCCTCATGATTAGACTTGATATTTGGTGCAAATCCACCTTCATCACCAACATTAGTTGAATAATTCTTAGACTTAAGGACTGTTTTGAGATGGTGAAATATCTCAACTCCCATTCTTAATCCATCGCTGAAAGTATCTGCTCCTAAAGGAACAATCATAAATTCTTGAAAATCTATGCTATTATCTGCATGACTTCCTCCATTCAGAATATTCATCATAGGTACTGGCATCACGTGTGCATTTACACCGCCAATGTATCTATACAAAGACATACCAGCTTCTTGAGCAGCTGCCTTAGCTACGGCGAGCGAAACTCCAAGAATTGCATTTGCACCTAAATTCGATTTATTAGGAGTACCATCCAATTCCAACATGATATCATCAATATCTCTTTGGTCTGAAACTTCCTCTCCTATAAGGGCTTCTCTTATTTTTTCATCTACGTTTTCACAAGCATTTAAAACTCCCTTTCCTAGAAACCTACTCTTGTCATTGTCTCTTAATTCTACAGCTTCATATTTCCCTGTTGATGCACCAGATGGCACAGCAGCTCTTCCAATGAATCCTTCTTCTGTCAACACTTCAACCTCTACTGTTGGATTCCCTCTTGAATCAAGGATTTCTCGTGCGATAACATCAATAATCTCACTCATAATTCTCTTTTAGTTTTTCTTCAATAATTGTATAAACTCATCGAATAAATACCTAGAATCATGTGGTCCAGGAGAGGACTCAGGATGGTATTGTACCGAAAAAGCATCTTTCCCTTTTATTTTTATTCCTTCGATGGTTCCATCATTAAGGTTTTTGTGTGTGATTTCTACCTTATCTAAATTTGCTGCTACAGCGTCAGGACTTACTCCAAATCCATGGTTTTGACTTGTGATTTCACATCTGCCTGTAACTGTATTTTTTACGGGGTGATTTATTCCTCTATGACCGTGATGCATTTTATATGTAGGGATGTCATGAGCTAAAGCTAAAATTTGGTGCCCAAGACAGATTCCAAATAGAGGTTTATCATCTTTTAATAATTCCTTCACAGTTTCTATGGCGTAGTCCATAGCTGCTGGATCTCCTGGTCCGTTTGACAAAAAATAGCCGTCAGGATTGTAAGCTCTGATTTCATCAGCAGTAGTCTTAGCCGGAAATACTTTTAGCGCGCATCCTCTTTCCACAAAACAATCCAGTATATTTTTCTTCGTTCCAAAATCTAAAACTGCAACTTTAAACTTTTCATTGCTTTTGCCGTACTCATACGATGCATTAGTACTCACTCTAGATGCTAATTCTAAGCCATCCATTGATGGTACTTTGCTTAATTTTTTCGTTAGGGATTTCTTATCAAAATCTGTAGTTGAAATAATGCAATTCATGGCACCTTTATCACGAATATGCCTTACCAATGAACGTGTATCTACGTCATAAATACCAACGATATCTTCTTTTTCAAAATAAGACTGAATATCGCCATCCGCAGTTAATCGCGAATATTCATTTGTAAAATTCTTGCATACTAATCCTGCAATTTGAACCCTTTCAGACTCAGTATCCGCATTAGCTGTTCCATAGTTTCCAATATGTGCATTGGTAGTCAACATAATCTGACCAAAATAACTAGGATCAGTAAATACCTCTTGGTATCCTGTCATACCTGTATTGAAGCAAATTTCGCCAGTAGCTTCTCCGTTTGCTCCAGCTGCTTTGCCTTCATAAAATGTACCATCTTCTAGTAGTAATACTGCCTTATTTGACTGTGGAGTGTGAACCATTGATCGTCTTTTTGAATCCGAGCGCAAATATAGTAAAATGATTTAATGTGTGTAGTCAAGTTTTATGTATCTATATAAAAACAAAATGCAATAATAACATTGTCATTTTGATAGAAATGAAGGATTCAATAATGATATAGGTATTATTATTCGACCTTAGTTGAGAATTTAGCTCAATATTTGTATATTTTATTTAAATCAAATCAAAATTGCTAATTTGCCTTTTTACGGGTATGTGAATTCCAATATGTTGTTTTACTATGAAGTGATTTAATAACGAATGTTAAAACGAAATGTAAGTGCTTGGAATTCAAATCAATGTTAAATTTTATTTTCATAGCTGTAGCTATGGGAATTAAATTTAATGAAGAGTTGATTTTCAATGGCTTGCATAGGAATTAACAATTTGTTATTAAATCACTTCTATATTAATATCTATCCCTAGTGGCTCAAGCCATAAGTTATTGATAGTTAAAATGAGTCAATTTTTTCTTTAGTCAAGGATTGAGAAAGGAAGATAGCCGTAGCTACCTGACTGACGAAAGACGAAGAATCAAGGAGAAAGTGGCCATTTAAGCTGTCAAGTATTTATGATTTGATCCACTAGTGTCTTTTTACAAAAAATGACCTAACTGTTATTTAAGCATAAATTATCCAAATCCTACTTAGTTCTTTAAGTCTTGTTTTACTGAATCATTTATACATCGTGTCTTTCTTGAAATGCAAAATCCAATTTTAATGTAACACATTTTAATTAACACATTTTGGGTGCATTTCAAAATGACATTTTATTGATTCTATTTTAAATTACTCTAATTTACTTTTTGCAGAATCGCTGAATCGCAGAACTGCTAAATCGCTAAATCGCCTTATGATGTTGACTTTTTAAATCTCCTTCCATAAATTTCCTTTCGTAAGTCAAATAGTAAATGCGACAAATTGAAATGCAACCTACAAACTTCTATGGCACACTTCTATGACTCATTCTCTATGACACATTTTGCATGATACATTTTGCATGATACATTTTGCATGATACAAAAATATGTAGTACCTTTCCTCCATGAATCCATTCTTACTAAACAAATATAAAGGGCCGGAGTACTTTTGTGACAGGGAAATTGAGTCAAAAGAGATAATATCTGCCCTAGACAATGGGCGCTCTATCACTTTATTTGCAGATAGAAGACTAGGGAAGACAGCATTAATCCACCATATTCTAGCACATCTAGATAAAAGAAAGAGATCAAGGCCTATAACCGCCTATATAGATATATTTGACACGATGGATGAATTTACATTTGTTAAAAAATTTGTAGGTGAAGTTATTACTTCTATAGAAAACAAAGATCGAAACATTTTTGATGTAGCCAGGAAATATTTCAGTCAAATAAAACCAAAACTGGCATTCGACCCTATAACTAACTTACCAGAAATCTCATTTGACATTCAATCCACGCAGGAAGTCAATCTTACTCTTTCAACACTTTTTAAATATCTAAAAGATCAAAAAAAACCAATAATCATCGCCATTGATGAATTCCAACAGATTAACGAATATAAAGACAGTCGAATTGCTGCAACACTCAGGTCACATATCCAATCTACACCAAACGTTCACTACATATTCTCAGGAAGCAAAAAACATATACTCCTGAATATGTTCTCATCCCCTAATCAGCCATTCTACAGTTCAACACAACTCTATCCATTAAAAAAGATAGAGCATGAGATATATAAAACATTCATTGCAAAGCAATTCCAAAAAGGGAATAAATCCATAACAGTAAAACATATTGACCAACTGTTAGAATGGACATACATTCACACTTACTATGTGCAGTCATTTTGTTCGAGATTATATGAATTGGATGTTGAAGTCATAGAAGAAGAACACCTAAATCAAATAAAACAACAAATATTCTATAGCTACGAACAAATTTTCTACAACTACAGAGAACTATTAACCTTTGCTCAATGGCAATTACTAAAAGCCATAGGTATAGAAGAAAAACTCGTCTCGCCCACTGGCAAGACTTTCTTGACCAAATATGGACTTGGATCACACAGCAGTGTAAAACGAACACTCACAGCCCTGATAGAAAAAGATCTAGTCACTGTAGATATCGATACAAATGAGGAGAAAATATATTCAGTCAATGATGTATTCTTGAGGAGGTGGTTTCAATACAAATATAGGAATTGATTCTACCTCTTGAGTTTGACAGCAAAACGGAGTTAGCCATACTGAAAGCCCTTAAAACTAGGGATTGTTGATGTTTGGAAATGAAAAGTGTAGTGAGCCAAAAGTTATTAACAATGTAAAATGAATGAAGATGATATGCTACTTTTGTAGTATGCCATTTTTAA
>Ga0256847_1000880_pt1 | contig 16954 bp, 19 predicted proteins | sample TeddybearmetaG_FD_189099 | JGI IMG/M metagenome (GOLD analysis project Ga0256847, IMG submission 189099) | Hydrothermal vent microbial communities from East Pacific Rise, Pacific Ocean - Teddybear | ecosystem: Environmental > Aquatic > Marine > Hydrothermal vents | place: Pacific Ocean: East... | reverse complement strand
GCCCACCCGGGTGCCGTTCGCACTTTGTAAATCTTCTATCCACCACTGACCTGCAAAAAATGTAACTTTGGCATGTTGCCGACTGACCATCGGGTCATCAAAACTTATCTCGCATCCGACACCGCGCCCCATCAGAAAATCGGAACTTAATAATTTGCGACAGTTACCACGATCATCCTTCCATCGTACCTCCAGCACAGGTGGGGCACCGCTGGGCATTATCTGGGTTGCTGCGAGGTCGTCCTCCGAGGGGTATTCTCGTCTCGCCTGATGTTGGGCTGCAGCTCCAGGGTCTCTAACAATTCCACTGGCGGTCATATCAAAAGTCCATGCCAGGCAGGCTGCAACCGGAATCCCGAGGGCCGCTACTATTACGAACATTCTGAATGCAGCTTCCGATGCACCGAATGCCGGAAATAACTCCGCTGCACCCATTGATGCACCCCATGCAGCTACCATGTAAAAGCTGCACACGCGAAATACCCCACGTCGTTGTAGTTCATCTATAAATCCAGAGAATCCAGCGCGTGGCTTACCGGCCGCAGGTTTATCTGTGTTGGTCTCCACCCTTTTTGACACCATCCAATCCCAAGCCAGTTAGTTCATCAAAGATAGGCCTGTAATTCAAGGCATAACGGAATAGATTCCCACAGGCAATACAAAGCGCTTACACGCCCACATTTGATCAACCTATGTACTATGTCATTGATATTTAGTTGATTTTAACCAACACGTGCGGATTGAGCACCGTCCACGGGCAAGGCTATTCCGGAAATGAAACGCGCCTCATCACTGGCAAGAAACAAAGCGGCATTGGCAATATCCCAGGCCGAGCCCATTTTCTGCCCCAAGGGTACCTGTTTGTTTCGTTGTGCGATCAGCGTTTCGCGGTCTATGCCGCGATAAACCAGCCCATCTATTGCCATCGGAGTTTCCATCAATCCTGGCATGATGACATTGGCCCGAATGTTGTATTTGCCGTTTCCTACGGCAAGGGATTGTGTATAGGCATTAATTGCCATTTTAGACGTCTTGTAGGCGATAATGCCGGTCGAGCATATGGCAGCAATGGAGGATATATTGATTATGCAACCACCATTTTGCGCCCGCATTACGGGCAATACATGCTTGCAGGTAAAGACTACGCTCTTCAGGTTTACACTGTGAATCAAATCCCACACTTCTTCTTCAATGTGGGCGGGACCAGTATCACCGGCACCAATTCCAACATTGTTATGCAGGATATCAACGCGCCCGTATCGCTCCATGCAACAATCTATTACGGCTTTGCATTCACTTTCCCGGCTAACGTCCGCGGTAAAACACGAGGCATCCGCAAGTTCTGCTCCGGACTCGGACGCATTTTTTTTACCGGCTTCCCCTATTAGGGCAAGCGTTTCTTCCGCTGATTCCAAACTTCTATCAACCAAAAGCAGTCGGGCACCTTCTTCGGCAAATCGCAGCGCCGTTGCCCTGCCATTACCAATGGTCTCACCAGGTGTTTGTCCGGCACCAACCACAATCGCAACTTTGCCTTCCAGACGTCTCATATCTCAAAACCGGGCAATCCATCGTCAGCCTGCACTCCAAAAGAATTCAGCGCCATGGACACCAGATTGTATTGTCCAATTGCAAAGACCAGATCCATCATTTGTTGATCGGAATAACTGTTTTTAAGTCCCTGCCAGGTTGCGTCGCTTATAAAGGCATCTCTATGTAGCTCATCGGTAGCCTGCAGAAGTAATTTTTCATGGGCACTCAAATCTGTAGTTGCAGGCCCCTTCTGAATAGCGCGAATCTCAGCATCCGTTATACCCGCACGCCGTGCGATTAGTACGTGCTGCCCCCATTCATAACCGGATTGGCATAGGTAACCAATACGCAATATCACTATTTCCCTATCACGTATGCTCAAAGTAGATTTGCCAAGCACATGGTTTGCAAAGACAATCCATCGGCGCATCAGGTCAGGATGGTTGGCCATGGTACGAAAAATATTAAATACATCCCCGCGCACGGCCATAGGCTCTAGCAACTTTTTGGCATCCTCATTCAGGTCATCATCCGACAAGGGTTTTATTCGCGGTTCATCTAGTCTCATTACAACTCCTGGATAAGATTTGCGCTGCGCACGGCTTCAAACAGTGCCAACAGCTTTGATTTATCTAATTTATCATCCGTTCTAACACTACTACATAAATCCACTCCGTAGGGTTTTACCCTGACTATTGCTTCGCTTATGTTGGATGGACCAAGCCCACCAGCAAGAATTACCGGCACATCGCAAGCAACCACTATTTCGCGACTAAGCTCCCAGTTATGGGTACGTCCAGTACCCCCCAGTTCCTTCACAGCCAGATTCTGATTACCGGAATCCAGCAACAAAGCATCAACATAGTGAGTGACTTCAACAGCTTCCTGTACCGACGCTTCACCATTCACATGTATGACCTGCACCAGTTGCACATCCGGTAAGGCTTGTCGTAATTCTCTTAGTTCTGCAGGGGCAACGCGATCCACCAGCTGTAGGGTTGTAGTGTTACAAAAGTGATGTTGGGCAATAATCTCCCTGGCGGTTTGCAAAGCGGTGAGCAAAAAAGTAGCGGTTGGGGGCGGAACTCCAGCAGCAATCTGTCGAACGGCCTCATCGTCAATTACTCCCGGACCACTGGGCATTGCAGAAACCAGGCCTACGGCAGAAGCCCCCGCAGCTATGGCAACGGAGGCTTCCTCGGGGCTGCTAATACAGCATATTTTTACAAAGGGTAAACCCACCTGACAGGCAGGCTAGTCTTTAGTGTTTTTAACGATGTTGGTCGCAAGAGCGATCATGGACGATACATCACTCAGGTTTGCAGGGACAACCAGGGTATTGGCTTCTTTGGCCAGATTACCAAATTGTTTTACATAATCCTCGGCGATACGCAGGCGCATGGCAGCGTCTCCACCCTCTTCTTTCACAGCAAGCGCTACCTTAGCAAGACCTTCAGCCGTTGCAGTAGCGACAGCTAAAATAGCGGCAGCCTCACCTTCAGCTTCATTTATCTGTGCCTGCTTCACCGCTTCGGATTCTTTGATAACCCGTTGCTTCTCACCCTCAGCCTGGTTGATTTTCGCATCTCTCTCACCTTCCGAGGTGAGCACAACAGCGCGCTTTTCACGCTCGGCGCGCATCTGTTTTTCCATTGCACTTAATACGTCGTGCGGTGGATTGATATTTTTAATCTCGTAACGCAGTACCTTTACACCCCAGGCTTCTGAAGCCAGATCCAGTTCGCGAACTACATTACCATTAATCGCACCCCTCTCTTCAAATGTTCGGTCCAGCACTATTTTACCGATCTCGCTACGCAGGGTAGTCTGTGCCAACTGGGAGATAGCAAAAACGAAATCTGATATTCCGTAGGATGCACGTTCCGGATCGAGCACCTGCATATACAAAACACCATCCACCCCCACCTGTACATTATCCCGGGTGATACAAATTTGCTCGGGAATATCCAGGGCGATTTCCTTTAAGCCATGTCTATAGGCAATCTTTTCAAAAAACGGTATCAGGATGTGAAAACCCGCCCGCAGCGTTCTGTTGTACTTGCCCAGATTTTCGACTACATACGCTCTTTGTTGCGGCACGATTATCGCCGTTTTTGCAACAATCGTAATCACAAAAATTGCTACGACTATGCCAACTATTAGTCCACCATCAATCATAATTTCAGCCCTCTTGTGTTGTTCCAGATATTTTATTCGCCAACGATTAGTGTTAAACCGTTAACCCGATTTATTTGTACACTGGCACCCTTAGCCAAACTTTCTGGCCCCTTGTTTTTTACCTTCCATGTAGAACCACGAAAGGCGAGACGACAGGTAGCACCCGCTTTCAAATCTTCTTCCAGTTCTAAAAATTCACCGGTTAAGACATCAAATCCGGGGGCATTACCCCGGAGTTTTTCGTACAGGCGTTTGCGAAACATCAACATGGAAGAAAGTGCCAAAACGGCAAAGAGCACCCACTGCATCCACGCTTCCGGGGACAGACCACTCAATACAGCCAGCCCGGTAAGTACGGCTGCAATGCCGATAAACATCAGGTAAAAAGCAGCGTCAATTGCTACAAGTTCTACACCCATCAAAAAGGCACCAAGCACAAACCACGCCCACCAATCCATAGCCTTACTCCTCGAGAATAAACACATAGCAGCATACCCTATTTGGGGATGAATTCTTTTATTTCAAGGTCTTAGGTGAATCGATATTATACGCCGATATCTTCATTCCAGAGCGCGGGGTGGTCCGAAATGAACTTCTGCATCATCTGGTAACACTGCTGGCTGTCTACAACTTGCACCTGAACACCACGCTCCTGTATGTAGGATTCCGGTCCCTTAAAGGTGCGATTTTCACCCACAACCAGCCTGGGGATTTTGTACAACAGGATTGCACCCGTGCACATGTCACACGGAGACAAGGTGGAATAAATGGTAGCCCGATTATATTCAGCCGAACTCAAACGTCCGGCGTTTTCCAGGCAATCCATTTCAGCATGTAATACTGAGCTACCCTGCTGCACGCGTTTGTTGTGTCCACGGCCAACAATCTCATTATCAATGACAAGAACAGACCCGATGGGAATACCACCGGCCTCAAGACCAATTTTTGCTTGTTCTATTGCAATTGCAAGAAACTTGTCCGCTGCACCGGGTTCTCCCGATCGCTTAGTCACTTTGTTCAGCTCCAACCACCCACTGACCTTTAACCACCACGCCATGAATACGCCGCGTATTGGTAATGTTAACCAGCGGGTTCGCATCCAGTAATACCAGATCAGCACGCATCCCCGCCTGTATCTGCCCCATTTCAGACTCCAGTCCAAAAAACCGTGCGGGCTGAACCGTTGCAGCATACAGTGCCTGAGTTTCTGACAACCCCGCACTTACCAACATCTCAAGTTCGGTATGCAGACTGTAGCCCGGAAGCCCCCAGCCAATGGGCGTATCTGTACCAGCGCCGATTGGCACCCCTTGCTCCTGTAATCGGGAAACAAGAAACAGACTCCACATGGCAAAAGTATGGTCCATTTCCGGCAAGCCAGGTTTGAGCAGATCCAGTTGATCCAGCCAGCGTTTTTGCACCTCGACCGGTAGTATAGAAAGAGCATCTGCCCAGTCCGGCCTTCTGTCCGGCACCAGCATTTGCACGGTATTCAACCTCAGTGTTGGTACCTGTATGGTATTACCAAGTGTATCAAGCACGCTGTTACAGCGCGTTTCATCATAAGCCTGAATTGCCGGTATCCGCTGCAGGCTGTGTAAATCCCGGCGCAGCTCGTACCCCCTCCCTTCCTCAAACGCACTAATTTTAACCTGTCTTATATCTAACAATTCTTTCCAGTTTTTAGCGCAGGCTAACTCCAGATTGCGAAGGTGCTCCATGGAACCAGCCATTGGACCTGCACTGTCTGCAGTCATCATCAGCGGAACATGGGAAGCAATTGGCAACCCTTGAACCCCGGCTTCATCTACCAGGACTGAATAAACATCCGGCTGAATCAGTTCGTAAATTTTTATAAAATCGGCGCCAGCCTCCTTCAGTTCCCGAACTTTTCGGCGCGCAGATTCTGTATCGGGCACCCCTGTTCCAAGCTTTGGCTGTGCCGGAACTGCTCCATCATAAACAACAAATTTTCCATCAAGTAATGGACCGGAAATATATATTCCGGGAGCAGGCTCACCCGAAGCCCTTATGCGTTCACGCAGGTTAACCAAACGGTCTATTTCTCCGCCTGTATCACGCACACTGGTAATTCCGTACTTTAAAAACATGGGCGCCATAACTTCGCTAAGGGCTGGGTCATACAAAAAATGCACATGCATGTCCCAGAGCCCGGGAATTAGAAACTGCCCGGTTCCATCGATGGTTTCGAAAGCAGAACGCTCTACAGCCATGGCCGAAACCGACACTATCTGGTCGCCATCTATTACCACGCGTTGATTTTCCCGCACACCATTCACGGCATCTATCACCGTTACATTTTCTATCGCAAGGTCTGGCTTATCACCGATATCACCACAGGCACCCAGCAGAAGGGCTAGTGTACAAAAAAAAGTAATTCGAACGGGTAGCAGAACATAGCAGAATCTGTAATTCATAGAGTAAGCCAATATCGGGATACATCAAGTAAACCGAAACTGTCCCTGCATTGCAATTAAGCCAGGCTACTATCCGCTATCCAGTTACCGTGAAATCCAAAGGGTACCCGTTGGGGTAGTTTGATTCGAGCCACGGGCCTGGCATTAAAATTATTCGCATCCAGAATAAGCAGATCGCTGGTATCTCTCGCCCGGTCGTAGACATAACCCATAAGAAAGCCCTCGTCCTCACCGGATTTCGCATCATCCGCGGGTACAAATACAAACTCTCCGCCCTGACATCCTTCACCCAGATGGATGCTCTGTGTAGCTCCGGTTTGCAGGTCATGTTTGTATACTGCACTTCCCAAAACAAAATTGTCTGCATTGTCCGATTCGAATCCCGCTGTATAACCGTATCGATGTTTCAGACCCATAAGGCGCTCGTCTGCCCTTGGAAACTCCTGACCCGTAGCAGAAAGCAGGCTGCTTTGAACGGTGCCTTTTTCACGATCAATTACCCAGCGATTTAGCGTGGGCACTGAAGGAACACCGGGCCCCTGCACACTCACCGCAAACTGGTTTTCATGCCGGATAAAATCCAGCACGATCTCATTTCCCTGTTCATATGCATTCAGCGGATGAAAAATGTAGCAGGACTCTACTTCAATCCACTGGATATCTGCAGCAGTGCCCGCTTTGGGCATAATGCCCAATCTTGGCGTATATTCCGGATCCCAGCGATAGGGAAGTGATTCACCCTCCTCTACGGCCTGCATGGAAAACACCACTGGCAGGTCAAAAAACAGGACAAAATTTTCAGTAATCGAAAAATCGTGCACCATAACTGGCCCGGCGACGGGTACCTCTACGGTCCTGGTCATTTGTCCCGATTTGTCGATAACATGCATGTACAGATAAGGTTCCACCATCTGATAACCCAATATGTACATATCACCATTGTTCAGGTCGAATTTGGGATGCGCGAAAGTGCCTACGGGTAACTTTCCACCAAAAGTAGTGCGCCCCATCGTTTCCAGATTGCTATTAAGCTCATATGGCAGGGACAATTCATTGATCGCCAGAATTTTGCCCGCATGGTGAACCACGTTGGTATTACCCGAACCATCAAAGATACCTCCCTCCATGGCAGGCAATGGGTCAATGCCTTTTGCTTCCGAAATTTTTTGTGATTGCACGTAGCGGTTGCGATACCAGTTAGCTTTTCCATCTGCCAATTCCACTCCATGCACCATGCCATCCCCCACAAACCAGTGGTGAGTATCGGCATTTACATCACCTTCGGGGTTAGGGCCCGTACGGATGTACCTGCCTTTCAGTTCAGACGGAATTGAACCCTCAATTTCGAGTTCGAATTCAGTCAGCTCATTGGTAACGGGGCCAAAATTTCCTTCCAGATAGGGATTACCGGACACAATAGATCTCCTGATGTTAACATCGTTAAGATATAACTATAACGCAATCTTAGCAATGAAAAAACCGTATCACCATGGCAACCTGAAAAATGCACTCGTTGAGCAGGCTATCCAATTACTGGAGAGTGATGGTTTGTCCGCCCTGAGCTTGCGCCGTGTCGCGCGTGAAACCGGAGTATCCCAGGCAGCGCCCTACAGTCATTTCAAGGACAAGCGTGCGCTGCTGGCCGCAGTGGCAAGTGAGGGTTATAAACGATTTACTGCCACGATGCGCAGGGAAGCCGAATTAAACCCGGACACCTACACACTTAGCCTTGGTAAGGGCTACGTATTTTTTGCGCTGGACAATCCCGCCTTGTTTCATCTTATGTTTGATGGCGAGATTGCAGAATACCTGGATGTAGAAGACCTGGATAAGGAGGCGTCTGAAAGTTACCAGATACTCGTAGATGGGGTAGCTCAGCACGGCTTTGGCAGCACTCATGACAGCTCTCTGGGTGCTGCGGTGGCGTGGAGCCTTGTACACGGGCTGGCTACATTATTGTTGAATAAAAACTTCACCCCGAAAGACTATGGATTTACAAAAATGGACAACTTTGTAGAGCATGTCCTGACCAGCAGTTTTAAGTAGATAATCTGGTTTTCAATTTATTGGTTCAAGGTGACTTTTCCAATATAGGACAGATTCCGGTTACGTTGCGCGTAATCAATGCCATAACCAACCACAAACTCATCTGGTATCTCAAAGCCGATCCAGCGAATATCGACTTCAACTTCCCGGCGAGTGGGTTTATCAAGCAGGGCACATACCTGGATATTCTTTGGATTACGTGAATCAAGAATGGTCAATACATACTGCATGGTGTATCCCGTATCAACAATATCTTCGATTATCAGCACATCCCGGTTTTCAATTTCACCGCGCAAATCTTTTAGAATACGTACCTCACGGGACGATTCCATGTTGTCCCCATAAGACGATACTTCAAGAAAATCCACCTCCAATGGCAGATCAAGCTCCCTGACAAGATCCGCAATAAACACAAACGATCCTCTCAACAAACCCACAACAATCAGTTTTTCGGTATTTGCATAATAATCACTGATCTCATGTGCCAGGCTCTCCACTCTGGCGGCAATGGATTTTGCGGATATCATTCTCTCAATTTTGTAGTCGGAATGGTCCATCAGAGGATCTTGCATACCATCAGATTAAGATTGTGTAATGTTAGCTGTTAAAACAAACGCATGAAACGTAAATATGACGCGCGCACCAATAAATGCCTGATTACATACTATTCACAATTCACACACGCACTGCACAGTTATTGGGGCGTTATTGTGGTTCTATCAAGTTATGAAATTTACTTTTGTAGGTGCAGGCGCCATGGGCGGGCTAATGGGCGTACGACTTCACGAGGCGGGTCACGAAGTTTCCTTTATGGACCTGTCCAACAAAGCTGAATTCATTAACAAACATGGAATCAGGCTCAAAGACATCCAGGGCAACATTTCCAGAATTAGCGTGAGAGCATCGGACAAAGCTAATAAGCTGGGTACACAGGACGTGGTAGTACTTTCTGTGAAAGCCAATCAACTGGAAGCAGTTGCACCTTCTATCGAGCCACTTCTGGAAACTCACACATCTATAGTGAGTTTACAAAACGGCCTGCCCTGGTGGTATTTCGAGCACCACGGCGGTGAGTACGATGGGCACCAGATCAAGTGTCTGGATCCAACGGGAATAATCAGAAAGTACATTCCAGCCAACAGAATTATTGGTTGTGTAGCATACCCTGCAGCGGAAACCATACAACCAGGGCTTATTCGACACGTGGAGGGAGATCGCTTCGCGCTGGGAGAACTGGATGGTGCACTAACAGATCGTTGTGCTGCAATTGCTGATGCATTAAGCGATGCCGGTTTTCGTAGTCGTGTTATCGAGGATATACGTGCTGAACACTGGCTTAAGGCCTGGGGTAGCTTGTCGTTCAATCCCATTAGCGCTCTAACACGGGCAACCATGGTGGACATTGCTACTGAGCCATCAACAAGATCCCTGGTGCATGCCATGATGAGCGAGGCAGAATTAATCGCAAACAAACTGGGAATTCAGTTTCGTCATACTATAGAAAAACGAATCAAGGGCGCTGAAGGTGTAGGCCACCATAAAACATCCATGCTTCAGGATGTCGAAAACGGCCGGGCACTGGAACTTGAAGCACTTATGGGCTGCATTCTGGAATTGGCTGATCTCACGGGAGTAAGTGCACCCCATATCCGTTCGGTATACGCCTGTACCATATTACTCGACAAACAGATTCAATGTACCGTTCTGGCTGGTACAACAAATAACACCCTGCTTGCCATTTAAACCAGCTGGCGAATCATTGTTCTTTTTGATTTCACTTCACTCAGCACAATAGAGGACGATGCATCTTTCACGGCGGGCATACCCAGGAGATCACCGTCCAGAAACTTGCCAAATTCCGCAAGATCCCTGGCTACAACTTCCAGCATAAAATCAATATTTCCAGTAAGCATATGACAGGCCTGCACCTGGGTATGCTCCATTACTCGCGCCCGAAACTCCTGGGCAAGTGCCACATTGGTACGATCCACATTAACACTGACAAATGCCTTCACGCTCAGGCCGAGTTTGCCCTCATCAAGGTTTACGGTGAAGTTTTTTATCACTCCGCTTTCAATCAATGCTTCTACCCTGCGCTGAGTGGCACTCGAGGATAGGTTTATCCGGCTGGCCAATTGTGCCCAGCTCACCCGACCATTACTCTGAAGCTCGCTCATAATACGCGCGTCTATTCTATCCATATAGCAATAATCCTGCGTAATATTAGTAATTATGTGTATTTACTGCGCAAGTTTATCAATATAGTGTGCAATACGCCAGATTCGTGCCGACGCAAATACCTATACTAATACCCAACAGCTATCTGAATATAATCGGGAACTTTTATGACTTCAGCAAGAAAATCGCACCTGAAAAAAATTGATCATATCTCATACGCCTGTGCAGCAGGCAGCATAGAAAAATGGGCCTGGTTTCACATAGAAGTAGAAGGCGGCACTTTGATCAAGCGAATTGACGACGCCCGTCCCGGGGATCAAAACAGCAGTATGAAAATCTGGTGTATCGATTTTGGTGATTTTGGTATAGCACTGATTGAAGGTATCGACCGGGCCGAGAAATCCCAGGTTACCAGTTTTGTTGACAAGCACGGAGACCACTCCTGCCAACATGTTGCCTATGACTGCTACAACCTTGACAAATTTATTTCACATATGAAGGGAATGGGTGGTCACCAGCGCGGTAGTGTTCTTGTTCAGGATGATGGTTTTGGCATATTGAAACAAATGTTTGCCAAGGGATATGCATCAGGGCATGCGGGCGAGGCTACGTTTCCGGAGTATTGTGAGCGTCCACAGGCCGGGGATGATGCCAAAGCAGTTGAAATTACGTTTTCTAACAAAGCGGGAGGACAGTTTTACAAAGAAGTACAGGACGCAATTGATGATGGTGACGAACAGCCATTCTTCGACTTCCGGCATATGCCTGACAACTGGGAAGTTCCCGCAGAACACACCAAGATAAAAACCGGGGCCACTGAAAACATCCAGTTGGCAAGCTAACCCGTAATAGGCGATTTGGCTTTCACGATCGCCTTTTTTATGGCTGCTTCAAAATAGTATCCGAAGTAATCGTTTGAATTATAACCGGTAATTCTTGGAACAATCTCGTTACCAAGCCCATCAAGAAACAGAAGTGTTGGGCTTAGTCTGGCCTTCATATCCTGTGCAAATCTGCTACGGGAAACGCTATTACCCTGAAAATTTATGACGGGTTCCTGAGCGTCCCATACCAGTTCTTGGAAAATAATTTTGTTCTGAAACAGACCGGAATTTAACAAAGGTGCCAACTGCTCCTTTTCAAATCGCCTGCAAAAAGTGCAGTCGGAACGGGAAACATACAATAAAATCGGCGCCTGTTGCTTGGTTGCCAGAAGCCCGGTTTTAGAAAGATCTTCCGCTATCGGCAGAAGACCTAGCAGTGCGTAAAAAATTAGCGGCGCAATCATTCACCATCTGCCATGATTAGATCCAGAACGTCATCAAGATACAAATCACGAAAAAAATGTCCGGCACCCTCTACAGTGTCGATCACAACTCGAGGATTCTTTTCGACGGCCCGAATATCCCGATCTGCCCACCTAACAATCGTATCTTCACTGCCCAGAATTATGTGTACCGGTACTGTTGAAGTCTGTAATAAAGCGGGTGTGTGTTTTTCCGTACCCTCCCCGTAATAGGAAAGAAAGGATTGCGGTGATGCCATAATCGAGTCACAGCTGATCAGAGGATAGGGACCTATAAGCGGTGGTGCTTCAGAACTACGCGCCAGCGTAAGAATATCCTCGATGCTTGCGTCACTTCGTGCATTATATCTGGTAAAAACTGCTTCCTTTCTCCAGACAGAAGGCGCTAACAGAACTAAACTGTCTACATTGCCCGGATGCTGCTTTTCGTACAACGCAACCTGGCCTGACCCACGAGAATGCCCAATAATAGTAATCTTCTTAAAACCGTGTTCTATCAGCGTATCTATCCAAACCTGAATTTCATCAACAGCCATATCCTGCGTAGCATGCACTGGTTTATCGCAGCTCATAAAACCGGCTCGGTCACTCAGCCCAAGACTGAGCGTAATTGCGAGACTGGAAACATCCCGCTCTTCCAGCAGGGTCTGAAGTGAGCTGATAATTTCCATACCCTGGTGCGCCCATGTTCCATGTACGATCAGGTAGATGTGTTGGTCAGACCCTGCGTCAACAAAGCTGGCATTCAACAATTTGTTATTGTGCTGCACTTGCCAGCTGTCAGCATAGACAACAGAACTCGTCAAAATAACCACCAACATTAAAAACTTCATTCGAATAATTCCATTTCCATAGTTTGAAACAGGCGGCCTGCGTTTTTCACAGCCAACTCTTCAAAGGTGTTCAGGTGCGCATAATCAGACTGATCTATGGCATAGGCTTCTGCCAGACCTCCATCCTCATCGAGAATACGTTCCACTTCACCGGTTAGAAACATGAGATAACCCTGAGTAAAGCGACGTATCGTTTCAATGTCGGTCGGATGCCCGTGACCTGGAATGATTCGCACGGGAGCCAGTGCAGCCATGCGATCAAAAGATTTTATCCACTGCGCGACATTGGTCTCGGGAAAAATAGCCAACAAGCGTTCGTGAAATGCAATATCACCTGCAATGATTATTTTATGATCGGGTAACCAGACAGAAATGTCCCCCGTTGAATGCGCGGGTCCAAAACTAACCAGCTCAATTCTGGTATCGCCCATTACTATGGATTTTTTTTCGGTAAAAGACTGATTTGGAACGGCTACAAAAGTACCGGCTGCCTTGTCACGACTGCGCTTCTGCATGGTACGCAGGATGGCCTCGCCATGGTTCTTTATCTCTTGTCGCGCACTTTCGTGTGCAATAACGTCAACCCCCTGTTGCGACCAATAGCTGTTGCCCAAAAAAGCATGTCCCTGCCCGTTTTCATTTACAACCAGTCGAACCGCTTGATCGGTGATCATTGATATGCTCTGGTGCAACGCTTTTGCCAGCAAATAGTTGTCTCCACCATTTACCACCAGCACACCATCCGAGGTGATAACAAAACTCAGATTATTATTGTGGCCTGCGTTTTCGTAGGTAGGCGCATCGGCTTCACCAATAGCCGAATACACAAAATCATTAACTCTGGTTAACTTAAGTTGGGGTGCTACCTCGGGCTGAATTTGCGCGCACCCAAGCAACAAGGGCATTAGCAGAAAGCAGAAGTATTCGGGGATTTTCATCAGAAAACGCTATTCGCTCACAGGGACATGAAAATATAGGCAACACACCGCGAAAAGCAAGAGGTACATTAGCAAACGTAGTGCTAGAATGTTCGTCTTTCAGGAATTTACCCGGGGAAACCAGTGGATCTAGAATTAATGCAGAGCAATGCCGCCCGTGCCAGTGAGCTAATGAAACTGCTCGGACATCCGCATCGATTAATGATTCTGTGTGAACTCAATCAGGGCGCCTGTTCTGTGGGAAGCCTTAGCGAAAAAATTGGCATCAGCCAGTCTCTGGTGTCACAACACCTGGCGCGTATGCGGCACGAAGGGGTGGTACTAAGCAGTCGCGATGCACAAACGGTGAATTACTCATTAAACGGTACCGCAGTTTCCCAGGTAATAAGCCTGCTGTATGAGCTGTATTGCAGCGAAGATGCCCTGGATGCAAGTACGGCCTAGGCGAGTGATAAATGGGGTCGGAGTAAAATACCAGGGTAAGTTTACCCTGGTATTTTACTCCGACCCCATTTATCCAGTAGAGGGGTAAGATGAATTTACTGCATATTTCAGACATGCATTTTGGATCTCGTCACTGGACAGGGAACCGCAAGGTATTATTGGATAAATTAAATTCCTATTCAGCCGACATCGTTATTAACACGGGAGACAACACAACCGACAGTCTGGAAAGCGAATTCGAAGCTGCCGGTAAATTTCTGGATGCCATAAATTGCAGGCACATCGTTTCAATTCCCGGGAACCATGATAAGCGTACGATGCGCTGTCAGGAATTCTACCAAAGGTATCTTGGTGAGATTGACCTTATCCGGCCGCTGAACCCGGATAATTGCAACAAACGCAACATTTTTCTTGATCAGCACACAAATGGTATTTCAGATTATTTAACCGACATCAATTTCATTCAGAAAATTTCAATCGATGACATATCTCTTTTAGTTGTCTGTCTGGATACCAGTGAACTGAACAGGGATAACGGATATATCGACAGGGAGATACTACGATCAGTTTCCCACGAAATCGAACAACATACCTATGACAAAATAATTCTTCTGAATCATCACTCTATTCTGGAAACCGATTCGGACCCGCTGTTCAATTCTGGCCATATCATCAAGTTCGTCATGCAGCACAATATCAAACATGTTTTCTGTGGCCATACCCACCAGCTGGCATTGACGGAATTCAAGGATTTGTATCACAACCATACTTTCAGGCAGTATAAGAATGGATCACTTTCATCCAGCAACTCTCCCAACGAATCCAATATGATTCTTTTTTTTGAAAATTTCGGAGAAAAAAACATGGCAGTTCATGTGATAAGAATTTTTACAGAAGAGGACCGGTTAATCTTCAAGGAAGAATTAATCTCGATTGGCTAAGGCAAAAAAATATTGAGTATGATAGGCAACACTAGTCCCGGATTACGCTGGGAAGCCCAGATTGTTATCAGCATGTGCATAGGTTATGCAATGTTAATGCTGTGCCGAACAGTTGTGGGGTTGGCCGGGCCAGCCATGATACTTGATCCTGATTTAACGCTGGATACCGCCAGCTTTGGTGCTCTTTTGGGGTGGGGTACCGCAGGAAACCTGGTTGGCAAACTTACCAACGGTGTACTTGCCGACAGACTGGGTGGCAGCAAGGTTTTCATTACATCGATCGGAATAGCAGCAGTAACAACGATTTTTCTGGGCACCGTATCCAGCAATACGGCGTTTTTTGCACTCTACTTTCTTACTATTTTTGCAAAATCAGCCGGGTGGCCCTCTATGGCCAATATCGTTCGAGCCGTATTTTTGCCATCAAAACACGGCCGGGTCTGGGGTTTTATAGCCACCAGCTCACGGGTAAGTTCAGTCGCAACAACGCTATTGCTGAGTAGTTTATTATTGGTAATGTCCTGGCGCGGATTGTTCTTTGTCGCTGGAATACTAGCCCTGTTAATCGCCATAATTCTGCCAAAGTTCCTGAAGGACTCTTTGCCGGAGTCTGAACAAACGTCAGATACATCGCCGGCATGGTCAGAGGGGCACCCACTTAATAGTGCGGATACTTATGCCGCCGTTTATCACTTTTTAAAGAGTCGTCGTTTCTGGCTAATCAGTCTTGGTGTTTCTTCGCTGGCTGTTTTATTCGAATTTCAGGTCTTTATCCCCATTTACCTGAGTCAAACCTTCCAGCTGATTCCGGCGCAAGCGGGCATGGCATCAGCAGCATTTCCAATGGGTTGTCTTATTGCCGTATTCTCCGGCGGGTTTGTCTTTGACAGCTTGTCCAAAAGGAATGTCATGTTAGTTATGGGCGGCTCACTCATAATTGCCATTTTGTGTCTGCTATTTCTGAGGTACCTGGGTACGGTAGATATGGGTGCGAGTTTTGAACTGATGCTTACTATCGGCCTGATATTTATTTTTGGCTTTGCTATATCCCCGGCCTACTATATTCCAATGAGTGTGTTTTCCATCGACTTCGGTGGCAAGCATTGTGGACTACTTGTAGGGTTGATCGATGCTTTTGCATATTTCGGAGCCATGATATTTGATTTTGTTGGCGGCGCAGTCGCTAACAAGGAAGGTGGATGGCAGGACTTTCTTCTGATTCTGATTGTTACCTCTGTTTTTGCGGCCATTATCATGACAACATTTCTTTATGTTGATTACCTTGGTTCGAAAACAAACCAGCGGTCCAAGTCCTTCTGAGACTCTCCAGTGAGCTACCCAACTACGGGGCTTCTCTCTGTTCAGAGGACAACTTCGAGCCAATAATGATCATAGGAGTAAGCCATAAGAGCAGCCAAGGATTCACCCGGAATTTAGAGAAGAAGCGGTTCGCCAGATTGTCATTCGCGACCATTCGGTGTCCGAAGTGTCCAAAAACTTCGAAGTCAAATCATGATTATCTCCCAAGAAAAATTGAGAACCTGTCAAACGCTCCCTGGCAGGGCTTGCTGAACAGGAAACTACCTTGACAGACAAGAATTACCGGTGGGTGATCGTCGGTTACACATTACTCATCCAGGCCGTCTGTCTGGGCATTCTCGTGTACTGCTTTTCACTATTTGCTGTTTCCTGGCTGGACGAGTTTGAGGTACCCCGGCGAGATGTAATGCTTACGATCTCGTTGTTCCAGATCTGTTCTGGAATATTCAGCCCCTTCGTTGGGCGGGCAATGGATCATTACCCGATAAGAAACCTCATACTGCTGGGACTGGCCCTTATGGTAACGGGTCTGCTGCTTATTTCACTGACAGACAAGCTTTGGCAAATACAGGTTCTGTATGCAACCTTATTCCCCGTTGCCCTCACTTTGATGAGCACATTGGCTTCACAAACACTGGTCACCCGATGGTTTTCGAACACTCGCGGCCTGGCGATTGGCTTATCGGCGATGGGAACAAATATCGGTGGTATTCTGTTTCCCCTGTTTGTTGTAGGTTGGTTGGTCGATCCAGGCTGGCGTGAAGCTATGCTTCGGCTTGCGATAATTAGTCTGTTTCTT
>Ga0256847_1000879_pt1 | contig 16954 bp, 17 predicted proteins | sample TeddybearmetaG_FD_189099 | JGI IMG/M metagenome (GOLD analysis project Ga0256847, IMG submission 189099) | Hydrothermal vent microbial communities from East Pacific Rise, Pacific Ocean - Teddybear | ecosystem: Environmental > Aquatic > Marine > Hydrothermal vents | place: Pacific Ocean: East... | reverse complement strand
TTTACCCGAGCCGTTGACGCCGACGACACCGATCTTGGCGGTTGGCAAGAAGGACAGATGGATGTTTTCAAACACCTGTTTCCCGCCGGGATAGGTCTTTGAAACGCCTTGCATGTGATAGACATATTGCGGACCGGCCATGGGCGGTGCTCCTCGGCAAAAGGGGTAAATCTGGTTGGCGGTCTATTTGCCCGCCGCGCCGAGAAAAGCAAGCGTGTTAAGGCGTTAAACCTATTCCGGACTGTCGGTCGTTTCTGCTGGCGCGAGCTCGGGCGGAAGTGCGGTGATGCGCGGCGGGGCGAGGCCCCATTTTACTTTGTCGTCTTCGGCCAGTTTCAGCAGATAGTCGCGGTCATGGGCCGGGACCATGATCAGGTCCGGTTCGACCACGCGCAGATCGTGCAGGGCGCGGACCTGACGCTTGACCGTGGCGCGATCCTCGCTGTGATCGAAAACCAGATACTGGGTCAGGATCGGGCGGGTTTTGAGGTCATCGAGATTGCTCATCGCCCAGACAATATCGCCAAGCAGGAGCACTTCTTCGCCGTTCTCAAGCGCGATGTAGATCATCTGGCTGCCGGGTGAATGACCGGCGGCTGGAACCACGACGACGCCGGGCGCTATGGCTTCGACGTTGCCCGACAGGCCCGGCTGGACGGTTTTCAGCGCCGGTGCTAGCTCGCCGTCCGCAAAGGCTGGCAAGGCGGTGATTTGAGGCTGATTGAGGAGCAGGCGCGGGGCCAGAACATCCGGCGCAGGGTGGCGAGCCAACGCGATAATATGGTCGGGGTGTTCATGCGTCATCAGGACTTTACCGGCGCTCGCCAATGCATCGGTCAGCTGCTCATAGGCGGCAGGATCGAACAGGCCATCAGTTTCGGATTGGCGCATAAGCTCGGCCGTCGGCAGATCAATCGCGCCGCCGACCATGATGCTGTAATTGGGAAAGACGATCTCGACAGCGTTATAGCTCATCGCCGTGTCGCCGTGGAAATCCCCCGCTTGAACGATGAAGCTGGGGACAATATCGCTGCCCACTTCAAGGATGCGCACCTCTGTCGGCAAGTCGCCGTCGAGCCGGTCAGCACGGATGCGCCAGTCGGTGATGTCAAACACGCCGTCGGCGGTTTTGGGCGCAGAGCTGCCGCTGATCAGCATCCACCAGAACAGGACGCCAAAGACGAGCGCCAGAACGCCAACAATCCGCAAAGCCCATTTCAACATGATCATTCTCCCTGTCTCAATCGACCGTAAGCCACGTCATTACCGATACGCAATGAATTAATGTGGTGAGCCGATGACAGGCGGGGAAAGCAGGCTAAGGTCGCGCCATGCTGAAGAGATTGCTTCCTGCCCTCGCCTTGCTTGCTGCGTCTTGCACGGTGACGGATGCCCGAACCTTACCGGAGACCGCTGAGACTATGGCGACAAACCCCAAGCTGACGATTGAACGTCTATATGCCAGCCCTGACCTGTCCGGGCCGAAGCCGCGCGAGGTGAAATACTCGCCGGATGGCCAGCGGGTCACGTTCCTGAAGGCGCGGGGCGATGACGCGCACCGGTTTGACCTGTGGCAGTTTGATGTTGCGACGGGCGCGCAGTCGATGCTGGTGGATAGCAAGATATTGGAGCCGGAGGAGGTTGAGCTTTCCGAAGAGGAAAAGGCCCTGCGCGAGCGCAAGCGGATTGCGGGTAGCAAGGGGATTGTGTCCTATGATTGGGGTACAAGCGACACGATCTTGGTGCCGATTGGCGGGGATTTGCATTTGGTGACGCTGGGCGCTGACGGGCCGCACACCAAGCAACTGACAGAGACAGACGCGTTTGAGTATGATGCCAAAGTCTCGCCGAACGGGCGCTATGTCAGCTTCATTCGCGACGGCGCGCTGTATGCGATTGAGCTGGCGAGCGGCGAGGAGACAAGGCTGACCCCGCTGGCTGAGTCGGACAAGGCGCTGGCGTATGGCGTCGCCGAGTTTGTCGCGCAGGAAGAGATGGACCGCTATACCGGCTATTGGTGGGGTTCGGGCCGTTACATTGCCTATACCCGGGTGGACGAGAGCAGTGTCGACGTGATTCCCCGTTTCGAGATCGCCGCCGAAGACGTCACCGTGATCAATCAACGCTACCCCCGCGCCGGGCGACCGAACGCAATTGTCGACCTGTTCGTACGGAACATGGAAACGGGGGAAGTGGTTGAGATTGACTGGCGGCGGGATGATTGGGGTCCGGCAACGGATCAATATTTGGCGCGAGCGCGATGGACAGACGGCGACCGCTTGTCGTTTGATCTCGTCAATCGTGACCAGACGAATATCTCAACACGCACTGCGTCCGTCAGCAATTCCTGGAAGACGCATGACGGGCCTGAAGAGTCGCAAACAAGATGGGTGAACCTGTCTGATGATTTCCGAGCTCTTGGCGGGGACCGGTTTCTAACGACTGTGGAAAGCAATCAGGTGCCGATGCATAGCAGCGTGACCGGACCGGACGGGAAAGTCTATCGAAGCTATAACCCGCCCTCCAACTACCGACACATCGTAACGACACTCGGAGATGGACCCGGACATATGGCCGTTACATCCGGCGAATGGGCTGTCTCGGCCATTGAAGGTGTCGATGAAGCAAGCAGTGTCGTTTATTTCACTGGCTACAAGGATACGCCGTTGGAGAAACATCTCTATGTGGCTTCATATCTCGACCCAAGCGAACCGCACCGCGTCACTGAACTCGGCAAAAGCTGGGCGATCACGATGTCGGTGGACGGGGGGAGTTTTGTTGGGACGAGTTCTAGCCCGGATCAGCCGCCTCAGACGGGGCTGTATAAGGCCGATGGTTCGCTGATCGCATGGATTGAGGAGAATGCGCTGGATGAGAGCCACCCTTACGCGCCCTATCTCACCGAGCACACCACGCCTGAATATGGCACGCTTAAAGCCGAGGATGGCCAGACGCTTTATTATTCGATCCAGAAGCCGCCGGGTTTTGATGCGTCGAAAAAGTATCCGGTTCTGGTCGAAGTTTATGGCGGGCCGGGGGTTCAGACGGTGACGCGCAATTGGGAACGGATGAGCGATCAGTTCTATTCGCGGCAGGGCTATATCGTCTTCCGGCTGGACAATCGCGGCTCGGCCAATCGCGGCAAGAAATTCGAGGACGTGATCTACCGCCGTACGGGCGGGCCGGAAGTTCGCGATCAGCTGGTTGGGGTTGAGTGGCTGAAAAGCCAGCCTTTTGTTGACGAGAGCCGGATTGGCATTCAGGGCTGGTCTTATGGCGGTTACATGACGCTGATGACGATCTTGCAAGCGCCGGAAGGCACTTTTGCGGCGGCGGTGTCTGGTGCGCCCGTCACCGATTGGAGCTTGTACGACACGTTCTATACCGAGCGCTATATGGGCACGCCAGAGAATAATCCTGAGGGGTATGAGGCGTCGTCCGTGTTTCCGTATCTGGATAATCTGACCACGCCGCTGCTGCTGATCCACGGCATGGCGGATGACAATGTCACGTTCGATAATTCCACGCGGCTGTATGCCGAGCTGCAGAAATTGGGCAAATCATTCGAGATGATGACCTATCCCGGCCAACGCCACGGCATTCGCGGCGAAGCGTTGCAGGTGCATTTGATGAAGACGCGGATGGCGTTTTGGGATCGGCAGTTGAAGGCTGACGCGGAGTGACGGCTTGAGATATTCCGCGTGGTGAGTTGATCTGACCCAAGAGGAGGTGCCCCATGACCGCGATCCAACCGACATCTGATCAGATACAGGCGTTTCTCACCGCTGATATGGACGCCGCCGTCTGCATGGTGAACCTGCTGAAATTCAAACCCAAGGCGACTTATGCCAGCGACGCGGCGGAAGCGGCGGAAAACCTCACCGGCCAAGAGGCCTATGCGCGCTATGGAGCGGGCGTCCAAAAGGTGTTGGCGAAGATCGGTGCCAAGGGCCAATATGCTGGCCCGGTGACCCGGTTCATGATTGGCGAGGGTGATTGGGACATGGTGGCGCTGGTCTGGTATCCGACCCGCAAGATCTTTCTGGAAATGCCGCAACGCGCCGATTATCAAGCCATCCACTATCACCGCGATGCCGGGCTGGCGCATCAGCACCTGATCGAAACAACACCGGGGACACTTTAATCATGCCTGCTTTCCAACCGACCGCTGACCAGTTCCGTGCCTTTCGTGATGATCCACATGACGGTCCGATTGCACAGGTCAATCTGCTGAAGTTTCGGATCAAGGCCGAATATCCAAGCGATGCGCCTGAACATGGTGATGGGGCGAGCGGGGCAGAGGCTTATCAGCGTTATGCCGACGCGTTTCAGGTCGCCGCAGCGGAAGTTGGCGCGTCCTGCTTGTTGATGGGCGCGACCGAGCGCTATTTCATCGGCCAAGGCGACTGGGACGCGGTGATGGTGATGCATTTCCCATCGCGCCAAGCCTTTATCACGACGCTGAACCACAAGACCTATCAGGCTATGCATCATCACCGTGATGCGGGCCTGCTGTGTCAGGAATTGATCGTTACACGGCCCTCTGTGGCAGCGGGTGAGAAGCTTTGAACTCGTATCAGGTCTACGGCGCACTTGGGTCGCCCTATTCGATGAAAGTGCGCGCCGCGCTGCGGGCCAAGCGGCTAGTGCATACTTGGACCGGGATGACAGCGGAGCAACGTCCCGAGGTAATGGCAAACGTCAAAGCGCCGGTGATCCCGGTGATCCAAACGCCTGACGGTAAATGGGTGAATGATTCCACGCCGTTCCTGCTGTCGATTGAGGATCAGGGCCGCGCCCTGCTGCCGCCCGACCCGGCGGCGCGGTTCGCCTGCTTGTTGCTGGAAGATATGGCCGACGAATGGTTCATGAAGGCGATGTTCCACTATCGCTGGGCCTATGCTGAGGACGCCGAATGGGTCGCCAATTGGCTGATCTATGACAATTTTCCAAATGCCGGACGCGATCAGGTCGAGACCGTGGCCGCCGATATTCGAGCGCGGCAAATATCGCGCATGGCGATGGTCGGCTGTACGCCGCAAACCGGGCCGCTGATCGAGGCGAGCTGGAAGCGCTGTAACCGCCATTTGGAGGCGATGGCGCTGGGGTCAGCGCGCTTCCTGTTTGGCGGTCGCCCGTCACTGGCGGATCTTGGTTTCTATGGGCAGCTCAAAGTGATGAGCACTGACCCCACCCCGATGGCGTGGCTGCGTAGTGAGACACCTTACTTGTATCGCTGGCTCGACCATTGCGATGATGCCTCTGGGATTGAAGGCAGTTGGAGCGATGGATTGTCTGAACCTGTGATAAATCTGCTGGGCGTTGCGGGCGACACCTACCTGCCTTTCCTACAGACCAATCTGGATGCGCTGGAGGCTGGCGAAAAAGTGTTTAACCTGACGATTGAGGGCGGCACGTATGAACAGGATGCCTTTGGATATCAGGCCAAATGCCTGAAATCGCTGCGCACGCTGTGGCGTGACCTTAGCGCGAAAGAGCAAGATAGCTTGAAGCCGCATATCGGTGGGAATGTACATATTCTAAGCTAAGCCCTTGTCGGAAAGTCTGTTGGTTGGCAGTCTTTTCAAAGCGTAATCAAGTCTATGGAATGGAGATAGATGATGGCACTAAAATCAATGATGATTGCAACACTGGCACTTTTCAGCAGTGCATGTGTGTCAGTCCCGGCTTCCGATACCACAGTCTCAGTGCAAACTGACTGCGCAGGCATTCTGAAACAGAGCACGAAATGGGTCGCCAATCGCGATGACACGCCGGACGTCGATGACTGGGCAATCGGGGTCAGACAAGTCTATGCGGATGCGACGACCCATATACAGGGCGTCGCCAGCACACTTAATATCGGCCAATGGGCGGTGATTATGGATCTGGACGAAACAGTCCTGAATAATGTCCAATACCAAATAGAGCGCGACCAGACTTGCACCAAATATAAGGGCGAAAGTTGGTTTGAATGGACACAGCGTATGCAGGCGCCATTAGTGCCGGGCGCGATAGAGTTTATCAAACAGGTCAATCAGCTTGGCGGTCATGTCGCCTTTGTGACCAATCGCAAAGAGACCGAGCAACTTGCAACCGAGCGCAATCTCGCCGACTTGAACATCAAGCGCCAATATGACTTCCGCATTCTGCTGACCTATGCAGAACCGGCTGGCTCGCGGGGGAAACAAGCGAGGTTTGAGCTTGTTCCCGCAATGCTCGGCGCGATGGGGTATAGCGATGTCGCGATTGTTGCTTATGTCGGTGATGCCAGCGGGGACAAGCCGGATACGCTCGCAAATGCTAAGTTCTTCTGTATTGATCAGGGTAACATGTACGGCTCGAAACCATGCGCCATGCCGTCCGCGTCCGGTCAAATACGCTAACGTGAATTACATTTGACGCTATCGGCGAAGACGCAGATATGCTCAATTACTGCTCCAACAAATGAGGCTGGTGCCATGAAACGACTGATTATTATTGTGATTGCTTTGGCGGCGATTGGCGCGGCTTTGTATGGCGGGCTGGTCTGGATGATTACCAAGCCTGCCCCGGCGATGGAGGTTGGGCCGACTGTGGCACTGTCACAGGGTGAGGTTTCTGGCGGGGTTGATCGCGGTAATGAGCAGGTTCTGCAATTCAATGGCCTGCCCTTTGCGGCGGCGCCAATTGGTGATCTGCGCTGGCGTGCGCCGCAATTGACGGCAAGCTGGGACGGCGTGCGCGATGGCCGCGAGTTTGGCGCAGAATGTCTGCAGGCGCGCTCGGGCAGCGATGAATTTCTCCGCGATCTGGTGAGCGGCCTCGGTCTTGGTTGGACGACACGGCAGCTCGCGGCGATTGGAGCCAAGCACACGCCGGAGCCGGTTGAGAGCGAGGATTGCCTTTTCTTGAATGTGCGCACAGCCAATCTTGGCGGCGCCAGCCTGCAGCCTGTCATGGTGTGGATCCATGGCGGCAGCCACAAGACCGGATCAGGGTCCAGCGACATATATCAGAGCAATGGGCTGGTCGATAATGGCGTCGTACTGGTGACAATCAATTATCGCCTTGGCGCGCTCGGCTATATGGCGCATCCGGCGCTGAGCGCTGATGATCCGCGCGGCGTATCAGGCAATTATGGTCTGCTCGATCAGATCGCAGCGCTGGACTGGGTGCGCGCAAACATTGCTGAATTTGGCGGCGACCCGGACAATGTCACGATCTTTGGCGAAAGCGCCGGGGCGCAATCGGTGGCTGAGATCATGTCCTCACCGTTCGGCGATGGCCTGTACCATAAGGCGATCCTTGAGAGCGGCTCGTCGAGCTATAATGCCAACGGCCTGACCCGCGCGATTGACGGGCGCTTGAGCCAGCATGAGGCCGGGGTGGAATTCATGGATGGACTGACCGATGCTGACGCTAGCGCAGCTGATCTGCGCGCGATTTCGGGAGCGGCGATCATTGCCCAAAGCGAGACCAAGACGCATCTTGGCGGTTATTTCCTGCCCGGCGTTGACGGGGTAGTGATCCCGCGCCTGATGGGCGAAGCGATCCGCGAGGAAGACATAAATAATGTGCCGATCCTAGCCGGGTATAATTCCGATGAGGGCACGCTGTTCTATCAGTATATGAAGTCCCCCACCCTGCTGCAAATCCCGTTTCCAACCGCGCATAATGAGCGCATGGCCGCGATGGACACGCTTTATGGGCAGGCCGATGCGGCGATCCTGAAAGCCGAATATGGGCTGGATGATCCGGATAATTTCGACAAAGCCGCAACTGATATGCTCGGCGATGACATGTTTGGTGTGCATATGCGGTTTCTGGCCAAGGCGAATGTCCATGCCGGCGAACCGACATGGCTGTACCATTTCACCCGCACCCCGCCGAGCCCGACCCAGACGCTGGGCGCGTTCCATGCCTCGGAACTGTTCTTCGTGTTCGACAGCCACAGTCCGCTCTTGAAGATCAATGACGAAGACCGCGCTCTGACCACGGCAATGGGCAAATATTGGACGAATTTCGCCAAGACCGGCAACCCGAACGGCGATGATGTTCCGGTCTGGCCCGCCTATGACGAAGCGTCGGATCAGTGGCTGACGTTCAATCCATCGATTGAGGTGAAATCCGGGTTGCGCGCGGCTAAGCTCGACGTGATCGAAAAGGTCTTGAACGGGCGGATCAATCTGGCGCGCGCGGTGATTAATCCGCCTATGGAAACCATGCTGGCCGAGACGGAAGACGCGTCAGGCAATGAGGAGACGGGAACAGATAGCCTCCAGCCCTGACCGGTCGACCTGATCGAACGCATCAAGCTGCTCGCTATCAACGTCGAGCACGGCGGCGAGCTGTCCATCGGCGTCGAACACCGGCACGACGATCTCTGAGCGGGTCTTGCTGTCGCAGGCGATGTGGCCGTCAAATTTTTCGACATCTGGCACGATGATGGTTTCGCAGGTCTCAGCCGCGATGCCGCACACGCCTTTGCAGAACGGGATGCGCAGGCAGCCAAGCGTGCCTTGGTAGGGGCCGACCACCAGCTCAAACGGCTTTAACGGGTCGACCACATAGAAACCGGTCCAGAAAAAGCGCGGGCGGAAAGCTTCCGCAATCAGGCAAGCGGCGCTGGCATAGCGCGCCGTCATCGAGGTCTCGCCTGCTACGATGCTTTCAATCTCCACTTTTAAGTCGGCATATTGCCCTGCTCGGTCCATGCTCTCGCCCTGTTTTCAACACTTGCTCCATATCGGATGAGACAAGCCGCCGCGCAATAGGCATAGACGCCGCGCAAAGGCTCTGAAATAGTCATAAAGGGTTTTGGAGGGTTCGCAGTGGGCGGCTTGGTCAAGTGGAAAGAGATATTGCTGGCGATTTTCGCCTGTCATTCGCTTTCACTCACCGCGCACGCACAAACCGATCCACATGCTGAGCCAAACACGCTTGAAAAGTTCGATTCGACGCCGGAGGTGAATGCGGAGGCGTCTGTGAATGCGATTAACGGTGAGGTGTCTGACGAGCGGCTTGACCGAGCTCTGGATATTCTCAGCGCCGATAAAGACCTGCAAACCGAGCGCCCGGAGTGGACGCCGGAACCGATGCAATTCAAACGGCGAGAGCCTCCTAACGCGTTCTTCCTTGCGATTGGTAAGTTCTTTCAGGCGATCGGCGGGCTTGTCGGATACCTCCTGATGGCACTGATTGCCGTCGCGATTGCAGCGGCGCTGTATTTCATCTTCGGCGAGAGCTTGACCTTGCGCGGTAAGCAAAAACCTGAAAAGATCGCGCCGGAGATTTCCGAAATGCCCGATATGCGACCGGAAGAAGCCGCGGCGATTGCCTTGCTTGAGGATGCTGACGCGCTTGCCGCTACAGGCCGATTTGCTGAGGCGGTGCATTTGTTGCTGTTCCGGTCTATCGGCGACATTCAGGAAAAACGACAAGGCAGCGTTCCACGGTCACTGACGGCGCGCGAAATTGGGACGCTAGATACGCTGCCGGGCCGCGTTCGCGCCGCCCTGTCGCCGATTATCACGGTTGTTGAACGCAGTTTCTTTGGTGGCCGCGAGGTTGATGCTGAGGGTTGGAAATCCGCGCGGCAGTCGTATCAGGACTTCGCTTTCGGGGAGGCTTGGGCATGAGTGAACGACTTCCCTCAAGTGCCAACCCGTTCTCGGCGGCAACGGTTGGTGTGCTGATTGGCGTCGGTGTATTGGCCTTTCTAGCGGTGTTCGCCCTGATCGGCTGGTCGCCTGATCTGGTCAGCAAGGACCGGGCGGGCCAGCATCCCTATTCGAGCTCTGCGCTTGGTTATGCTGGCTTGGTCAAGCTGCTGGAGGCGGATGGGACAGAGGTCACGGTCTCGCGTCTGGCGAGCACCCTGAACTATAGCGACGGCTTGCTGATCATCACCATTCCGCCATACGGGTTCAATCGCGCGTCCGAATTTGACCGCAGTGACCTCAGCCAACCGGCGCTTTACGTCTTGCCGAAATGGTCAGGCATGAGGGACCGGGCAAAACCTGAATGGCAGAAAGATACTGATCTGTTACGCCGCGAGTCTGTATCATCCTTGCTGTCGGATTTTGACGAAGATGCGAAAATCTGGCGGCTGCGTAATCCCGGCAAAATGCTGACCCCGTTTGGCCCGCACACACCCGATTTCGAACACAAGATGCAGGTGATCGAGTCAAATAGTCTGGAACCGGTAATCAGCGTACCGGGCGGCGCGCTGGTGTCGCGGTTACCCGGCGCCGAGATTTATATTCTCGCCGATCCAGATGTGCTCAATACGTTTGGACTGGCGCGCCGCGAAAATGCGCGGCTGGCGCTTGGTCTGATTGAATGGCTCGAAGAATATGATGGCGCGCCGGTGACGCTGGATGCGACCCTGCATGGGTTTGAGCGCTCCGAGAGCCTGCTCAAGGCGATTTTTGATATTCCATTCCTTGGTGCGACACTGCTGGCTTTGGCGACGGCATTGATGATTGGCTGGTCGGCGTTCATTCGGTTTGGCCCGCCAGAGCGCGAGACACGGACAATTGCATTCGGCAAGAAGGCGCTGGCCGAGAGCTCAGCCGGACTGGTCTCTATGGCGCGGCGAGAAGGGCAGATGTCGCCCGGTTATCTGACCATGACGAGGCGCGCGATTACGCGGGCGCTTGGATTACCGCCCAAGCTTAGCCCGGAAGAGTTGACGCAAACGCTCGACTCGATTGCCAAGCAAAAAGATATCGAGACCAGCTGGTCTTCGAAAACCAATTCAATGAGTGTACCGGCGTCTGGCCGGGAGGATTTACGAGATAAAGCCAGGGCCCTGTGGCGTTGGCGCAAGGAGATGACCGATGGACATTAATGCAATCAAGACGCTGGCCGGGAAAATACGCGGCGAAGTGGGCAAGGCGGTTATCGGCCAAGACGACACGGTTGATCTGATGCTGACAGCCCTGTTCTCAGCCGGGCATATCTTGCTGGAAGGCCCGCCGGGGACGGCCAAGACCTTGCTGACACAGTGTTTTGCGGCAGCGATCAAGCTCGACTTTGGGCGCATTCAGTTTACGCCCGACCTGATGCCCGGCGACGTTCTGGGCAGCAACCTGTTCAACTTCCAGACCAGCGAGTTCAGCCTGACCAAAGGTCCGATCTTCACCGATATTCTGCTTGCCGACGAGATCAACCGGACACCGCCGAAGACGCAGGCTGCTCTGCTCGAAGCGATGCAGGAGCGCACAGTCACGATCGATGGCAAGTCACATCGCCTGAATGATCGGTTTACAGTTATCGCGACCCAGAACCCGATTGAGCAGCAAGGCACATACCCGCTGCCCGAAGCGCAGCTTGACCGCTTCCTGTTCAAACATGTTCTGGCCTATCCAAGCCGCGAGGAAGAACTTGCGATTGTCGCCGGGCATGGCAATCGCAGCGGCATGAAAACGGCGGCAGCCTTTGGCGTCGAGCCAATCGTCACCGCCGAAGAGTTGAACGAGGCGGTCGAGTCCGTTTCGCAAGTTCGCGTTCAGGACGATATTGTCAGCTATATTGTCGATGTCGTGCGCGCGACACGCGAAACCCCGGCTCTCTCGCATGGCGCCAGCCCGCGCGCCGCCGCCGCCGTTGCCGCAGCTGCGCGCGCTAAGGCCGCGCTGGAAGGCCGCGATTATGTCTTGCCAGATGACGTCAAAACCCTGGCGCTACCGGCCCTGCGCCACCGGGTTATTCTATCGCCCGCCGCCGAGATTGAAGGCCGCACGACCGACGAAACGCTGATCGATATTATCGAGCAAACGGCTGCGCCGCGCTAAAGGACCACCAGAATGATCGCCCCCACCCTTCGCGCCATTTTCTTGATGCTGCTTGGCTTTCCAGTCATGCTGGCACTGGCAATCCTCGCGCCGGACCTATGGGTGATCAGCGCTGGGTGGATCGCGGCAGTGTGCGGCCTGTTGCTAGCAGATTTGGCACTGGCTGGGCGACGCGGGGCGATGCAGATCAGCGTGGATGCCCCGGCGCTGCTTTATGTTGGCGACGAAGACCCGGCCGAGATTACCGTTGATGTCGTCTCCGGGCCGCTGCCGCGCCAAATCAAGGCACTGCTTGAGACCAATGATTTTCTGGTGCCGCCGAATGAGACCATCCTGAAAGGTTGGGCCAATCGCAAACATGTATTCACCACGCAGCTCACCCCGACCCGGCGCGGCACCGCGCGGCTGGAGCGGCTGTGGCTGAACTGGACCGGGCCGTTGGGACTGGTGCGGATCAAGAAGGTCGAAAACCTGACGATCGAACTTCCGATCTCGCCAAACACAAGATGGGTCAAGGAAGAAGCGGTGCGCCTGTACACGCGTGACGCAGATTTCGGCATCAAGATGCAACTTGATCGCGGCGATGGCTCTGAATTTGATGCGCTGCGTGAGTTCACCACCGGCATGGACCGGCGCGCGATTGACTGGAAACATTCAGCCCGCCACCAGCAATTACTGGCCAAGGAGTTTCGCACCGAACGCAACCACAATATCGTTTTTGCCTTCGATACTGGCCGCTTGATGTGCGAACCGCTGGGCGGGGTGCCGAAGATTGACCGGGCGATCAACGCGGCGCTGCTGCTGGCTTATGTCTCGCTGCGCTCTGGTGACAAGACGGCGCTGTTCGGATTTGATGCTCGCCCGACCGTGACCAGTAATATGCTGTCCGGTATCGGGGCTTTTCCGCACATGCAACGCCTCGCTTCGAAGCTTGATTACTCAGCCGAGGAAGCCAATTACACTTTGGCGCTGACCTCGCTCGCCTCAAAGCTGGCGCGGCGCAGTCTGATCATCCTGTTCACCGATTTCGTCGATACGATCTCAGCTGAACTGATGCTTGAGAATGTCCGCCGCCTGACCGACAGGCATCTGGTTTTGTTCGCGTGTTTCGAAGATGAGCAGCTAAGCGAGATGATCGATGCGGAACCGATGACAGCCGATGACGTGTCGCGCGCCGTCATTGCCGACAGCCTGCTAACTGAGCGCGAATTGGTGATGCGCAAGCTCGACCGGATGGGCGTACATGTGATCGAGACGCGGCCTGAACGGTTTGGATCGGATCTGGTTTCGCACTATCTCGATATCAAACGGAGGGAGCTCCTGTGAATGATCGCGTGATAAAATCCTACCGCTTTCGCGAGGAGCGCGAGACCGAATGGCGCAAGCTTGATCTGATCATCAAGCGCGCCGAAAAACGCGGGGTGGACGGCCTTTCGGATGAGCAAATGGCTGATCTGCCGGGCCTGTATCGCCAAGCCGTTTCATCGCTCTCAGTGGCGCGCTCGATCTCGCTGGATCAGAACGTCATCGCCTATCTCGAGACGCTGTGTGCACGGGCGTATTTCTTCGTCTATGGCACGCGTTCGCGGTTCTGGGAGCGGATTGCGATGTTCTTTGCCCGCGACTGGGCCGCCGCTGTGGCTGCTGCGCGCGGCCCGACCCTGCTGGCTTTTTTCTGCCTGTTTGGCGGCGCGCTGTTATCCTTCTTTTTGGTTCTGGGCGACAATGAATGGTATTGGACCTTCAGTGGCCATATGGATAGCCGCAATCCGAACGCCACATATGAAGAGTTGCGAGCAACGCTTTACGAAACCAATACCGGGATTGTCGACATGCTCAGCGCCTTTGCGGCGCAGCTCTTCTCGCACAATAGCGGGATCGCGATCTTTGCCTTCGCGCTCGGCTTTGCGTTCGGCATGCCGACGGCTGTTCTGTTGCTGTATAACGGGCTTTATCTCGGCAGTTTCTATGCTGTTTTCTGGCAGAAAGGCTTGGGTTACGAACTGACCGGCTGGTTGTTCATTCATGGCGTGACGGAATTGTTCGCGGTCATACTGGCCGGCGCGGCGGGCTTCATGATTGGCGGCGCCGTGGCGTTTCCGGGGCAACGCACACGGATGGAATCGATGCGCCAAGAAGGCGAGAAAGCCGCGATGGTGATCATCGGCGCGGTCACCATGCTGTTCATTGCGGCGCTGCTGGAAGGCTTTGGCCGCCAGCTTATTCGCTCTGACACGGTGCGTTATGCAATTGCTGGAACCAGCCTGATCTTCTGGCTCGGTTATTTCTATCTGCCGCGCAAGCACGTGGAGGATCGCCGTGACTGAAGCTGCCACACCCGGGATGACGCGGCGCGAACAAATCCGCCAGCGTAACACGCGCAAGCAAGTTCAAGCGAGCAATGACAAGCGTATCCGCAAGCTGGTCACGCCGGAAGGCGCGGTGCTGAACCTGCGCATTGCCACAGCCGGAGAACGCGGCGGGGCGTTCCTGCTCGATTTCGCGCTGCAGATCATCACCATGCTCGGTATCCTGATCGGGATCGCGTTTCTCGCCAGCGGGATGGGGTATCGCGGCTGGCAAATTGCTGGCGCGATTGCGATGATCCTGGTTTTCTTCGTGCGCAATTTCTATTTTATTTTCTTCGAACTTGGCCGCAAAGCTGCAACCCCCGGCAAGCGTGCGCTTGGGCTGCGGGTCGCGGCGCGCAATGGCGGGCGGCTGAAAGCCAATGCCATTATCGCACGCAATTTCATGCGCGAGTTGGAGGTGTTCCTGCCGCTATCTGTGCTGCTTAGTTTCGCCAACAACTCGGTGGATGGCTGGATCAATCTGGTCCTGCTGCTCTGGTGCGGGGTGTTCATGCTGTTCCCGCTGTTCAACAAGGACAAGCTTCGGGTCGGCGATCTGATCGCTGGCACGATGGTCATTCACGCGCCGAAAGTGCAGCTGCTGAAAGATGTCGTGTCCGCCGCGCCGGAACCGGAAGTGGCGTCAGGATACGCCTTCACGCCAACGCAGATGGATATTTACGGCATTCACGAATTACACGTTCTGGAAGATGTGCTGCGCCAGTCGACGCCAGAGATCAAACGCGATGTCGCCAACCGGATCGCCGCCAAGATCGGCTGGGCGCCTGAGAGCGGCCAAACCGATGTAAGCTTTCTGGAGACATTCTATGCCGCGCTGCGCAAGCATCTCGAGCAACGCATGCTGTTCGGCGAAAAGAAAGCCGACAAGTTCGATCGCAAGTAAAGTAACAGAAAGTGGTGGTGCTGTCAGTCTAATGCGAACCCGTCTCCGGTTATCAACTGACAGCGGGTCTTAGCCAGCAAGAAGTCCACGCCATTCAACAAGGGCGGTATTGCGCAAATCTTTGAACTTGGTTCTGCGTTCGATATTACGTTGATGGTTGAAGTGATTATGGACGGATGAGTGGACCGAAGCGAATTTCTGTAGACTTCGCATTTGTCGAAATCGGAGCATGGCTCGTTCGCGTCGCCGGAAGGGCTGATGTGAGTTTTCCGCGCGGTTGTTTGCCCACCTCGCGGTTTCTTGTCGGTCTTCGTTTCCGATCACTTTCATGGCCGCTCGATATGACGCCAAACGATCTGTCACGATCACCTTTGGGGTGCCATATCGTTTCATCGCCTTCTTCATGAAACGTAGTGCAGACTTACGATCTCGGCGTTTCGTCACAAACGATTCCAGCACTTCACCCTCGTGATCCACGGCGCGCCAAAGGTAATGCTGCTTGTCGTTTATCTTCACGTAAACTTCGTCCAGATGCCAGCGCCATTGAGGGATTTGGCGCATATTCTGAGATCGCTTCTTTCGTATCTCGGAGGCGAACATCGGACCAAACCGATTCCACCAATGGCGCACGCTTTCGTGGCAAATATCGATGCCACGCTCGTGAAGCAGGTCTTCAACATTTCGAAGCGAAAGTGGAAAACGAACATACATCATCACCGCCAAGCGGATGATTTCGGGCGATGTGTTGAAATAGCGAAATGGATTTTTGGGCATGGAACCACCCTACCCCGGAGTCGACTTCACCCAAAACTCATTTTACTCTGACAGTGCCACCCTATCGAATAATTAAACTCTAAATGGCAATCAGAATGGGTTTCGTGTTCAGACCTGACGGCGGCAATGTCAAACCAACTTCAGAGGTGATGATGGGCTACCATTCTCAGTACGCCATCTCAGTGCGATAGCATTCACGACTTCAAGCGCCTCGAGTAGTTCCAGTTTAGTCAATTGTTCCATTTCGTCGAAATCCTGGATCATTTTGATTAAATTAGCTGTGATGACGCAAAAGGCGCTTGCGGTAATTACGGTTCCATTATCGGCCATGTCGAGCTTTCCAGAAGTCCTGCGAGTAGTTTTGCGAACTGACGAGAATGTAATGTTACTCTCGGAACATCAGTGTCGCTCTTTGTTCTATAATTTGTGTTAACGTTCGGAAATAAATCCACCCCATCCTGTATATATCATTGGCATCTGAATGATAAGCGCGTGCAGTTTCCTATGACCAATTATGGTATTTACTATTGCCGCTCCAACACGAAGGTCTGTTTTTCAAGCTTGCAAAATGGAGCTTTGTTCATGATCAGTTGCTAAAAACTGGGTTATGCGAGTCTCGCTAGCATTACTGGCCCTTACAGTGGCGCGAGATTTGCAATCGCGATTGGTTAAGAGGGCACTCTTAATCGGTACGGCGTTTTGAGTTTTCTCAGGACTTCCCCGGAAATTGGAAGATTGAATATGACTGATGAGAAAATTGTCCAATTGCGAGGCGCTAAGAAACTTACTCAGACTGATCAAGCTATCGGCGCCAAAATACGCAAGCTACGCCGGCGCTCAGAGTTGACGCTGAAAGACCTCTCCGAATTGATAGGCATCAGTGTACAGCAGCTTCAAAAATATGAAGTTGGCTCAAGCAGAATTGGTGGTGGTATGTTGGTGCAATTAGCAGGTGCGCTGAATGTAGACATCGCTAGCTTGTTTCCAAATATTACCATCCAAACTGGTGAACTCGATAGCGGGAAACTCAACAAGGAAGACCTTATCCAGGATCTGGTAAAGGCTGCATCCAAGCTGAAAGATGATGAATTGCGCGCCTTGCTTACATTGGCATCCGTGCTTGGCTCTCAATGAGCACGGCGCTA
>Ga0256847_1000878_pt1 | contig 16966 bp, 15 predicted proteins | sample TeddybearmetaG_FD_189099 | JGI IMG/M metagenome (GOLD analysis project Ga0256847, IMG submission 189099) | Hydrothermal vent microbial communities from East Pacific Rise, Pacific Ocean - Teddybear | ecosystem: Environmental > Aquatic > Marine > Hydrothermal vents | place: Pacific Ocean: East... | reverse complement strand
CCAACCGCAAACAGCGCAAAAAATCCGCCCTGAATCAGGCCGTTGACGATGGATTGCAAAAACAGCTCCACTAAGTTAATACTCTGGAATTCAAATTGAAAATTGCGCGCTAAAGTAAAAAAAGAGAGGGGGTTAACCCTCTCTAAAATTTACCTGAGGAGTAAATAAACCTACAATAGTCAGACCGTACGTAGACCCATTTCTTTCATGTGTTTTATCAGTACGTCCTTGTGCTTGTCCAACCAGCCAGAGACACTTCTGTATTCCTTGATACGTGCTTTACCGTTTTCTACCACGACCACAGGCCAGCGACCAACCACGGCATTATCCTGACCCCACAATTGACTGCCCCACCACTGGCCTTCACCAAAGACGAATTCGGGGTTTTTAGTTGATTTCAATGTTTGCACAACCGCCGTAGGTTCTATGCTACCTGCCTTTTTAGCGCCTTCAATCCAGTTCAGTAATATCGCTGGATATTCCCAGGAAACAGCAGACCAGTCATTCGGATGTTTTTTTCTGAACTTGGCATCGAAATCACCAGGGTTTGGAAAATTAACGCCTTGTTGATTCAGTGCAGGATCATCAAAATCCGGGAATTGAAAAATGGTTCCATTGACAAATTCCTTGCTGGTTTTTGCAATGATTTCATTGTAATAGTCCAGCGTACAGGAAATTATTTTGCCTTTAAATCCTTGATGATAGAGTTGCTCCATCAAAGGTGTTACATAAAAACTGGTTGCCATACAGAAAATATCCGGCTTCTTGGCAAGCACAGAGCTTACAATTGGCGCAAAATCGGTTATATCAAATCCATGTAAATTGACGTCGATTACATCGATACCTGCGACTTCAAAGGCTGCTTTATAAGTTGCTGTCGATTGCAAACCATACTCAGCATCATTATTGGTGACTATAGCTGCCGTTTTTGCTTGTGGGAAATTCTCTGCCAGATATTCCACTCCGGTAACATTATACAAAGGATGTGATTCGCAAGTTGCGATTAAATAATCAGATTTGGGTGTGATATCGCTAGGCAGCAATGTTGTGGTCAACATTTTCTTGCGCTGGGCCCATGGCAAAACTGAAGCGACCGTCGAGCCACCCAGCATCATGACCATTTTGACATCGTCTTCCAGAACCAGCTTTTTATAACCCTGAACAGCTTTCTCAGTATCATAAGCATGATCGTAGGCAACCATTTCAATGTTGTAGGTATCGCCACCAATCTTAACCCCGCCTGCTGCATTGATATCGCTAGCAATAATTTCGCAACCGTATAAACCGGGTAATCCCCAGGGAGCATAGTCACCTGTCATTGGAATATTCATACCAATTTTTACCGTTTTATTCGCAGCAAACAACTTGGTAGACAATGTAGTAGTACTTGCGGCAACAATACTCGCTATCGATGCACGTAATATATCTCTTCTAGATAATTTCATTTTCATTCCCCTTTATGATTTATTGATAGTCTAAAAAGCACCGCATACATCAGGGCAGTGCTGTTTTTAACTTTCGATGACCATGTTACGACAATTCTTATTGTTATCTTTCTTCGTGCTGAAGCTAAAGCTTCAGAAGCATGTCAGGTATCGTTAACATGGAAATTATTACCTGACTCAGTACCATTCTAGTATGATAATAGTCAATGAGTATATAAGTGATTTCCACAATAAATTGCTTCAGGGTAATCATTTGATTTCCTGGATTTACATGGTGTATATGATCTCAGTTAAATCGAAAGCAAAGCGGTTTACTCAGTAAAATTTTTGTACGACGACCCGGCTCAGTGGAAGCCCTATCCCATGCTTGATACCCATTTACGAGAAATTATTAAAACCTCAGCTGATCGATTTAAGCCTTATGACAGATACGGTAAATCAGTGCGTGGTATGCACTGGGTACCGCTCAGCGGTGAATTACGCAATGGAGAATTTGAATGTTTTATGCTGCGCATGGATCCAGGCGCAGTATCCATGCCACACGAGCATACCGGTTACGAAGAATTTCTGGTGCTCGACGGTGTGCTCATAGATTGCGACGCGACTGAGTATAAAAGCGGAGATTTTGTACGCTTTCTACCGGGATCAAAGCATTCTTCACATACAACCGATGGGTGTCTGTTACTGGTGATTTTGCGTGGCAATAATCGCGTTTTAAGTGAGAGTGAATACGAGGTATAGCCCTACTCTCATATTGGAATTTCACCCATTAGCATTATCCCTAATCCAGGTGTATGAAAAAGGCCGCATTTCTGCGGCCTAAAACTATGAAACCATTGCTACACCAATTTTAACAGCGATGTATAACCCGGTTGAATTGTTAGGGATCTTTCGGATCTTCTTCAGAGATACTCTTTAAAAGATTTTCTTTCCCGCCCCATTTTTCCATTTCTGACTTGTGAGACTCATTTTCCATTTTAGATTGTTTAACATGCCACCACAGCCAGAAAACAACACCAGCAATGACGAGGAATGTTTCGGTACCGACAAAAGGATAAACCGCACCTATTTCCGAAATATTTCCTGCCCAGTTTTCAAAATTTCCAGTAGACATAATAATGTCCTCCTCTTAATTAACCCGACTCCGCCCGTCCAGGCCGAAGTCAGTATGATTTCAGTTTTAGTTTGAGTTCAGGTACTCACGCTCAGCATCGATGATCGCCTGCTCGTCTTCGATTTCGCTGGTACGTGCGCTGATATCCAGACCCAGAATTTCAATTTCGGGCGGCACACGCAACATATCGAACTTATTCAGTAGCGTCGCGAATAACCAGCCCGGTAGAAAACCGAGTAAACCAAACATGATCAAGGCACCTATGAGCTGGCCCAAAGGATTAATCGTAGCATATTCAGCGTTTGGAGATGATGGGTAACCCCAGAGCATGAAACCAGCCACTACCACGCCGATAAAGCCGGCATAGCCGTGTACCGCAACCGCACCAACCGCATCGTCGATCTTGAACTTGCGCTCAACCCAGAAATGCAACTTGTAGATAACGGGTATGGTAAATGCCGCAATAAACAGGGCCTGGATTGGATGGTAGAGGTCATTACCGGCAGAGGCTGCGATAATTCCTGCGAGACCACTTGAGTAAGTCCAGAACGGATCACCCTTAGAGACGATATAACCCGCCATCAAACCACCCGATAGTGACATCAGGAAGTTGAAAGTAATACCCGACAGGGTAGTCGGCGCCAAGTAAATATTGGTAGCCGAGAAGAACACGCCATCGCCCGCCTGGACATCCCACATTGGAATATTACAGGCCACGTAAAACCCCCAGAAACCGGTATAGATCAGGAACAGTCCAATTGCGACTAACCATGGATTACGTGGATTGATGCTCCTCGGTGTGCCATCGGCAGCAAATTTTCCGATCCGGGCACCAAGTACGACCAGTACACCGAGCGCAAAACCACCGGCAATTGCGTGTATAACACCTGACGCGTAGGCATCATGATAACCTAGCACCTGCACCATCCAGCCCTCAGCATGCCAGCCCCAGGATGCGTCGATGATCCAGAAAACCGAACCAATTAACACCGCCAATATCCAGAAACCACTAGACTTGATACGTTCGATGACGGAACCGGAAACTATTGATGCCGCAGTCCAGGAGAACAGTAAAAATGCAGCCCAGAATACGCCGTTGATTCGCTCCCAGCCGTTGAATTCCCCGGCGCCCATGTGCACGCCCATGGCCTCGCTGTTGGCAACGGCATGCGGTGCTGCAACCAGGTCGCCAATAATCCAGGGACCATTCGGAAAAGCAAAATATATCCACCAGCCAAAGAAGAAAAACGTCACCGTTACCAGCGGTATGATCATGGTATTTTTCATTAATGTGTGCATATGATTTTTGTGTCGTGAGGCTCCTACCTCGTACATACAAAAACCGACGTGTATCAGGAACATGAACACCACCGTGCTCCAGTAATAATACTCGGTAAAAATTATCCCGAGTGCCGTTAGTTCATTATCCATCTTGTTACCCCTCTATTAGTTTATTTTAATGTAAAGAAGCCATTTTGATTGGCCCTTAATCATTGATCCTAACTAATTTATATTTTTATTCTAAGGAAACTCTTTTGCCTATCAGTTAAAACCAGTACTGCTTATACCTTGTAACCGGCATCCTTGCAACCTCGTTTTCCAATCTAACCATAAAATTTTCGACCCAATTGCAAAGACCTGCATTAGCAAAAGTCTTAAACTTGACCGACTTTCCTCGTTAGCTAGCGAAGTAGGAAACATTGAATTCATACTTCAATCTAACCAACAAAAAACCTTGTGCGATTGTCCAATGCACGGTTGCTTACTACTGTATTTTGTTTATTGACCATTGTACTCAGGCAAATTTTTCATAGGCTTTGCGTAAATCAACCATTGGATGATTTCCCGCCATCTGAAATTTAACCAGTAATTCGCGTGCGATCATATCCCGCTCCTGCTGATTGTCTGGTAATTCGATGTTATCCGGAATAGTGACCCATCCGTTGATATTGCGGTCAAACACTGCAGGTGTACCTTCTTCGTATCCCATGTGCACGTCTTCGAGCCAGTTCAGATCGTTCCATCCCATCACGTCCAGATACTTCTTCAGGAATGGCGTGCAAAGCTCCATATCCGGCACCAGGTTGACATCGTAACGATAGCCGATGTGCTGGCCGATAATTTTCGCTCGCTCGGCATTGATATCCTCATCTTCGAGGGACAGATTAGCATCTTGAGTTGCCATGTGGGACTCCTTAAAAACGTGTCATGTCGGGGCGACCGACTGTGTGTTGAGTACCTGCCATTGGTACCTGGGCACAGGCAGATGCTTCCAATGTCAATGCAGCGAGATCTTCTGGCTCCAGGGAGTGGATATTGGTCTTGCCACAAGCTCGGGCGAACAGTTGAGCTTCAATCGTTAGCGTATGCAAAAAGTTGTATACCCGGATTGCACCTTCATCTGGATCCAGACGCTCACGCAACACCGGATCCTGGGTGGCGATACCAACCGGACAACGACCGGTATGACAGTGATAACAGTAACCGGCTTCCACGCCCATTTCATTCTCAAAATCGGCCTCTGGAATATCCTTGTTGCAATTCAATGCAATCAACGCTGAGTGACCGATTGCCACAGCATCAGCACCGAGCGCAATCGCTTTCGCCAGGTCCGCACCGTTACGGATACCCCCGGCATATATCAGAGTGATTTCGCCGGACTTACCGACATCATCAAGCGCCTGACGCGCCTGGCGAATCGCTGCGATACCGGGAACGCCAGTCTCTTCAGTCGCCAGGTGAGGGCCCGCGCCAGTGCCTCCTTCCATACCATCGATGTAAATTGAGTCTGGCCCTGTTTTGGCCGCCATGCGTACGTCATCATAGACCCGCGCCGCGCCGAGCTTTAGCTGAATTGGAATTTGCCCATCAGTTGCTTCACGGACTTCCTGAATTTTCAGCGCCAGATCATCAGGCCCCATCCAGTCAGGATGGCGGGCTGGCGAACGCTGATCGATACCGGCTGGAAGAGAGCGCATTTCGGCGACTTGATCGGTGACCTTCTGACCCATTAAGTGACCACCAAGACCTACTTTGCAGCCCTGGCCGATAAAGAACTCAACCGCATCGGCAAGACGTAGATGATGTGGATTAAAACCGTAGCGAGATTGAATACACTGATAAAACCATTTTGAAGAGTAGCGGCGCTCATCAGGTATCATGCCGCCCTCTCCGGAACAGGTCGCGGTGCCTGCCATAGTGGCGCCGCGAGCCAGTGCAGTCTTGGCTTCATAACTCAATGCACCAAAACTCATACCGGTAATATAGACTGGGATATCAAGTTCCAGCGGTTTCTTGGCATTTGGGCCTATGATGGTTTTGGTCAGGCATTTCTCTCGATAGCCTTCGATAACAAATCTAGTTAAGGTACCAGGCATGAAAGTCAGGTCGTCCCAGGTAGGAATCTTCTTGAATAGTGAGAATCCGCGCATACGGTAACGGCCGAGTTCAGCCTTGATGTGAATATCGTTCATCACCTCGGGCGGAAAGATAAAACTATTGCCCAGGCGGTACGGATCTATTTTTTTGTCAGACATCTAAATTCTCCAAGATTGAAACCCGTGCCTAGAGCACCAGCTTTTTCTCTGTAGGTTCGAGGTTATCGTAGTTCCACAATTGCTTACCAGAGGTCAGCTTGACCATCTTGTTTACACCGTTTGGAGCAGACATGCCATACAGAGAAAGCTTGCCTTCTAGATAACGCTTATCAAGTTCGGTTAATTCTACTTCGACACAATCAACGCCGAGGCTGGCGATAGAGCCACCAACATAAATAGTACCGTCGTACATGGAATCACCCAGATTGTCGCCAGCATCGCCGAGAATAATCATTCGGCCACGTTGCATCATAAACCCGGTAAAAGCACCGACGCTATCACCGACAATAATAGTGCCGCCTTTCTGGTCGATTCCAACACGAGCGCCGGCCTGACCTTTACAAACCAGATCACCACCTCGAATCGCGGCACCGAACAGTGAACCTGCGTTCTTTTCGATCACTATGGTGCCAGCCATCATATTTTCTGCGCAGGACCAGCCCACGCGACCAGTAATATGGATATTGGCGCCATCGTTTAAACCACAACCAAAGTAACCCAGACTACCATTGAAATTCAGGTTTAAACGATTCAGAATACCGACACCCAGAGAATGTTTTGCGCGTGGGTTGTTGATAGTGATAGTACCGACACCTGATTTCATCAACTCACGAATCTTGAGATTAATCTCAGAAATTTCCATATCGGCAGCATCGAATTCGGCCGACTCGTCGAAGTCAACTTCATACGCCCAGGGATAAGTAAAATTTTCTTCTTCAGAAGCTGAGAAAAAACGCTGCTGAGTTCGGCCTGCAAGCTGCTCTTCGTGCAGTCCCATGTCATGGGATGTCGTTACGCTGCCCATACTTTCACCTCCCCTTGATAAGGATCCCAGGTATCAATTTCACGCGGGAAAATACTGCGAATCGCCACTTCTTCCGAAGCCAGACCCACAAATTCATCACTTTCGTAAAGCACCATAGGTTTTGCACCCATCACGTCTTTGGCCATACCGAGTTGATTACCGGTTGCCACCAGATAAGTGAATACGCCGTCGAGCACATCAATCGAACGCTGCATAGCCTCTTCCAGTTCATCCCCCTGGTCGATACGATCAGCGATATAAACCGCGATCAGCTCGGAATCGCAATCAGACATAAATCTATGGCCACGATGTTCGAGGCCACGACGGTATGTCCAGTAGTTAGTCAACTGACCATTATGGACAACCGATACATCATTGAACGGGTAAGCCCAGTAAGGATGCGCAGAACGAATATCAACATCCGACTCGGTCGCCATACGAGTATGACCGATTGCATGGGTGCCAATAAAACTATTAATTCCGTATTGCCCGGAGACCTGGCCTGCATCGCCCATGTCTTTGATCAATTCAAGCGCTTTGCCAACCGAGAGAATTTCAACCCCTTCAATATCTTCAACAAAATCAATCAGACGCTTCAGATCGCCGTCAAATTTAAAATGATAACGAAACGCATATTCGGTTGCTTCTTCCTTTTTGGTGACTTCTGCACCTATTTCTGCAAGACGTGCGTCTACCGCTTCTTTACGTTCAACAACCTGGCGAAGAATATCAAAACCGGTTTTCATTTCTTCCTGCTCGGCGACCTTAAAGCGCAATATCAATACGCCTTCTTCGCCTTTTCCGTAGAGTGCAAAACCGGTGGAGTCCGGCCCGCGATGCTTCAGGGCCTGAAGCATCTGGGTCATCTCGTTACCGATATCACTGCTTGCACCACCTTTCCAGATTAGTCCAGCAATACCACACATAAGTTATTCCTCTTTAAGGTTAAATTGTTCGAATTTATTTTATTTGGCTTAAACCAATCACCGAGAGACTCAAAATCAGTCTTAAGGCAGACAATCGAGATAAGTTTCAACATCCCAGTCAGTAACTGTGGCGTTGTATCTTTCCCATTCATCACGTTTGTAATGCTCGAATACTCTGAACATCTCGCCCGGCATCGACGACTTGATGACTTCGTCGTTACGCAACTCTTCCAGCGCATCGCCTAAGGACATCGGCAGTTTTTTGACTTTTTTCCCGGCATCAATCGCTTCGTAAATATTGCGTTCTTCAGCTTCGCCCGGATCGAGATTGTTGTCGATACCATCGTCGAATGCTTTCAACAACGCCGAACCCATCAAGTAAGGATTTACCATCGAATCAACCGAGCGGTATTCAAAACGCCCTGGCGCCGATACCCGTAGAGCACAGGTGCGATTCTGATAACCCCAGTCAGCAAAAACGGGTGCCCAGAAACCGGTATCCCATAAACGGCGGTAAGAGTTGACCGTTGAAGAACCGATTGACGTCAATGCACCCAGATGTTTGATCACGCCACCGATAGATTGCAGACCAATTGGCCCTGGCGCACGTTCATCGATTGCAGGATCTGGCATGAAAGTGTTTTCGCCACCAACCCGGTAAGTGAAAGAACCTTCCATACCGGGTAAAGAGTCAAAACCAAGTTTGTTGACCTGGTCTTCACCGCCACGCCACAAAGACATATTGTGATGACAGCCCGAAGCTGACACACCCATGAAAGGTTTGGACATGAAGCAGGCGATCAGATTATCTTCACGCGCAACCTGCGCACAGATCTGACGATAAGTGGTCAAACGATCAGCGTTACGTAGTACATCGTCATACTGAGTATTCAATTCAAGCTGACCGGGAGCATCTTCGTGATCGCCCTGGATAATATCCAGTCCCATTTGTATTGAGTATTCAATGACCTTCATGAAAGTAGGACGTAATTCTTCAAATTGGTCAATGTGGTAACAGTTTGGCTTGGTGACGCCACCATCAGGCTTGCCGTCTTCACCGCGTTTGAGCCACATCATTTCGGGTTCAGTACCGCAACGCATTTCCAGGCCGTGTTTGTCCTGAAATTCCTCATGGATACGCCGCAGATTACCGCGACAATCTGACGTCAGAACACCACCTGGATTATCGCGTTCCTCGCGGTTGCGAAACAAGGTGCAGAATACGCGGCCGACTCGCTTGTCCCAGGGTAATTGGCAAAAAGTTTCTGGATCAGGAATTCCGATCAGTTCCCATGATTCTGCGCCGTAACCGATATAGTCACCGTGCCGGTCGGTAAACAGGTTTGCGGTTGAACCGTAAACCAACTGGAACCCTTTTTCTGCCAGTCGTTCCCAGTGCGCTGCAGGAATTCCTTTACCCATGATCCGGCCGGTAACCGAAACAAACTGGTAGTAGATATAATCAACGCCGGTTTCTTTAATTTTTTCACTGACCTGTTTAACCAGCTCTGCGCGACCGGGTGCATTGACGGTTTGCTCTAAATCTGTTGAATCCTGACTGACCATTTTCTGACCTCTTTTATTGAATAGAGAAATCCCACTGTGAGGATATTTATTTTTGTTTATGGGTTCTGCTTTTTTCTAGATTCCGGAAAGATTTATATTTTATAAAGAACAAATTGTCTTCCCTTGAATCGCTTTTATTTGTATATCTTATTTTTCACAAATTAAAACACCAGCCATCAATTGTTGCAAACCAAAACCCGAAAACTCTTAATACCAACTGTGTACCACTTTAAATTTTTGGTATAGGATTTAGTACATACATTGTTATAAGCGAATTAGCGATCAAATTATTGTTAGCCGCATTAACTCATCTAAAGTAAACCGGAGACTCTTTTGAATAATCAGGAACAAGAGATTTTACATCCAACCAAAGGTGCAACTATTGTATTCACCCACCTGAAAGAAGCATTAATTGGCGGGCAATTTCATTATGATGAGCGATTACCATCAGAACGGGAACTTGCGGCAACCTACGGTGTTGCACGCGGCACCATTAGATCTGCATTGCAACGACTGGAAAAAAATCACCTGGTCAAAATAAGAACGGGCAGCGGTACATTCTCCACTTTCAATGCACAATTCGATAACGGTGATATTGCAGAAGATACCAGCCCACTGGAATTGATTGAAGCTCGGCTGGCTATAGAACCTTATATCGTAAAACTGGCAACCAGTAATGCGACAAACCGTGATTTAAAATTGCTGGAAAACTGCCTGGTTCAGCTTGAACGGACAAATTCTAACCCCTCTGCTTTTTCTACCGCTGACGAAGAGTTCCACCTGTTATTAGCCAGGTGCAGTCAAAACCGGCTAATCATCTGGATGTATCAAAGAATAAACGATATTCGCACCCACCCTCAATGGGCCAGCAATAAAGATAAAGTGCTGACAGCTGACAAGATTGAACAATACAATATTCAGCATCGTGCCATTGTTTGGGCGATAAAACAGCGCGATGCAAAGCGTGCAATCGAATCAATGCGGCAACACCTTATTAAAGCAAGACAGGATCTTGAAGGTGAAAATGATCAAATCTATTAATGGAGCACTAAACTAGATTATCTGACGATCAGGCAACTAGTCTCAGCATTGTTGATAACCTTGCGCGAGACACTACCCAAAATCGTACCCTTTAGCTTACCCATACCCCGAGTTCCTACCACGATCATGTCCACTTTTCGTCGCCTGGCAAAGTCGAGAATACTGGTTGCAGGATCACCAGTTCCGATCGCGGTTTGAACTTTGTCAGCGCCGGCTTTTTCCGCTTTTTCCTTAGCGTTTCTTAACACTGACTCAGCGATCTTGCGCATAATTTCCTCACGGGCATCACTGAACGATTCAAACTGATTGAATTCCAGTTCTGGAATTTCCTTAATTTCAAAGGGTAATTGCATATCGCGAATTACGTGAACGATGAGCAATTCAGCGCCATGTTGTCCAGCAAATTGAACAGCCATTTCCAATGCACGGTTCGAAGCCGCCGATGCATCTGTTGCTACTAAAATTTTATTGATCATACTGTTTTGTTCCATAAGGGAAGTGTTACGCCACACCTAATGCCTTTTTACGTTCGCTTGCCCAGGTGCGTAAGATTTGGTCAACTGCCAAACCAATAAAAGCGACACACAGGCCAAGCATAAGTCCGTTGCCGATCCCGAATTCATCCGATAATGATTTCAAAATTAACTGTCCCAGATCATCGGTTCCAATCATGGCACCGATGATGACCATAAATAAGGCAAAAACGACGGTTTGATTAATGCCCAGCATGATGTGGGGAAAGGCAAGCGGTAATTCAATCTGGAGCCATCGCTGCATACGATTGACGCCTGACATCGAACCAGCATCCTGTAAAGACTGCGGCACGTTGCTCAGGCCTTCTACCGTGTAGCGGGTTGCAGGGATAGTGGCATAGATGATAACGGCAATTAACACCGACGTATCAGTAACACCGAAGAGCATGATGACCGGGATCAAATAAATGAACGAAGGGAAGGTCTGAAAGGTATCACAAACCAGCAATATGGCCTTTGTCGTGAATCTGGTCTGAGCACACAAAGAACCGGCAATCAGTCCTATTGTAGCCGATATAATTACTCCAAATGTTGCCATGTAAGCCGTAATCAGAGCTCTGTCCCACCATTCTGTAGAAGCAATAAAGAGCAGCAAACCACCAACAACCAGCGCTGATCTAAGGCCACCCACGATGTAGGCAATTCCCATTACCAATACAAAGGTCGCTGACACCGGCATACTCAGATAGGCATTTTTCATTGGTACCAGCACATTTACGATTAATCCCACATTGAAGACTTGCAGGTTCGAGTACCAATTGTCGACGATCCAGTCCACGCCGGATTGCCAGAAGAGTTCTGTCGTTAATCCCTGGTTGTGGGGAATGAGGTAAAAATAATTGATGCCATCTTGAAAAATAAGACGCCCAAAGAAGGCCAATACGATGCCTCCCAGTAAGATCCCACCCATAATTAAGGAATACTTGTGGCGTTCGACAAAAGAAAGATCCGCAAAATAGTCAATTTGCTTGTTCGCCCAGCCCAGAGACAGCTTATCCAGAACCACGGCAATCAACACAATACAAATACCCAGTTCCAGGGCTTGCCCTATCCTAAGCTGATTCAGTGAAAGCAATAAATTGAAGCCCAGACCCTTCGCACCGATAAAGGATGCAATTACAGCCATGGCCAGGCATTGCATGATGACTTGATTGACGCCGACCAGAATATCGTGCCTCGCCGTTGGAATCAGCACCTTAAACATGAGCTGGATCTTGTTGCAACCATTCATCAGACCCGCCTCAAGTACTTCAGGGGATACCCCTTTGAGACCCAATAAAGTCAGTCGGATCATTGGCGGCGTTGCAAAAATAACGGTTGCGATGGCACCCGCATGATCACCCACGCCAAAAAAAACGGTTACTGGTACCAAATAGGAAAAATGCGGCATGGTCTGGGCGACATTAAGTAGAGGCATCAATGCGGTTTCAAAAGCTTTATTTTTATAAGCCACAACAGCCAGAAAAACCCCGAGCATCACAGATAGCGGTGCCGCAATCAATACGAATGAGAGCGTTTCCATCGCGGGTTCCCACTGACCAAAAATAGAAATGTATGCAGTTGCGCAACCCACCAAAATTGCTAGCCCTCGTCCATTGAGTGCGTAACCCAGCGTAATCGCGACTCCGGCAACTACGGTCCAGGGCAGTGCGGGCCAATAAGCCCACTTATTTTCGCTAATCCAGTCCCAGCTGGTGAAAGCGACGATGGTTTTTTGGCCACCCACCAGAATCTCACGAATAAATTCAATACAGAAAAGCACGGCACGCGATATGGATCGGGTGATTTCTATCATCAGTGCCGATTCTTCGTAATCCTCGATTTCCACATTATAGGTTTGAATCGGTAACCATTCGAACATGAGGAATTCGACTGAATTATTCAATATTTTCGGAACCGCTGCCAAAAATGCAGGCAGGCGCCACAGGATGTTGTTTTCCGAAGGTTCAATTGCATAACATAGCAGGAAGAATACGGCCAACAACACTGCAAATTGAGCGAGCTTCGGATGTTTTGATAAAGAATCCATAGGTTATGCACCTGCTGTTTGACTGGTACTTAAAGTCTCTTTTTCATCCTTGCCAAACAGTATATGAATGATTGATGTCCTATGTAGAACACCGATCGTATCGTTATTGTCGTCAATAACAGCGACGGGTTTTGGATCGTTTAAAACGGCTTCGGCAACCGTTTCGATGACCGCGTCATGAGGTACTTTTAAATCACTTAAATCCAGATCGTTACCCACTTCATCCATCACGTTCTTACAGGTCAATACCCTCTCGCGTGGAACTTCATTGGTGAACTTGGCAACGTATTCGGTCGCCGGATGAAGAACTATATTGGCCGGCGTATCGCACTGTTCAATGATACCGTCTTTCATGATTGCAATTCTGTCAGCCAGGCGCAGGGCTTCGTCAAAGTCATGCGTGACAAACAGAATGGTTTTATTCAGCATTTCCTGCAGTCGTAAAAATTCATCCTGCATTTCTTTTCTGATCAGCGGATCAAGCGCTGAAAAGGGTTCATCGAGGAACCAGATATCAGGCTCAACCGCCAGCGATCTGGCAATACCAACGCGTTGTTGCTGTCCGCCGGACAATTGCCTCGGGAAGTAATTTTCACGCCCTGTGAGATCGACAAGATTGATCATGTCCATGGCTCTTTTCATACTATCCTGTGTGCTTGTGCCCTTTACCTGCAAAGGGAAAGCAATGTTTTCGAGTACGGTTTTATGGGGTAACAATGCGAAGCTCTGAAATACCATACCCATCTTGTTGCGACGAAGTTCCATCAGTTCCCTGGAATTCATGGCGAGTAAATCTTCGCCATCAATATGAATGCTTCCGTCTGTAGTATCAGTCAGCCTCGAAATACAGCGCAGCAGCGTTGATTTCCCGGATCCAGACAGACCCATGACGATGAGCATTTCACCCCGGTAAACTTCCAAAGATGCATTGTTAACGCCAAATATACAACCGGCTTCCTTAAAGGCTTCGACATCGATGTTACCATTCGATTTCGCCATCATAGCCGCAGTGTTATCGCCGAATATCTTGTAGACGCCATCGCACTTGATGACCGGTTGATCGGTATTATCGGCAGAAGAATTGGTACTGCTGCTGGTTTCGTTAGTCATTTTTTTGTCCTTGGAGTCATCTCAAATCGCTATTGCAGTGATTCTGACCATTTCAGCACCCCTCCTGGACTTATGCAACCCTAACCAGGCTCGCTACTGACGAACTAATTAACCAGTTCCTTACATAACTGAAAGAGTAGCCAGGAATCCCTCCCTGGGTCGCGATAACCAGGGGAGGGTTTCAAACTCAACGATGCTCCTTCCTTAGAAAGGAGATGCAGGAGCATCTATATTGCGAACCTTATTATTTTGTGAAAGGCATCCAGACATCTTTGTTATCAGCCAACCACTTCTTGGCAGCGTCCTGATGGCTCAGTTTATCGACGTCAACCAGCGCGGCCATTTGACCAACCTGTGTCGTGGTGAAGGATAATTTACTGAACGTCTTATAAGCAGCCGGGTGCGTTTTGGGGAACTTGTAATTTGCTGCTTTTTTCAACCAGCCTTTCGGTGAACCACAACTTCCATCACCACCATCAGCGATTCTGCAACCATCGGTATATTCAGGAAACTGGATGAAGTCAAAGCCTTCTGCATCGGTAAAGTTTGGCGTCCAGTTAAACGTAATTATGCCACGGCCTTCTTTCTTGGCAGATGCTAATTCTGCCCAGATAGCATCAGCACCGCCTGCAAACTTCACGACATACTTGTCACCAAGTCCCAACGCCTTGATTCGATTAGGCATCAGGTCGCCATGCCAGCTTTGGGGCCCTTCCAGAATACGACCCTTGCCACCGGAATCTGCTGTTGCAAATACATCTTTACAGTTTTTTAATGCTTCCCAGTTTGGCAGACCAGGGCAGAGGTTGTTTTCGACCACATAATGAGGAACACCCAGTTCTTCCAGGGTGGCTGCAGCATGTGTTCCCGCATCGATAACTCCGCCTTTTGCCATCGCCTTGTAGAATGACTTGCCGAATGTAGACTGCCAAACTTCGTGCGAGATAGTGATATCACCAAGACGAATAGCTTCGTAAACGGCCTGTGAATCAGCCGGTTTGTACTCGACATTATCGCCCAGGCTTTCAAAGATTCCGCCAATAACGTAAGCCATTACTACCTGGCTGGACCAGTTGTGTGTCGGAATTACGATTGGTTTGCTTGAGTCTTTGGCTATTGCTGCGCTCGAGCCAAACGTGAGCACAGCGCCCACTATAATGGTACTTAGGGTTTTATTGATAGAAAACATATCTTCTCCTCTTTGTTTATAGATTATTATTTGTCGGTTTAAAATTATCTAGCTGGCTTAAAATCCATAGAGCATACCTTCTGGAAATTAAAATTGCAGATGGGTCTTGAAATGTAGATTCAGATTCATGTCGCCGTCTTACAATTTAGCTTTTTAAAATTTTAAGGAAATACTGAGACTTATATATTGTTGTTGGAGTCTCAATTTACATGATATCCAGATTTTTTAATAAACTACATGTACAAATGTTGTACCAATGGTACATTTTTGGTGATTTGAATGATTCGTGATAGCTTGCCTTGCCAGTTTAAGTACAGATGATATTGGAAGTATCATCCGACGCCAGCTTCTATACCCCTCGTACTCGCTCCTTTCTGGGATCATAATGAGCAAAAACAACAACCTCGCAGGGAATTCGTTTCTGGTGTCCATCCATTTTCCCTACTTCAAGTTTGTTACCAACTTTACTGTGTTCAACATTGATACGGCATAGCGCAATATTCTTGCACAATATAGGTGATATGACACCACTGGTGATACTGCCAACTTGATTACGGCCGATATACACGCCATCACCATTAGCAGCAGGTTCTTCTCCGGCCAGATCCAGACCAACCAGAATTCTTTGTGGATTGGCTTTTCTTTGCTCCAACGCCTGCCGACCAATAAAGTCATCCTGCTTGGTTTTTAATGGGACGGTAAAACCAATACCCGCTTCGAACGGATCGGTCTGGTCACAAAATTCGTAACCTGCAAATATCAATCCGGCCTCGATTCTCAGCATATCCAGCGCCTCAAGACCCAGTGGTTTGATATCAAATTCCTGCCCGGCCTGCCATATTTCATCCCAAACCTGTTCAGCCTGAGAAGGATGACAAAATACTTCGTAGCCACGTTCACCGGTATAACCTGTGCGCGATACCAGTATCGGAATACCCATCTCGCCGCCGATTCGAGCAATCGAAAATCGAAACCAACCAAGCTCCTCAATATTTGCCTGATCTGGTCGAGTCCAAATAATCTTTCTCATCACATCAAGACTTTTTGGTCCCTGCACCTGAAGATTATGCAACTGGTCTGTCGAGTCTTTAACCCATGCTTTCAAACCGCGCTCCAGTGCCTGTTGTCGTAACCACAGACCCGAGTTATCACTGCCGCCGATCCAGCGGAAGTTATCTTTGCCCAGACGGAACACCGTGCCGTCATCGATCATGCCGCCGGATTCATAACACATGGCGGTATAAACCACCTGCCCGGGACTAAGCTTTCGGACATCCCGGGTCACGCATGTTTGTAGCAATATTTCAGCATCTGGCCCGACCACTTCGTATTTACGTAGTGGAGAAAGATCAGTAACAATGACACCTTGCCGACAGGCCCAATATTCAGCGACATTGCCATGATTGATAAAGTTACTGGCCAGCCAGTAACCGTTATATTCCACGAAATTTCTGGTCAGTCCTGAAGTTCGTGAATGAAAACCGGTTTCTTTTGTCATTTCAGCTTCTTCGTCAGTAGTTTTTCTAAAAGCAATAGTGCGTTTAAACAAGTTCTTTTCTGGATAAACGCGAAGGTGGATATCTGTCGGGTTCCAGCCATTAGCTGGATCAAT
>Ga0256847_1000877_pt1 | contig 16981 bp, 11 predicted proteins | sample TeddybearmetaG_FD_189099 | JGI IMG/M metagenome (GOLD analysis project Ga0256847, IMG submission 189099) | Hydrothermal vent microbial communities from East Pacific Rise, Pacific Ocean - Teddybear | ecosystem: Environmental > Aquatic > Marine > Hydrothermal vents | place: Pacific Ocean: East... | reverse complement strand
GCTGGTCTTCCAGTCTGCCAGCCATTCGAGTTTTTCCTTTTCTGTATATTGATGCATAATTTATTTTATCATGCAAAAATAAGGTCTTAGATGATTCCAGGCAATATGTCAATGCCCGAATGCTTACGGTAAATTCACAAAAAGCATCAATCGTAAGAAAACAGATGTCATGGATTGTCAATGGATTCAGAAGATGCATACACTGGGATTATTGCCTTCTAGTTTTTTACCAGATGAGACTACAGAAAAACTGCTTACATTATGTCGACATAGGAATAATATGTTAAGTCAGAAAGCAGATACTTCATATAAAATGCAGAAATTTCTAAAATGGTTGAATCCCTTTCTTTTTTAATACATCCCCTAGATTCATAATTGATACTTTTGATTAACTACTAAAGTTTCGCATGAGATATTACAATTGTCGAAGACACTAATTAAAAAAGAGCAGAGCCATGCCGCTAAACTGAGGGGGACTGACTGAACTCGAAGAGTGACGACGATAGTCGACAAAGGAGGGAACGCGTTAGCGGTGGGCTGCCAACCCATCCTGCAATGCAGGTTTCTTCATTTATGAAGCTGTCGCTTCAAACTATCTACGATAGATCATTCAGTCACATTCGCAGCAGAGCCTTTTTAGCGGCTTGATTCTTTTGTTTCGTTTTCTCATCAAGGATGATGACTAAGTGTTCTTTTATGAAATAAAAGTGATAATGAAATTATCAAATGAAGGAACGCGATAGCGGAGGGTAAGCAAAGCCGGTAGTATATCCGCCCACCACTATCGTGTTCCTTCACTTGAAGCACTGTCGTACTTCACTCAATTGCATTGAGGTTGTTCAGTCCCGAGCGACAATATTGGTTTAAAATATATACTTCATTATTAAAAAGAATCAACACAATTAAACACAATGCTTAATTTGTTGTATATCAATACATTACATAAAATAAAAATCCAATATTACCAATTTTGATCTTTAAATATATTCTAAAGAAAAGTGAGGTAAATCATTATATATGAATACTTTATGGAATCATATATACAACTTATCCATATATAATGGATTGAATATCAATAATGTATTTAATGCGAAACTTTAGTTATTTATTGATGATTGAATAAAATTTATTTATTTCTTGGTGATTGATGATCGCAATTTACATGAGAATGTGCTGTAGGGTTCTCATAAAATATGTGAAACCGTAGATGATTGTTTTAAACAGGGAATATACCGAAGTGACCTGATTAGCCTCATCTATCGAAAATTCATAATTATGATATGCTGGTTAGAATCCTGAAAGAATTATAGGATTTACGTTGTTAAAAACTGCTCCGGCTATAGGTCTAATTGACTTATTTATAAATGTAGCAGTATATCAAATTGGATACTCACTCCACTTCTATAAAGGGAGCGTTATATTTTGTAATGATTATTTTAAAATTTGGGTAATGCACGTAAGGTCCATCAATGATCAAATGGTTCTGAAAATCAGATGTTTTCGTTCCAATGATAATCTGTGTTTAGATTTACGGTAGTGGATAAGAATTGGAAATTCGCCAATTACCATTGGGAATCATATTATGTACTCCTTGAATTTGCTCCAGAGAATAAACCCTGGAGCAAATTTCAATTCTTGTTGTTCATTTTTCAGTTCGGCTTAATTATAGAATTATGCCAAATTGTAATGATAGATAAACCATGTTATTAACTGCCTTCTTTGTTTGTTAGTAAATAACAGACTAAATATGTCGTAACCTCATTTTGATAAGTAAAAAGTAGCGGTGCCAAATTAAAAACATTGCCGGGTTTAGGTAAATTTGCATTGGCAGTAATGACACTCGGAGTTCCATTCAATGCAGTCGTAGCGGCATTTTTGAAGTCCAAGTCTAATCGACATCCTCTTACAACTCCACGGAGGTAAATCCCGATTCCCGCTGCATAGTCTCCCGTATCTTGAAATACTGTACTATGTTTTATTCTTTTCTTCGTTAAATATTGCGACAGAGGACTACTATCCAATTCGTTTTGCCACTTATGCGCCCACCATCCTTTTTTCCCATTTTCCCCTTTTTCCGATTCCCAATATTGACCATGTAAAGGCAAGGTGGATAAGATGCCATAATTATTCGGAGCATTATCCGGAGTAGCAGGAATCGTCATATATGTTGCAACACCTTTCATAACCGAGATGGCTAATCCTACAGCCACAGATTTATTGGTATTTGAAATACCGGAGTATTCAATCAACCCGCCAATTAAATTACCTTGATCACCAGCCCAGTATCGATTAGGCGTAAAGGCAGGAGAGGGCGGATAAGAGTTGTCATCACCTTTAGTTGCGGCGTATGTAGGGACACGTTCTCTAATCAAAATGGGAGGATGATCAGTACCAATTTTTACGTCATTTACTGACTTTCCAAATAGATTAAACAAATGATATTGATCGGTATCCTTCAAATAGGGTGCAAGCTCAGTCACCGGATAAACTTTTTGATCTTTATCGTCATTCGCTCCAAGCCAATCTTCCAACGCAAATTTATAGATGGCATCTGCTTGTGTTTTATATATGGTGTCCCAGACTATATCATTAATCGTAGACTGATCATCGTCAAAACAATTCTCTAACTCTGACTTATTTGCTGCCACTGGCCCTGTAATTGTAATTTGAGGTCCAGCTTCTTTTATCTGAAGCCCGGATAAGATCCCTGTTGCAGATAAAGCGGAAAGTTTAGTGGACAGTGTATCAGCAGCCAACTCAGTATCACAGTGCACGGTGACGATAGTTTCTCCGGCTGACCTCGAAAGGTACTCATATGTGGTAGTATCAATATAGATGTAACCTTGATTAGGTCGCTTTGAGATCGTTGAGGGAAGAGGGGTTTGTTGTTTGGCCATAAAGGCTTTCTGCATTTGGGAGCACATTCTTAAGTACAAACCAATCATCAAAGATACTTGACTTGTATCCATCCAAGCCTCCATAGGCGTGTTCAAAAAATCTCCAGTACTACCGTAATTTTTTGTGTAATAAGCTGTCGCCCACGTTATTTGATCAGGAGTTAATGCATCATACTGCCATGCTCCACCTGTGAAACGTGGAACGGCCCAACTATCAGTGGGATTTCCATTTTTGTCTTTGCTCAAGTAATATGAATTTGAAGTCGGCCAGGAAACGTCCTTCTTACCTTCATTCACAGTCCCTTTTGGAGAAGGATGAGGATCCTGTTTAGGATCGTAATATCCATTAAAAGTATTTGCGGTTCCTTTATGAAACAATCCCCGATCTGTGACGTGATCCTGAGTGATTTTTGCTGTTACGTCCGGAAATTTTTTTTGATGGTCCTTCCAAACATCGTTTAGACCTGTAATTTCACTTGTGGCCATGGTCTTATAATCTCCTTCGTAAAGTACACCCCATAAATTAAGAGCGATGTTTTGAAAGATTTTAAGACGTGCAGCGGTTTGAAATACAGGCTGGTATGCCGGGTCAAAAGCTTTGGCGCTCGCCAGAGCATACCAGGAATAATCATCATATTGGATGGTTGAATTATTCAGAGTACCAGTTAAATAACCATCCTGGAATGCTGTAAAAAAGATGTCCAGATCGCTTGAGTTCGGAAAATAAGTTGGAGTAGGTGTAATACCATTGGTTGGATTGTCATGCTCCCAGGCCAAGAGTAAAAAATCAAGAAATGAATCCGCTGTACATCCTTCTCTCCAAAAGTTGGAACTCCCAGTGGATACTTCCTGAAAATAGGTGATGTAATTGCCAAATGTTTTACTCGCTTGTTCTAGGTAATTTGTGGTTGTTAAAGCCATAATATTAATAATTTTTTGGTGTTTACAAATTTAACAATATTTCTTACAATCTAAACCCTCTTGTTCAAATAGTGTGTATCACAAATTGCACAAAAAGTAAATCATAATTGTTTGTTTAGTTATTAACATTGTCATCCTGGACTGCAGTGAAACATTGTCATCCTGAGCCCCAAATAGCGCTTTGCTGCTATAAAATTAAAGTAATGACAAGTGGGTTAATATATGAATTGTATTTACATTATATATTTTATTAATATATAATACACTGAATACATGTAACTTAAAAACTTGTCATAGATAGCGCAGTCAAAGGAAGACAATGTTATTATTGCAGTAATTTCGACCGCAGTGGAGAAATCTAGCTCTTGATGTAATAAAATGGTGGATTTCTCCACTTCGGTCGAAATTAAAGTAAAGGCAAACTCCTTGATTCTTCGACTTCGATGAATCTTCGCTCAGAATGACAAGGAGTGCCCGACTGCGCTGGCGCTTCGCTCAAGATGACAAGGAGCTTATTTTCTTGAGAAAGTGCAATTTGTGATACACACGTTCAAATAGTGATGTCGGAAGCTGAGTTTGTCCAGTGCTGGGGTTGTAGAATTCCGCAGATATTTACCGATTTAGATCTATTGCATGGCAAGGCTAGATGTCCTCGTTGATTGTAGGAGTAGATTTTCTTTTGGTGTGTCTACAACAAAAGATCAACTCGTTGAAAAACATGAATTATGGAAAGATTTTGATGATATAGATTGGCTGATAATTTTAGAAAGAATAAAGAACGACCCTTTTAAATTATACGGATTTATACCATTCTCTTATACCATTCTTGGAATTGAACATGTTCATGAATTCCTAAAATTAAAAGAAGTTAAGCAGAAATTGTCTAAATACGTTGATAGCGGAAAACGATTTCCAATTCACTCTATAACAGAAAGAGATATTAATTATTATCAAGACAATAGATTAGTAAAGGAAGAAACTAAAAATTCTAATAGGAAATATAAAGATCAAGGAGCAACTGTTATAGAAGAATATCAAGTTCAAAGTCGAAGAACTGTTGAGAACATAATAAAACGATATATAAGAAAAATTAAGAGAAAAGAAATTACATTAATCACGTATAAAGAATTGTGTGTGGAGAAATAGTTAGTAAGTGAAAGACGTATAAATAATAGATAAAAAACACATAACAATTAGCAACAAATGTCTATGGGTGCAGGGTCAATTTGAAAGAAATATGTGGAAGGATTTTGTAATGGAAATCTAAAGTACTACACGATGATTTTGATAAATCAGTTCCTTTATTTCAGATAGCGATTTACGCTATCCGATCCTATTCGACGAATAGGACCATGCAGTCAGATTTTTGGCAGTGTCTCCCTACCTTTCAGTTCGGGAGATAAATTGTACTGGACAGCTATCGGTGTTTTTCAGTAGTGTGTATTTTCAATATTTCGATCTTCCTCAATAGATGGGAAAAGGTCTAAATTCAAAGATCGCTTTCCTTGGAGATTGCCTATTAAATGGCAAATATTTTAGATTTTCGAATATCAAAATGACTTTTTAAAGGTTAAGAAATGAATTTCATTTTGGATTGGGCATAGCTCCGCCTGATCAGTCATTGACTAAACGTTATCTAATATTCACCTTTTTATCTTTTGCCATAAATCTAAGAGGCGGTCTACAAGGAGAACCGCGGATAGCAGGAATCATGGCAATAATGACCATCTCCCCTTGACCACAACATGGACATAAATAGAGGTCTTTACCAGTAGACATTTTGATAAATTCTCTGGTAGTCATTTTTACCTTTGGTGTTGGAGGTGGTGCATTAAGACTTGCCCTTGCTCTGGCCAAATCTTGTTTTTTAGTTCAACATTGAGTGATCATGTCATTTTCGCCTAAACGTCTCAAAACGACAGATACTTTTGGACGTTATGGCTCATAGTTTAAAAGAAAATGGATTTGATTAAAGGTGAAATTGAAAGGAAAAGTACCCCTCAGCTTTTTGGAGTTAAGAGGATTGGGAATTGAACAAGAGAACAACGAAATAAAGAAGAAAGATGAAGGGACTTGAGGAATTAGTTTTTATAAGCGAGATTGTGCTGCAATCAAAGATTGCACAACATGCTGCTGATCGATTGCAAGCTACTCAAGATCAATTCGATCAAATTGAAGTTTGGTGTTCAATTCAATCGATCCTTGTGGCTGCTGGAAATGTTTCAAAGATTCTCTGGGCCCCTCATAAGAAATATGAGACTCTCGGTCAAAAATTGCGGAAGCTACTTAATGTCGATAAGAACATTCTTCTTTCTGATCGCAAATTCCGCAATCATTTTGAACACTATGACGAGCGAATTGAAGATTGGTTCAAGAATCAATCCTCGGTAGTCTACAGGGACTTGTCAATCAATCCATTCAAATCAATCTGGGGGAATTTTCCAGTCTTCAATCACCGTGCATATAATCCTTTGAATAATACTTTGACTTTTCGTAGTGAATCGTTGGATTTGGACGCTGTATTGAATGCACTCAAAGAAATTAGAGTTAAGTGTGGACCCTTCGCCCTTCCATAAAGAGTCAAGTACTTATAATCTAAACTAACAGAAATAAAAAATATTTTCCATTTTCATCTTTAGATAATTACGTATTATCCTGTTTTTCTAATTCTAAGATTCTTTGTTTAGAGTAAGCACTTTTAAATCAGACAAATATTTCATTTGTCTTTATAGCTGATCCAATCCAGGTACCACATGCAAGTTTGAAATATTATCAATGAATTATATCTTTAGGGCATTGAGATGACGTTGATCGATGATTGTCTGTTTTTGTAGTCGTGTATACTCGTTTATTACTTGAATATACACGGATAAGGAGATTGATTAAATTATTGTTGACTCTATATCGTACTTAACCATAAGTAATTATGAAACTAATATTTATCCAAACTGGTGGAACAATTGATAAGGATTATCCTCATACAACTAAAGGTTGGGCATTTGAATTTGGCGAGCCTGCAACTAACAGAATATTAGAAAAACTAAACCCTTCATTTGAGTATGAAGTACTTACCTCTTGTCAAAAAGACAGCCTTGAAATTACAGAAGAGGATAGAAAAAGTTTAGTCGAACTAATACAGAATCATAAACAAAATAAATTCATTATTACACACGGAACTGATACAATGATGGAAACAGCTACTTTTCTTAAAGAGCGTATCAAAGACAAGTTAATTGTGATTACTGGTGCTATGCGACCAGAAAGGTTTAGCAACTCAGAAGCATCAATAAATGTAGGCTGCGCTATTGCAACGGCAAATTTAATGGAGAAAGGCGTTTTTATTGCTATGCATGGAATTGTAAAAATCGAGTCAGAAATAAAGAGAGATTTAGAAACTGGAAAATATTACTAATATGAAAATTATAAACACTCCTAAAATGCCAGTGAGTAATGGACATTACTCACAATGTATAGAACAATGGTATTTTGTATTTATCCGGGCAGCTGCCCAGAGACATAGAAACAAAACTTATTCCTCCTACAATTGAAGCGCAAACAAATTTAGTTTTGAAAAATGTTGAAACCATATTAAAAGAAGCAGGGAGTAATAAAAATAATGTATTACAAGTACGTGTCTATATTTCAAATATTGAACTATGGAACAAAGTTAATGATGGATATAGCCGTTTTTTTGAAAACCATAAACCTGTAAGGTGTATTATTCCAACGCGTGAATTACATTTTGGATGTTTAATAGAATTAGAAGTAACAGCTGTGAAGTGATTTAAAAACGTATGTTAAAATGATTTGTATGTGCTTGATTTTCAAATTGAAACGATTTTTAAGAAGCATAGCATTAGCTACGTGCCGAAAAAATTGTGAAGAGTTGAGAATCAATGACATGCAAAGGGTTTAACAATATGTTTTTAAATCACTTCTATATCAAACACTTAAAATTATGTACAAAGAAGATATTATTCAAGTTCATAAAAGAATTGAACCTTATATTCACAAAACACCGGTTCTTACTTCTACACTGATTAACAATATAGCAGGAGCAAATATCTTTTTTAAATGTGAAAATTTTCAAAAAATGGGAGCATTTAAAATGCGTGGAGCTACTAACGCTATTATGCAACTATCCGATGACCAAAGAAGCAAAGGAGTAGTAACACATTCTTCGGGCAACTTTGCTCAAGCACTCTCTTTGGCAGCACAAAGTTTAGGCGTTAAAGCATTTATAGTAATGCCATCTTCTGCTCCACAGGTTAAAAAGGATGCTGTGAAAGGCTATGGAGGAGAAATTACTGAATGTGAACCAACCCTGATCGCAAGAGAAAATGCAGCAAAGGAAATCGAGCAAAAAGAAGGCGCTACATTTATTCATCCTTCTAATGATATGGATGTGATTTTAGGACAAGGAACTGCAGCTAAAGAATTACTAAAAGAACATCCAGATTTAGAATATATCTTTACACCTGTTGGTGGAGGTGGTTTAATTGCTGGAACAGCGTTATCTGCACGTTATTTTGGTAGTAATTGCAAAGTAATTGGTGGAGAACCATTTGAAGTAGACGATGCATATCGCTCATTACAAAGTGGCATTATTGAATCGAACACATCTGCGAATACCATTGCCGATGGACTTAGAACACATTTGGGAGATATAAATTTTCCCATTATCCAGCAAGGTGTAGAAAAAATAATACGTGTAACTGAAGAGGAAATTGTAACTGCTATGCGATTGATTTGGGAGCGTTTGAAAATAGTTGCAGAGCCATCTTCTGCTGTGGCGTTAGCCGCTTTATTAAAAGAAAAAGAATCTTATAAAAATAAGAAAATAGGCATTATCATTTCTGGTGGAAATGTAGATGTAGGTAAGTTGCCGTTTAGCCAATATAACATATCTTTAGGGTGTTGAGGTGAGCGAAAACCAGAGGTGGAGATTAGGGATAGTCGTGTATATCCGTTTATTATCTGAATATATACGTGTAAAAACGGCTAGATATAGATGGATTGATAAGTAGCTGGAAATCAATTGAATAACTAAATGATAATTACGTGGATAAGAGAAATAAGCGCAATAGAATTTTTTTGTTGCGGGTATACAATTGTTGACTGCAATTAACGAAAAACGAAAACATTGAAAAAGATCAACATATTCCTTTCATATTCATCACAAGAAGATGAAATCGCTAAGAAGTTAATCGACTCTTTAAAGAAGTCAAAGATCAACGTTATAGTAGATAGGTATGATTTAGACTATGGTGAATCTATTAAAGAATTTCTTGAACAAGTCAGAAATAATGATTTAACATTTGTAATAATAGATAACAATTTTTTGAAATCAGAAAACAATATGTTAGAGCTTACCCAAGCTTTAAAAGAACCTCAAAATTCAGAAAAAATTATACCAATAATCAGCCAGGACAATTTACTACTTTCAGAAAAAAAGGGAATTGAAATTATTGACTTTTGGAGCCAAAAAGAAGATGAATTAAAGAAAATTGTTCTGTACTCAAACTATAAAGATTCCTTTAAGGATTATTGGGCTAAGCTTGGCATATATTCTGAAATCAAAAATAATATAGACTTAATATCGAGAAAAGTAAATGATGAAAATATTCTAGTATTTGATATGGGTGCAGGTACAACTGACCTATCAATATTAAATTTGCACTCTAAAATACTTAGTATTATCAATCATAAAATAAAACTAGAATTCATTGATTCAAAATTTGACTCAATTGAAGTTTTCTTAAATACTTTTTCAGTTTTAAATATGGGGGAAAAGTTATTTTTGAATATCCTTGAAAACCCGAATAAAAAATTTAGAAGCTATAACACATTTAGAAATTCTTCATTTAGGAGGAAATCAGAAAAAACCTTATTTGAGATAAATTCATTGCGAAAATCTTCTCCATTATTTTTAGAAATTTTACTTGGATCTACTGCAGCTATTTGGACTATAATTCAAATAATTGACAAGGTTAAATATTGGAAATTAAATAAAGAAGAAATGACTGAGAAAATTAAGAAGCTTAAATTGGAGAATCAAAAACTAGAAAGAGAGCTAAAAGAATTTGATGACAAATATGAAAAAGTTTCTTCACTTCAAACTTTTGATCTAGATAAAGGAATTGAAGATGATTTAAATGAATATGAAGGGCTGATTTTGAAGGAATTTGAAATAACAACTGCAGGCAATCGAGTAGAGTGAGGTAGTCAAAGTTAACTACCTCAGCCCTCTCACACCACCAGTACATACGGACCTCGTATACGGCGGTTCCCAAGACATCAACATCATCCCTCTTTACACGAATGACATCTTGCTTCATCTGATCGTCCGAAACAGTCTCATCATCTATCTTCACAGAGACCAGACTTGAAAACTGTTGGAGTAACCTCAATTTGGTGGTCTTGGGTTCAGCCCTTCAGTTGTGGTCTTCTCATACCACTACCTACTACGACTTCGGCTGACTTCTGATTAGCTTTTCTCAAACTCGTCTTCTTCCGTATCTCGCTCGATACTTTGACAGTTCAGTTTGAATCTCATCTTATCAGATCTCCCTTGGTAAGGTCTACTAACTTTCTATCTATCTCCGCTGCATCTACATATTCGGTTGGATTCTAGCCTTCGGTACGATGTGCTACCTCGACAGACCTAAATGCCTCTTATACAGTTCATGTTCTTCGGTACAGATATTTGCAGTTGCTGACGCATCGGTACAGCATCGTTCCGACCCGCTTACTTCAGACTCACAGTCACCTGTGAAACCCTTGCGGCTTGCTATATGCCTAGCTTCGTCATCATATGGTCTTAGCATTGATGCAACTCTTCCCACTAGAATCCTGCATGATCAGGACTCTCACCCAATTAGTAATATTTATTCTTTGTACTTTTACAAAGAATGAGGTAGTAGCCATTCAAGGCACACACAATGGCTAAAATGTCAATAGCCTCCATTTGTCTGCTACTGCATTTAGCCTGACGTTATGGGTAACCATGGAAATGAAAAATGAACTTTAGAGATACAATCATATCATTAATCAATTCAAAAAGGGAAGGTTTCTATTGGGATTTCAAACGTGAACCTCATTCTAACAAAGCCTCACTACTTCATGACATCATATGCCTTGCTAACTCAATAACTCATCATAATCGATACTTAATCATTGGAATTGAAGACCCTAACAATGATTGTCAAATTCTTGGACTTCAAAAGAATCAGAATAATAGAAAAACACAAGCAGAATTTATTGATTTTCTCAGAACGAAGAAATTTTCAAATAGTTTAAGGCCAGAAATAGAATTAAAGACAATTAAAATTGAGCAAAAAGAAATTGATGTCCTAATTATTTATCACAAGCCTTTTAAACCGTATTCAATAATGGAAGACTATAAAGACCAAGATAAGATAGTACGAGCCAATTATATATATACAAGAATCCAAGACACAAATACACCAATAAACAAATCCGCTGATTTCAATTATGTTGAACTGATGTGGAAGGAGAGATTTGGATTAACTATTCCTCCAGCTGAAAGATTCAAACTGATTTTATTGGAATATAAGAACTGGCATTTAGATTTAGGAAATAAGAACTATGGTTACTTCAAGCCAAATCCTGAATTTAAAATTGAATTTAGTGAACCGAAGGATGGACATGAGCCCTACGAACTCAATTTCATAAATCCTAATTTTCATTATGGTGACATAAAACTGATGTATCATTCTACCATAATGCACGAATCACAATACATTTGGCTTGATGGAATGAGATTCTTTACGGCTGTACCTTCAGACGGTAGTATTGAACTTAAAGAAAATAGAATCCATTACTACTACTTGAATTTGATGGAAATAGATGGTTTGCTACATTTTTTGTTTCAAGAGGGGAGTGTTGAGTGCAATTCAAGAGGTATGGATTTGAATTTTATATATTTCACCAATCTCAGACCTCAAGCTGTTTTTGAAGAATATGTGATAGAGAATGAAGAAGTATTTTGGGAGATTGAGCCAACCTTTTTTGCAAAAGAAGCAAATGAAAAACTAAAAAAACATCATACAATGGGAGATGTAGTAAATTTAGAAAACGTAAATAGAATTTATCAAATGTGGAAAGAATGGTATACCCATAACAAGCGATGATGAGATGAGATAGACTACCGCCAAATCTGCTCCATATCGCAGAACCGTTATCTGCAATTCTCAAATTTGAATGAAGTAAGTACTAATTTCTAAACCAATGAGTAACAAAATGGATGTTTATAAAATCATGATTAGTTACAGAAGAGAAGATAGTGCTGGTTGGGCTGGTTGGATTCATGACCACCTAACATCACACTTTGGGAAAGATGAAATTTTTTTGGACATCGATGGTATTCCTGTCGGAGAAGATTTTCTACAAACAATCACTAATATTGTGACTAATTCAAGCGCCATTTTAGTCTTAATTGGGCAAAGATGGCTTGAATCTGCTGATGAAAATGGTAAAAGCAGATTGCTGGATGAAGAGGATACTCTAAGAGTAGAGATTAGGCTTGGTCTAGAGCTAGAAATTCCTATTCTTCCCGTACTAGTTGATAAAGCTATAATGCCACCCAGTTCTAAATTGCCTACTGATATTCAAGCCCTATCTTTCAAAAATGCTCATAACATTGATCCGAAACAATTTAAAAGAGATGTTGATGCTCTAATTTATCATATTGAAACGGCCATTCGAATTGCAAACGAGAAAAAAAAGGCGGTCCCTCTTGAGGATAAAATTACAGAACTCCGAAAACAGTTGGCAATAGCTGAACAAGCTCTTGAAAAAGAAAGAGAAGAGTTTAGCGATTTTCAAGATATTATAAAAAATTCAGGTGAAACTGTTGAATATAAACCATCAACTAAACCATTCAATGCTTTTATTTCTTACAACCATAGTACTGATGGTCAAATTGCGACTGCGGTTGAGTTGGGCTTATCTAAATTTACTAAACCATGGTATAAAAGAAGGAACCTAAGAATTTTTCGAGATGAAACAAATCTGTCTATCAAACCTAATCTGTGGTCATCAATTCAAGAATTCATTGAAAAATCTGAGTACATGATTCTAGTAGCATCTCCAGGATCAGCAAAATCTAATTGGGTTGATGCAGAACTTAACCATTGGTTAAAAGTCAATGGATCGGATTCAATACTAATAATTCTTACAGATGGCGAAATTGTTTGGAACGAATCAGGTAATGACTTTGACTGGGAAAAAACATCCGCTTTGCCTAGTTCACTTCGTAACAAATTTAAATATGAACCTTTATATATTGATTTAAGATGGGCCAAGGCAAAGGAAGATATAACCTTACATAATATAAAATTTTCACACGCGGTAGCTATGCTATCTGCAACAATCCAAAACCGTTCTTTGGATGAGATTACAGGAGCAGACGTTAATATTATTCGCACTTCAAAAAGAATTCGTAATGTTGAAATTACTATATTAATTATTCTTCTATTAGTTATTCTTCTTCTAGTTATTAAACTTAAATCATAAAAAACTTTAAATTAAAATGCAGATAGCATCGTGGATAATGTTCAGTGCCTCCACAAGGTCGGAACCACCATATCCACCCACGTTATTTGTGTCAAAGAGAATAAGCAAAAAGATGCCAAATTTAAAGGAAGAAATACAGAAAATCAGTGAAGTGAATTCAATTAAGTGAATACTTTCCAACCCCATTTTCCATCTTCCGATAATCACATATTATTTTGTTCATTTAATCCTAAGATTCTTTGTTCGAAGAATGCACTTTTAAATCAGACAAATATTTCTTTTGTCTCGATAGAATCTCTGACAATTGTGGAATATGACTAAGTCCTGTATTTTCAATAATACAGGATGCAGCACTATGCGCGAATGAACATGCCGAGGTGATATTTTTATTTTGATAGTAGTCTATAGCATAAGCTGTAGCAAAAGTATCGCCAGCCCCAGTAGCATCAATAACCTGACTTGGAATAGAAGGATAGTGATAGCTTTCATTTTTATAATATACTGTTGCACCGTTTTCATTGTCCGTTACAATTACGTGATCACATTGTTCAATAATGAAATTGAGATAATGTGGAGCTTCTGCAATATCTTCAGTACTTAGAATAATAATATCCATGTGCTCCAACCATTGCCAGTTCATTTCTTTGAGAGATACTAATCCTTTCTCATCCCATTGTCTTAAAAAGCCTTGTATTGAGGCAACTTTCAGACTCATAGGAAAGACAGCAAATATGTCATAAGCGATTTCATCTGCAATAGGGCAAAATTGAACAATATCATAATCAAGGTTGCTAGAAGAAAGTGCTTCTGCCGTGATCGTATTAGCGCGTGATTTTAAGAATTGTATCCGATTGTTATCAATGGTTTGATTGTAGAAAATGGTTGTATGGTCTGCAAGTACATTTTGAAAATTAATACCAAGCTTTTCAAATCGTTTTTGAAACAAGAAGTCATCACCTACACTGGTCAACAGGCATGTATCTAAACCCCACGAACTGGACAGCAAACTTGAGTAGGATGCAGATCCTCCCAGGATGTATGATTTGTCGACTAAGTCGTGACAACAGTGCCCGATGCATAGGTGTTTTATTGTCATAATTTTTTTAGTATCACTAAATATGAAATTTGTTTAAATTCAATAAATAATATTGATGGATAAATCATATTTATTTTTTTAATATTAATTGATTAGTCTCTTTAATTTATATGCGCTTATCAGCGGGATTTTCCTTTTTTCATTGCCAAAAAAGGAAACCAAAAAGTCTAGGCGGCTCTAATGCAGCACGCATAGCTGCTCCCTCAGCCCACAATAGCCGCCATTCCTAGGCTTCCTATATGTTGACTTCTGTTGCAGTGATTTGAAGCAAACATTATAATTAAAAGTGCAATTTGTTGAACACACTTTGGTATCTGGCAACATTAAAACTGTAGAAATAATAAGTAATTTCGTCACAAAGTAATAACAAAATGTTTACAGCTCTCAGTTTTATAGGCTTTATTGCATTTGTCGCTATCTATTCATGGTATCGTCTTAAAAACGAAACTTTAGATTCCGAAGAAGGGTATTTTTTAGGAGGCAGATCACTCACAGGAATTGTAATTGCAGGGTCAATGTTGCTTACCAATATTTCTACAGAGCACCTGATCGGAATGAATGGATCTTCTTACAAAAATGGGTTCATTATCATTGCATGGGAAGTTACTTCAGCTCTGGCCTTAGTCGTGGCAGCAGTATATTTTGTTCCTAAATATCTAAAAATGGGTTTGACGACAATTCCTGAATATCTGGAAAGCAGATTTGACGGCATGACTAGATCTTTGGTCGCTTTGTTTTTGATGATCTCATTTGTTGTTACGTTATTGCCTATAGTATTATATACAGGAGCGATCAACCTTGAAAGTATTTTCAATATTTCGGAAGTGCTTGGTGTTAGCAAGAGTCAAGGACTATGGCTCACTGTTTTAGGGATAGGTGTTGTAGGATCGGTCTATGCAGTTTTTGGAGGACTTAAAGCAGTTGCAGTCTCAGATACAATTAACGGATATGGATTATTAATAGGAGGTTTAGCAATACCAATTATAGCCTTATGGCAAATCGGAGATGGCAGTATGTGGGATGGCTTATCAAAAGTATATCATCATGCGCCAGAAAAATTTAATGTGATTGGTAAAACTGATTCTGTATTGCCTTTTGGAGTATTGTTCACTGGGCTAATCATCAATCAGGTCTATTTTTGGGCAATGAATCAAACAATTATTCAGCGGGCATTAGGAGCTAAAAACCTGGCTGAAGCACAAAAGGGATTGTTGTACACAGGCATCCTCAAAATTTTGATACCTCTTGTGATTATACTTCCGGGTGTCATTGCTTTTTATTATTTCGGGGATCAATTTTTTGAAAACCAGGATATGATTTATCCAGAATTAATAAAAAAGGTATTGCCGGCCAGTGCAGTTGGAATATTTGCAGCTATTGTAGTTGGTGCAGTGCTAAGTACATTTAACAGCGTACTCAATAGTGCGGCTACAATTTTTAGCATGGATATATATAAAAGACATTTAGATACCGGCGTTAAGGGAAAGCAATTGGTTAAAGTTGGAAAAATTTGTTCAGCTGTTTTAGCGGTATTTGCAATAGCTGTAGCACCCATGGTAGCACAGGCTCCCGATGGATTATATCAATTGCTTCAACAGTTGAATGGCATCTTCTTTATTCCTATCGCATCGATTATGCTTGCTGGCTTTTTTACAAAAAACATTTCAGCTACGGGAGCTAAAGCTGCTTTATTTGTTGGACTAATCTTTTACATCTCATGCACTTTTGTATTCAAATTTGACATTCATTTTGTACATATTTGGGGTATAGAATTTGTACTCAATATGGTTGTCATGTATCTTGTTTCTCATTATTACCCTCAAGAGAAAAGCTTCGAACTTAAGGACTTAGAAATTGTACAAATGCAAGAATGGAAGTATACGAAACCGTTGTCAATTGTGTTGTGTGTTGTAACTATACTTATTTATATCGCTCTGGGTAATGTAGGTTAAAGAAAGTCTTACTTCAGCTTGCGTAATTTATTGATTTTCCAATCTATCTTAAATCTTGATGGGTGCAGGATGATCTCATAGTAATTTTTAGTCTCTCCTTTATGTTAGTTATGAAAGTGGTGCGGGAAAGTGGCGCATCGTTTTGAAAAGCATTTTTGCGTGATGATTTTATGAGCAGGAAATGTTGGTGTTGAGAATTATTATTGTTTGAAATTTCATAGAAGAATTATATCTTTAGAGTGTTGAGGTGAGCGAAAACCAGGGGTTGAGATTTGTGATGGTCGTATATACTCGTTTATTATCTGAATATACACGGATAGAAAATATTGAAGTTGTATATTTTTAATATGTTGATAATCAACTGGTAATACTATTTTACATTAATGACATAAGAGATTTATCTGTAACTTTGGTGTTGATATACACAAGTTCTCAGCAAGCAAAACATAATAAATAGATGAACAAGGAATCAAAACAAAACGAAAAAATTTGGGATGAATTAGCAAGGAATGGAGTTCTATGTTCACAACCTAAACTTGGATTAACTCCTGAAGAAGCTAAAAAATATATTAATAAGA
>Ga0256847_1000876_pt1 | contig 16982 bp, 7 predicted proteins | sample TeddybearmetaG_FD_189099 | JGI IMG/M metagenome (GOLD analysis project Ga0256847, IMG submission 189099) | Hydrothermal vent microbial communities from East Pacific Rise, Pacific Ocean - Teddybear | ecosystem: Environmental > Aquatic > Marine > Hydrothermal vents | place: Pacific Ocean: East... | reverse complement strand
ATATAACTATTTATCTATTATAAGGTGAGCTATTTGTTACAGTAGACTCAAAACCGCGAACAGGAGCAGGTGTAGAAGTAATAAACATTACACCTGTTCTACCATTCCAAGACCATGTTCCAAAAGAACTAGGGTCACATGTCCCAACAGGGCTATATGGATTTACAGCATCACCATGAAACCCTACAATACTCTTTACACTCCAACTTGCTGGAAAGCCACCTAACATAGACGTTTGATTGTCTGCCCATACATCTGTAATTGTTGCATCAATAACTAATACAAAAGGAAACCCTACTCCAATACAATAATCTTCTGATTCCATTGTACTATCTATCCTTGGGTTAACCAACCCTACATGAGACACAATTACTGTTGACAGATCAAAACCAAACCCAAATGAACTAACACTACCATCACCAATCATATCCCAATTACCGAAAAAATTTGAGTCGACATTATCAATATATATTCCAAGTACTACTGGGCCCCCACCTCTAGTATTCGATTTTTTAGCTACAATATAGCTTTCAGATTCTTTATCGATAAAAACATTTGTAGTTATCGGGTTTGTATAATCCTGAATGTTTAAATCGAAGCTACCTCGTTTACTTGCATAGTGAATATTGTTTTCACTTAATTTTTTACCTTCAAACTTAATTTGGTCTCCGTTCTCTAATTCGATACTCGCCGAATATTTACCATTATTTGCAGCATTAATTAAAACTTTACCGTGTAAGTATTTTAACTCATTATGTCCAAATATACCATAGTACATTCCTTCACCAGATTCTGAAAGTGCTTTACTTGGTACCATTACCGTTAAATCTACATTCTCAAATTCTGCAGTTTCGGTATTGTCTGTACTACAGCTAAATACTAACATAGCAGTTAGTGCTACTAAAAATAATTTCTTCATGTTTAATATGTTTTTGTTTAATAATTTATCGATGGCTAAGATAATAATAAAAATTTAGCATTAACTATACGTATAAATACTTGGTTTATATTTAAATGTCTTTCCCACGAAAGTGGGAATCCAGTATATTAGAAATTAGTTTCCCATTTTCGTAGGAAAGACACTACTTGTTAATAAGAGCATTATCAATAAATTACAGTTAACCATCTCAGCTTAAAAGAAGGAGGTTATTTAAATCTCATAAACTTGGTATTATTAAAATAGTAGGTAGGTATTTCGAGATAGGCGTCCATTTCGATTTCGTACCACGGACTTAAACTAGCATCGTTTGGGTTTTTTAAAATATGTACACTTTGAGCAGGCGTATTTCCTTGCGCAAAAATGAATAGTTTTTTTCCTGAAGTATCGATAACCTCATCGACTATCATAATAACATGACCTGGACTTCCTGGATAAATAAGCATATCGCCAATTTGTAATTCGGAAACAGATTCGATTTTAGGAAGCTCATCGAACAGCGATTGTGTTCCCGAATACATAAATATAAGATTGAGGTATTTATAAAAATTTTCTTTTGAAGCATTTGCTGAAGCTGTTTTGTGAAAGCTCACCTTGCTTCCATTAATTTTTGGTCGATAGCCTTCGGCATATTTGTTCCACGAGCAATAATGACCAGAGGTAAAATTAAAACCTATTTCATCTTGTCGATTGGTTTCCCAAAGATACTCGGCTCGAATTCTAATAAGTGCATCGGCGCATTGTTGGAGTCCGTTAGAAGGCACTTCAAGATCAAAAACACCAACATGACCTTGTTGATAGACATACGGTTTTCCTGTATAATTTATTATATCAGAGCCTGAAGGTAGCAAGGAATATTTCCGTAGGTATTCTTGAAAAGAATCTTCAGCATAAACCGTACGCATGTAGTTTTTTGGGATATTAATTCTTGTTACTACAGTTGTTCCTTCTTCATTTATATAAGAAGGTTCAGTAATATAACTAAGCGCCATATTTTTAACGACCTTACCTTTTTTGCTAAAGTATAGAAAGCCGATACCAGAAAAAAAAATTATTAATAGCACTACTTTTTTCATACTATTAAAACTACTTAATAATTTGTTTAGTATTTCTATTTAGATAAGATTAACATTCTTCTTAGGTCATCTAATTTAGACTGAAATTTTAGAGCATAAAAAAAACTCTCCATCGCTAAAGCTTCGGAGAGTTTTAAATTATATAAAAAAAAGCTATAACACTTTTTTATAACATATTTTATATTCTAGTTATCTGCTAAGATTGTACCTGCTCTACCATTCCAAGACCAAAATCCAGAAGTGATAATGTTAACACAAATATCATCTACATACGTTCCTGGTCCACCAAGATCAGTTCTACGCTCTACACCCCAAGTTGTAGCGGGTCCTTTAAATACAGATGTTTGATTATTTGCAAATGTTGTTAAGTCGCCAGTCGCTAATGGATCCCATAGAAACGCTGTTTCACCACCAGTACATTGCCCAGCAGGAGTTTCCATAGTTAAATCACTAAATGGGCTACCAACACCTACAACATGCGATACAATAACCTGAGCTATTAATTGCCCATTAGATCCAAAAAAGTCTGCATCATTACCATCACCAATCATATCCCAGTTACCAAAGAAAGTAGCATCAGCACCATCTATATAGGTACCAGTAGTTACCATTGGTATTGCACCTCTTGTTCCTCTTCTTGTAACAATATATGCTTCTGTTTCAGAACCAATAAAAACTTTTGTTGCTAAAGGACTGTCAAGGTTAGATACATCAAAAGTGAAAGTACCACCGTCTCCTATAAATTCAAGAACTTTGTCACTTGCTACTGCAATAAAACGCATTTCAGTACCATTCGTAAGACTAATTGTTGCTTCGGCATTTGTAATATTAATAAGTACTTTACCATGTAATTCTGGGTTTGTATTATGACCAAATACACCTGCATATATATTCGTAAAATCTAAGCTAGATTTTGCTGTTACATCTACAGTAAGGTTTTGGTTTTCTACTTCTAGTGTACTTACATTATCTTTTGTACAACTAATTACTAACATTGCAGCTACTGCTACTAATAAAAAATTTTTCATGTTTAATTTAATTTGGTTAACATATTTATATAAGACGAAGTTATGAAATAATTATTGATATCGTTATACGTGTTTATACGTAATATTTATTTTTTTTGATATATTCTATAAAATGTATGATTTCATGGATGAACCGATAGGTTTTTCACCATTCATGTATGAAAACATGCTTCTTTTCAATAAAAAAAAAACCTCCGTCGCTAAAGCTACGGAGGGTAAAAATTCTATATTAAAGTATTTATATTACTGTTTTAAGACACGTTTTGTTACGATTCCTTCCGAAGTATAAATCTTTACAAAGTACATCGCACTATCTAAATTTGTAATATCAACTACAAATGAATTACTATCCGAATAGTTTTTAGTTGCAACTAATCGTCCGCGAACATCCAATACCTCAACCATCGATACTTGCGCATTTGGTGATGTAATTGTTAAGAGTCCCGTTGTTGGATTAGGTACAATACTAAGTAACTGCAATGCTTCGTCTTTAGTATTTAGTACTTTCTCTTTAAATATAAGAACAAACCGATTTTCTTGTGTTCCTTCAACACTATTAAAGCTGTAGCTTTCTTCAGAAAGGTTAGTGAGTGTTTTTACTAATCTGTCTTCCAAATACACATCGGTTCCAAGTATGTTTGCTCCTTCTATATCTTTAATTGAAATAGTATACACTTGACTTTCTTCAATCATTGTTGAAAAACCTAGTTGTACTTCTTGATCTATATTAAAAGGTGTTCTTCCTTGAATTGAAAGTTCTTGTTTATCTTCTAATATAGAATATAAAGAAACTGGAGTTCCCATACGTTTCGAATCGTAAAACGGTTCGAAATTATCGGTTGCACCTTTAACGAAGGCAACTAATATATTTGAACCTAGTTTATAGGTATCGTTTGTTATGTTTAACCAAATACGATCACGTTCAACAAGAGGTTTATCTGTATTTCTAAGTGTATTATTAGGTCCTGTAACACGCATACTGTTATTAAATACTGCGTTACCATTACCTAAGGCTTTTACACCAAATCCTTGCGTCGAAGCCATAAACTGAGTTGGTGTTGCACCGCCATTTGCAGCAGCTACACCACCCGAACCAGCGTTATAAGCAGAGATATCACCCATATTAAAATTAAACTGGTTAAATCCTGGGTAAGAATTACTAGGCGGTGTAATGTGCTCCCAATAATAAACCGCATCTAGCTGTGCATTTGCTGCTAAAAATAAATCAACATCAATTGCAGAAGCATACGGATTTGATAACATATTCGCACTTGCGTTTCGAGAACCATTATAACCTAAAAGCACACTTACAACTCCATTGTTTAGTGTTCCTATTGTATAATCTAAATTAAAAGCACCTGAAGTAAATCTATCTGGTTGAGGGCGTACTAAGTAGCCTTCACCAACATTTAAAAGACCAGTATGAACTGCCCAGTTATCGCCATTATTATCGGCAAAATTTTCTGTTCCTGGGAACGAGCCTCCTACTCCTGCGTGCGGCACAAAATTGGCTGTGATATGATGTAAAACTAAACGTCCTGCACCATAAACTCCTGTTCGAGATTCTAAAGTCATTGGGCTACCCATAATCATAAAATCTTGGGTTCCTAAAGTCGGAGTCGTTTTACGCACAATAATATTTCCGTTATTCGATACTGTAGCTAGATCATTAACTTGTACAATACTACCCTCATGTTGTATATCGAGAATACCATCTACAAGTATATTTCCAGTAATTTGCATAAAACCTCCGCTTCCAACTGTAACGGTATTTCCTAATTCAATCTCGCAAGAACAAGCTGTTACATCGCCATCGGTAGCTGTATCATAACTATCTTGAAATAATGCTTTTGAACCTGAGTTTGGTATAACATCCCAAGAACCTGCTGCAAATGTTGATGTTGTTCCTACAACTGTTACTGTAGCATCACACGTTGAAATACCTCCATTACCATCATCGGCAGTAACGGTTACAATAACATCGCCTATATCTTCACATGTAAATGCGTTCTGACTTAAACTAATTGTTACAGGGTTTCCACAGTTATCGGCTAAACCACCAACATTAGGAACAAAAGCAACAAAGTCATTCGCAGTTGACCAGTCCGCACTATTTCTGCCAGTAGGTACAAAAGCTGTTGTACCATCTTGATTTTCTATACCTTGTGTTCTAGTTCCTCCATCGCTAACAATATCTGTACTATGAATTTCAATTCTTCCCGAACCTTCAAATAAATGTACTTGAACTGTATTTGTTAATGCAGCATCTCCAAAATGAGGCACATTAAGATATTCAATAACCATAACTCTATTTGGTGCTGAACCTGTTTCTTTATAACGTATTGTTCCGCCTAACGTAGGATTTAAATCATCCCACATTGCAGCAATAACATTTTGAGGTACATTTGCATCAGGTAAGACGTCGTTAGTAAACTCAGCAAGCCCTGAATTAGTAAAAGACAGATATCCATTAGACGTAATATAAACCGTTGTAAAACTGTTTCCGAAGAAAGGAAAACTAAACATACTTGCACTTGCACCTGCATCATCACCTAAAGTTAAATTAGTTGCTCCTGTCGAAATATCGATAGGTGCAAAAGTTCCTGTTTGGTCTATAGTATATCCTGTTCCAGAAGTAAGATTTGCAACAACATCGGCATCAACAATCGTTGCATTTCCTGTTCCGTCTAGTACAACAGTAACGTTTTGACAAACTAACACCGGATTGCCATCTGTAACATCAATTGTATCGTTAACTACTGTTGAAGTACCATTACAGTCATCTACAGTATAAGTAACTGTAGCCATACCAACACCTGGTGCTGTTGGATCGAAAGAAAACGTTCCTCCTGTATCTGTAACACCTACACCACTATAAGTACCTCCTGCTGGAGATCCACCACCTAAACCGGTTTGTACACCTTCGGTAACACATAAAGTTGTTAGTGTATTTAAAACTGGAGTTCCTACTCCTGGAGGTAAATCGAAGGCCTCTGTACCATCAGTTTTACTACTCGAAGAACCTTGTGAAGCACTAAAACCTAATCCTCTTCTTGCAAAAGCTTCCCAAATAATACATTCGTTTGCTCCGCCATATAAGGCAACATCGGCTGCTAAAATTGCATCACGACCATCTATAAATCCAGGGCTACATGGTTGTAATTTTAATCCTTCTGTTACAAGAGCCAGTGAAATATTATTTCCACCTGTACCATTATAAAAGTCTGTATCAAATCCATATTGAGCAACTAAGTCCCAAGTCATTTCCCAAAGCATTTCTGCCCAAACCGATCCAACCCCGTGCGGAGCTACTTCGGTTATAATATCGTCATAGGTATGCGAATTAACTCCCATACTTGTAGAATAAGGGAAAGTTCTAATACCTCCACCGCCTGCTCCTTCACCTATTAACCAAGTACCAATACCTCTAGAATCTGTTGCTGCATCACCAATTTCCATAGTAAGCATTAATGCATAATAATCACTCCAACCTTCTCCCATTTGCTCGGCATTATTTAAACAACTAGAGTTTAAACGACCACCTGTAAGACGCGTAGAAATACCATGGCCATATTCGTGAATAATTACACCATTGTCTAAATCACCATCACGTGGAGTACAAATAAACATTTGCATAGTTGGGTTTCCACCATCGGTTGGTGTTCCAAAATTTGCATTACAGGTTCCCGAACCATCTTGTGCTTCTGAGTTTACAGAATCACTTGCTCCTGGTGCCCCTCCATAATTATTTTCTTGAAAGTTACCTGCTGCTTCATCGAAACCATATAGATACGTTACATCATGAATAATGTTATTCCAGTAAAATAGGTTTGTTATTGCTGCGGGCTCAGATTGGTCACCATTTGAATAGGTAGTATTAATAGGAAATATAAACGATATATCCGCACCACTTACAGTACCTGTAGGGCTAAACCCTGCGTTGTTACCATCTTCATACGAATAGGTATTATTTCCTCTTGTGTAATCGAATTCTCGACCAGCTGCTCCGTTTGTATCATGCCATCCAAATGGTGAAGCTGTAGGATCTGCTGGATCAGATTCGATAGTTCTTCCTCCGTGGTTTGGGCTTTCAACTGGCATTGCATACACTTGATATCCATCAACTAATACTGACGTTGTATCATCGCAAATTTCGTCTTCAAAAATCTTATTAAGAGGTCCTTCAGTTTTATCGTTTGAATGGTCATGTTCTAAAGCACAGCTAACTGTAAAATTATATTTACTTATTATTTCTCCAGAAGTTGCATCAACTTGAAAGTTCCACCAATCAGAAGTATTTACCTCAGCGATAGAAAGTTCCCATACTAAGTAAATGCCATATTTTGGTTTGTAATGATAGACCAAACGAGCAGGAATATCAGTATCAGAAATACCTCCAGAGCTAAATACTACTTGTTGGCTCGTATTATTTTTTTCATCTAAAAGAGTCAATTCGCTCATAAAACGATAAGCCATTTTTCTTGAAACCGCTTCAATAGCTTGTTTTGCGCTCATTCCTGGCGATCTTCCGCTTCGAACTTCCGAAGATATATTTTTTAAAAAATTATTGTGAGCAATAAGTACTTTTCCATCTTTAAAATGAATACTGGATTCGGTACCATTTACTTCAATACCGCTAATAGCCTGTTTGTAATATACATGGTGTACATTACTTAAACTACTTGTGTGTTCGGCAGTAATTACATAATCTGTTACATCGCTAGAAGCAAGAGCTTCTTTTTCAACTAATTTTTGAAGTTCAGTATTAATTTGCACATTTTGTGTTTGTGCATTACTAGTAATACTTGCTAAAAGAATGGTAAATACAATTAAGACAGAACGCACATAAGTTAAAACGCTCGGTCGGGAAGCATAAAAAGTTTTCATAAAATCTGGGTTTTAGTTCTTGTAATACGGGGTAATAATAAATTTTTACTAGATATTAATGATTAGTATTAATTTTCAAAAATAACCTTTTATCGATAAAAAACAACTTTTTAACGATAAAATATATAATTAAATTAGTAGTAGAGTAAAAATAGTCCTCCATAATCAAGATTATGGAGGACTATTAAATTATTTTGTGATTGTTTCTCTTATTGTTTTAGTATCCGTTTTGTAATAACACCTTCCGAAGTATAAATCTTTACAAAGTACATCGCGCTGTCTAAACTAGTGATATCGATTATAAAATTATCGCTCGTTGTATTTATTGTTGCAGAAACAAATCTTCCCTGTAAATCAATTACCTCAACCTTATTTACTTGTGTATTTGGAGACACAATAGTAAACAAACCTGTGCTAGGATTTGGAACGATGCTTAAAAGTTGTTGTAAGGCCTCGCCTTTTTTTGTTAATTGTTTCGATTTAAAAAGTAATACAAAACGATTTTCTTGTGTTCCTTCTATTGCTGTAAAGCTGTAATTTTCTTCGGAAAGGTTTGTGTAAATATTTAACTCCTTGTCTTCTAAATAAACATCAACACCAAGAATGTCTGCACCATCTATATCTCGAATTGAAATTGTGTATTGCTGACTTTCTTCAACCATAGTTGAAAAACCTAACTGTACTTCTTGGTCTATATGAAAGATACCTTTACCTTGTATAGATAATTCTTCACCAGTTTTTAAAATCGAGTATATCGATACAGGCGTTCCCATTCGATTGGTATCATAATAGCCTTCAAAATCATTGGTTGCTCCATTAACAAAAGCAACAAGCATATTAGATCCTAATTTATAGGTATCATTAGTAAGCTCTAACCAAATTCGATTTCTTTTTGAAACAGAAGCATCAATACTTTTTGGGACTCCATTTGGACCTAAAAGGCGCATACTATTGTTAAAAAACGCGTTACCTAATGCTAATGCTTTTACACCAAAACCTTGTGTTGAAGCCATAATATTCGTTGGAACAACCCCGCCACCATTCGCTGCTGCAACACCTCCAGAACCAGCATTATACGCAGAAATATCGCCCATATCAAAATTAAATTGATTAAAACCAGGATAAGCCATACTTGGCGGCGTTATGTGTTCCCAGTAATAAACGGCATCTATTTCTGGATTAGCAACTAAAAACACATCGACATCGATAGCTGATGCATACGGATTTGATAATATATTCGCACTTGCATTTCTTGAACCGTTAAAAGTTAATGGTACAGGAATAACGCCATTGTTTAGTGTTCCTAAAGTATAATCTAATGTAAATGTTCCAGTACTTGATGTAGTAGGTTGTGGTCTTACTAGATAGCCTTCACCCGGATTTAATAATCCTGTATGCGCTGCCCAGTTATCGCCATTATCATCGGCAAAATTTTCAGTTAATGGAAATGCTGCTCCAACTCCTGGGTGCGGTACAAAGTTAGCTGCTATATGTTGTAAAACCAATCGCCCTGAACCATATACTCCTCCACGATCTTCATTTGTCATAGGGCTTCCCATAATCATAAAATCTTGAGCAAGTAATGAGGGTGTTGTTTTATGAACAACAATAGTTCCAAATTTTGTTACTAAAGCATTGTCGTTAACTTGAACAACGCTTCCTTGTGGCAATACATCGAGTACCGCATCAACTTCGACAGTTATATCATTTTCAACATTCACAAACGTTCCATCTATAACAGATAACGTTGCGCCAGTCTTAATTACTAATTCACACGCATCAAAACTCCCAAAGAAAGTACTATAATCTGATCTAATGATTGCTTTTTTTGTAATATCAGGAATTCCGTTTGTCCAGGCACTTCCAAAATACTCTGTTGTTCCTCCAGGACATGGTGCTAGAGATGTAATTTCGAATACACCTACTGTTCCTTTTCTACCACCGTTATTATACTCGGTAATAAACCAAAATGTTTTATCATCATTTGGGTCTATATCAATTTTGCTATAATCACCATATCGACCAGATGCTCCTGGAATATTTGCTGTACCTGCAGCAATTGGCACTTCAGCAATTGTCATGGTTCCTAAAGGATCACCAGCTAAACGCCCCGTATAATAAGAGCTAACTCTAACAGTGGATGTAGATGTTGGCCCAGACATTCCTGTATATCCCATAGCAATATTTCCATTAACATCCATCATCATACTTCCCATCCATGCATGTTTACCATCTGGAGCTGTATATGTTCCTTCTTGATAAAGTGACCAAGGCATTCCGTCGCCGCTTTGTCGAAGCTCAACCCAACGAATTCCGGCAAGTTTCCCAGAAAAAGTTGGGTTTGTATCGACAACAAAATTTAAAAGTGCAGAGTTATGTGTTGGAAACCTTCTAAATTGTGCTTGATTCATTATTGTAGATTGCAAGGCATCAAGAACCCCTCCGCCTCCGCCTCCCGATGGTTGTGCAAGATTATTAAAACTTCCGCCATCAAAAACCGAATTAAATGCTGCTAAACCTATTTCTTGAGGAGTTGATGAAATTGTAGAACTTACGGGTGTAACCCAATCTACATCAATTTCCCAAATTCTTATTTGATCATCAAAACCTAAAGACCAATTATCATCTTCATAATATACGATAGGCATACTTCCAGTAGCTGGCATATTATCATTCGATACATTTAAAGCCTGTGGGCTAAAAAAACCGCTAGTAATTAAACCTGGTATATTAAAGCCAATCACTTGTGCAGAAGCATTACCTAACAGCATTTCATCTCGTTCTAATGCCCATACTTTATTTGTACCTCCCGTATTCTCTGTTATATAATAACCATCACTCCAAACCGACAGTTTTTGATAATCATTGATTGCTGATACGGTATATACATTCCACCCAGCCGTTACTGGATTTGGCCCATCAGATACTGCAACTTCTGCACCTCCTGAAAAGAAAAGATATGTTACTACCCATCTATCGGCAGCTTTATCGTACGAAACTGTAAGATCGCAACATCCTCCAGCCGAAAATATATTTGTAACGGCTAATTGACCAGTAAGATCAACACCTGCTTTATCGTAAATAATAAATCCTGTATTAAAGACTGCAAAATAATGGTTTGGTCCCGTAGCACCAGAGGGGTCGGTTGGTTGCGATCCAGAAGAATAAGCATCGAATGTTAAACTTGGAGCCCTACCGCTTCTTGTTCCCGTCATTGGATCAGGGTTTTTAGCTAAAATATCATCACTTTCAACTACAGTTCTTTTAACTGGAATACTTTTTTTTGATCGTCCATCTTTAGCTTCATTTGTAACATCTTCTGCAGGAATAAGAGAACTTCTAGATGCTAATGAAGGTACATACCGCATCGAGGTAGTACTAGTAACAATAAATGGTTTTGAATCGTCTGTTTCTTGTGCAATTCCATTATTTGAAAAGCAAAGAACAAAGATTACTAATAAACCTAGGTTTCTCAAAACTTGGAATTCTTGGTAAATATTTTTCATAATAAAGTAGAAATTTTGGGTTATTTAAACACTAAAATACCACTTTATCAGACTTTTACAATAGTTTATATGTATTTTTTAACCCCTTCACGTATGTAAAGGGGTTTTTAATTTAGATTTTAGTAGTTTTTTTATTGTTTTAAAACTCGTTTGGTAAGCATACCTTCCGAAGTATAAATTGTAACAAAATACATAGCACTATCGAGTCCAGAAAGATCTACTTCAATACTATTATTAGTATATATATTTGTTGAAATCAATCTGCCTTGTACATCCATAATATCGACCTTTTGAATTTGCACATTAGGCGAATTTATTGTAAAAATACCAGTCGTTGGATTTGGTGAAATACCTATTATTAATCCAGATTTTGAGTAATCATCTAAATCTAAAATACGCTCTTTAAACAATAATACGAAACGATTATCTTGTGTTCCTTCTCTTGTAATAAAGCTATAGTCTTCTTCGGAAAGATTTGTATACGTATTGAACTCTTTATCTTTTAAATAAACAGTTGTAGCTGTAATGTTGATTCCCTCTATATCTCGAATTGAAATAGTATATTTTTGTTTTTCTGTAATTTGTGTTGAAAAACCTAGCTGAATCTCTTCATCATTACTGAATGATTCACGCCCTTGTATACCGAGTTCACTTTTATCTTCTAAAATAGAATACAAAGAAACTGGTGTTGCCATACGTTTCGTATCGTAATATGCTTCAAATTTATTAGAAGCACCTTCAACAAAGGCCACTAAAATATTAGAACCTAAACCGTAGGTTTCGTTTTTAATTTCTAACCAAATACGATCTCTTTCAACACTAATTAATTCACTATCCCTATAGGTATTATTTGGTCCTGTAACACGCATATTATTATTAAAAATAGCTGTTCCTGGGGTAGAAGCTTTTATACCAAACCCTTGTCCTGAAGCCATAAACTGTCCTGGTGTTGCCCCGCCATTTGCAGCGGCTAATCCACCCGAACCTGCATTATAAGATGAAATATCACCCATATCGAAATTAAACTGATTAAATCCAGGATAGGTATCGCTTGGTGGTGTAAGGTGTTCCCAAAAATAAACAGCATCAATCATTGCGTTTGCTGCCATAAAAGCATCAGTATCAATTGCAGAAGCATAAGGATTACCCATTATATTTGCACTGGCATTTTGTGTACCATTAAATCCGATAGGGAAATTAACAACACCACTGTTTAAAGTTCCTAAAGTATAATCTAAATCGAAGGTACCTGAAGTAAATCGATCGGGTTGTGGGCGTACTAAATAACCTTCGCCCGGATTTAAAAGTCCTGTGTGAGCTGCCCAATTATCGCCATTATCATCGGCAAAATTTTCGGTAGTAGGAAACATAGATCCTACTCCTGGGTGTGGTACAAAGTTGGCGGTAATATGTTCTAACACCAATCGACCAGTACTATATACTGCTTCTCTAGTTTCGGCAGTCATAGGGCTACCCATAATCATAAAATCTTGCGTTCCTAAAGATGGGGTTGTTTTTCGAACTGTAATTATTCCATTATTTGTTGTGGTTGCTGCTTCAAGAGTTTGCACTACAGACCCTTCCTGTTGTACATCTAGTTCACCATTTACAATAATATTGTTTGCAACTTGTAAGTAATCGCCTACTTCGATTGTAAGTTTACCATCTATTTGACAGCTACATGCATCAATACTAGTTCCAGCTGTAGATAAATCATCTGTTATTAATGCCGAAGAACCTAAATTTGGAAGACCATTGTTCCAGGCTCCTGCAATATATTCCGTAGCAAGCCCAGAAACAGTAATTGTAGCATCACAACTATCAATATTTCCGGCTAGATCAAAAATGTAAAGAGTTTCTATATTATCACCAATATCGGCACAGGTAAACATCTTACTTTCAGTAGCAATTATTGGCATATCAACTGTTAAATCAAAAGTTGTAAAATCGCCAACATTCCCAAACATATTTAAATAATAGGTATGCCCAGCAATTAATGAAAAAGTAGGAGAACCTCCTAAGAGTGTTCCATCATCATTAAAAGCAACGGATGTTACAAATTCTGGTCTAGTGCTAAACTCACCACTATTATGGTTTGGCAAGCTATTAAACAAAATTAAAATATGCCCTGCAGTTGAAGAGCCTATCATATTAAAAATATAGTCACCATCAACTGCGACTGTAAATGCCGTTTCAGAATAAGAAAAAGGTGAGCCAACAATATATTCATCTGTTGGGCTAGTGGCATCTACAACACCGCTAAATTCGTTTAATTCAAATCCTAAGTGAAAACGGGAAGCGTTATCAGTTGAGCCACCATCTACATCGTCTGGTGCTACTAATACATTACCTGCCGTATCTAGTGATACAGCAATATCTTGACAAACTGCAATAGGTGCCACTATATCTTCGCAAAATTTAAAGTTATCGATTGCTATATATATAAATGCACCACCCAGTTCAACTTCAACCTCATCGATATCGGTATTGCTAAAATCGGATGCGCCATCGGTTGCAAAATCTAAAGTGAAAAATCCATGTGTTGCTCCGAATGATGTTGGAAAACCAGAAGATTTAGTAATTGTGTATACTGTTGCTCCATCTAATTTACCTCTAACAGTTAAGGTTCCGTCATCGGTTGGATTCTCTCCATTAGCTTCGGAAGAAACATAGACTTCCATGGTATTCATAAAAATAGAAGAAGGGTTTGTAACTGCTATGGAGTATATTTTTCCAGTTCCTTGATCTAAAATATTACTTAAAAAACGGTCGGAACCTCCTCCTCCAGCACCAATAAATTCTTCGACACTAAAGTTAGTTGTTGCGCCACTTGTAAAAGGAATTCCGTTAGTTGTATAATCTGTAGTTAAAACAGCTAAAGACTCGTATGTTTCAACTTCACATACTGTTACTAGATGGCGTTCACCTTCGATAAACTGATCGGGAGGTGTATTTCCACTTTCATCTTCAATATCGGTTCCAGCATTTAAATCGACACGAATGCTTCCTTCGCCAGAAATACTACTAACTGTAATTACATAATTATTTGCCGATCCAGCTATTCCTGTTATTGATCCAACTGCAGTTCCATCGGTATCAACCGAAAAATCGTCCATAGTTACATTAACTGCATTTTCGTTAAATATGACGTCAAAATCGACAGAAGCCGAATTTGCTGGTGGGTTTCCTACAAGATTAATACTTTGTACAATTGGAGGTGCAGCAGACGTGAGCTCTTCACAATGTTCAAAATTATCTAAAGCAACATATATAAAGGCACCGCCTATTTCTATTTCAAGTTCATCGATATTTGTAAGACTAAAATCGGATGCGCCTTCGGTAGCAAAATCGATACTACTAAAACCGTTATTAATTGTAAAATTTGTTGGAAAACCTGTATTTTTTGTAATAGTAAATAAGGTAGTTGTTGCTAATTTTCCTCGTAAAATTACGCTCCCATCGTTTGTTGGATTTGCTCCCCCAGTTTCAGAAGAAAGATACATATCGACAGCTTCAACATTAAATAATTCGGCACCAGAAGTAGTTATAGAATATATTTTTCCAGTTCCTTCATCGGCATTATTTGATAAACATTTATCTGATCCTCCTGCACCACCACCAACAAAAACTTCAATATTAAAGTTTGTTGTGCTAGTAGTAAAACCTATTCCATTGCTCGAAAAGACAACATCGCCATCTATAAACGATTCGAAAGTTTCTTGAAAGCAGCGTGAAACAAAATGATTTTCCCCAGCAGTAAAACTTGGACTTGGAGAATTTCCGAGGTCATCGGCAATATCGTTTGTGCCATTAACATCAATACTTATTGTTCCCTCACCAGAAATTCCACTTACAGTAACGGTTACTGAAGTCCCAGAAGAAGCAGAAACTGAAGCTATTGTTCCTGTTGTTCCAACTGTATCTAAACTAAAATCGTCGGTAGTAATATTGTTTGCATTTTCAGAAAAAGTAACAAGAAAATCGACTGAAGTTGCTGTACTAGTTGGTGAACCAACTACTGTTATAGTTTGTACTGAAGGAGGATCGGTTTCTAAAATTTCATCGTCGAAAGTAAAATTATCCATCGCAACATATTGAAACGAACCTGTTAAGGTGATGTCGAGTTGATCAATATTTATATTACTTAAATCACTAACTGGGTCGTTTGCTAGGTCGAGTGTAAAAAAACCATTTGTTGAACCGAAAGTAGTTGGAAATCCAGCAGATTTTGTGTACGTAAAAACCGTTACACCTCCTTCTTTACCAACAAAAATCATGGTGCCATCTGCAGTTGGGTTATCGCCAGTTGCAATTGAAGACACATAAAACTCGATGGTTTTTAATGTAAAAAGCAATGCTCCAGTTGTTGTAATTGAATACGAAGCAGCTGTACTCGTAAAACCGAAATTATCCATAAATTTATCGGATCCTCCTGCGCCTGCATTGGCAAAAGTGTTGACATCAAAATTGGTGTCGCTTGAATTAAAGCTCTTTCCGCCTAGGGTAAAACTATCGGTATTATCTGCAATAGCTTCAAAAGTTTCTGTACTTTGTGCAAAAATTTGCACTGAAAAAAAGAATGTAGCAAGAAACAATACGAATAAAGAAGTAATATTTTTCATTTGGCTAATTAGTTAATTTAATTTTTTAAATATAAACTATTTTCAACTAAATCAAAACAAGTGTTTACCTCTTTTAAAAGTCTACTTATAGCGTATCTTTAAATATGGAAAAAACAAAAGTAATTTTTCAAAAAGAAATAACATTATTATTAAATTCGGAAACACCTAAAGAAGAAGTACAAGCTTCAAAAGAAATTACAAACTTGTATAATAAGCTTTTACAGGAAAATGTTTTAGGTAAAAGTTATACTAATTTAACCGAAGCAAAACTTGAAGGTGGCATTGCTTTATCTTCTCAAGATGCACTAGATTGTTTAAAAGATTATCTAAGAACAACACGTTTTATTAAAGGAGTTTTTCAAGCTATTAATGATAGTTTTATACAATTTTCAAATACAAAAATTGAGCTTCTTTACGCAGGTTGCGGACCAGGAGCTCCGTTAATTATTCCATTATTGCATTTATTTTCTCCCGATCAACTATCAATAACATTAATTGATATGAATGAATCTTCTATTAATTCGGCTACCAAAATAATTGAAGTTTTAGGCTTAGAATCATATTTTCGAAGTTGTATTTTAGCCGATGCAATTACGTATAATCACCCTACAAATTTACCCATCCATATTGTGCTAAGTGAAACAATGGACAAAGGTCTAACAAAAGAACCACAGGTTAGAATTACACAAAATTTAGCGCCTCAACTAATTGAAAACGGAATTTTTATTCCTGAAGAAATTAGTGTTTATAGCGAACATTCATTTTATGGAAACGAACCATATTTCGATATTTACAAAGATGTATTTAATCTAGGTCCCAAAATAGAAACAATCGATACCCAGCATTTATTTTCAATTACAAAAAATATTCAGGCAAAGCCTATTTTTTCATTTGTAAGTGATTGGATACAGATTCCTTCATCTTTC
>Ga0256847_1000875_pt1 | contig 16993 bp, 13 predicted proteins | sample TeddybearmetaG_FD_189099 | JGI IMG/M metagenome (GOLD analysis project Ga0256847, IMG submission 189099) | Hydrothermal vent microbial communities from East Pacific Rise, Pacific Ocean - Teddybear | ecosystem: Environmental > Aquatic > Marine > Hydrothermal vents | place: Pacific Ocean: East... | reverse complement strand
TGAGAATGATAAATTAAGCATGGAAAAAGATACAGTTCAGGTTGCAATTAACACAACATTTGGACCTATTGTTGTTGCTTTGAATGTAAAGCAGGCGCCTCTTAGCGCGAATAATTTTCTACGTTATGTTGACGCACATCATTTTGACAACACTACGTTTTACCGTACGGTTACTATAGAAAACGATAATGGCAGCCCAAAAATTGAAGTAATTCAGGGAGGTATGGACGCAGAAACCCCTCCGTTTCCCGGTATAGATCACGAATCCACCGGGGTAAGTAGATTACGCCATGTAGATGGCACCATCTCTATGGCGCGGGGGGATCCAGGTACCGCCAGTTCTGATTTCTTTATTTGTATTGGCGACCAACCGGGCCTTGATGCAGGTGCCAGCCGCAATCCGGACAAGTTAGGGTTTGCTGCGTTTGGACAAGTGATCGAAGGCATGGATGTTGTGCGTCGTATACATGAAAGTTCTGCGGTGGGTGCGAGTGAATCGGAGTATACGAAGGGTCAAATGCTGAATCCGCGGATTGCAATTGAGAGTATAAGGCGCTTGTGAGCTAATTGCGTAGCCAGCTTAGCTCGTTTTCTACTTCCACATCCGGGTTGGTGCGTAACATCAAACCGTAGAGGATGCCATGTCCGGTTTGCACCAGCGAATCGGAAATAATGTTTTCGGTATCGCAATTTTTAGCCAGCTTCAAAAGGCGGTCAAAGGTATGACAAAAGTGATCCGAATGTCGTTTTCGAATTTCAGTGCCATAGAAGAGAGCCTCATAACCTCCATGTTCACTGGGTTCTAAAGCCAGAAACTGCCGAGAGAATATTTCACTGTCTCCAGTGGCCAAGGTGCTCCAGTACTGACTTATTGTATCCGAGTCGACCCTGGAGCCTTCGCTTGCACCCATGCTTGACACAAACAGCATGCCGCCAATAGTGCCCAGTTGTCGCTTGACGTTATCCGCGATTTTAAAAAAGGTTTCCTGACGCGCATTAAGTTCAGTTGCTGCAATGGCCTGTGTCTGCTTTTCTGACTGTATGGAGGTTCTTCTAAGAACCTCCGTGTTGTCAGCCAGCTCTTTTTGCTGGATAAACATTCCAATAACCAGCCATAGAAAAGCCAGGGGTGCAAAAGCACCTTCAAGGAAACCTCCCAGGTCCTGCATGGGCACCTGGGAAAAATCAGTGCCATCACCACTCATTAGAAAAACAGTACCTGCTGTAATCCAGATTAGAGTAATACTGATTCCAAATAGTATTCGCCAGTCAATGGCAACTATCTTTTCCAGGAGTTTTTGGAGCATGCTAATTGGTTCCGAATTAGCCCATTTTCATTTCGAAAAAACACAGTTTGTTGCCGTCTGGATCACGCACATAACTGCCATAAAAAATGGGCATACGCTCACCAGGTTCACCGTCACAGGTGGCACCCAGTTCAATAGCCTTTGCATACAGCTTGTCGACTCCTTCACGGGATCCACCGGGTATAGCTATCATATTTCCGTTTCCGCAGTTTTGTGTGCCTTCGTCATACGGTATGCAAATGGCCAGCATCGCTGCGTCTGGGCTGGAGCCATAAAATTTGATTCGGTCCATACCGAAAAGTTGTTTGGCGCCCACTTCTGCAAGCAATGCATCATAAAATGCCACTGCCTTGTCCATGTCACTGACACCAATAGTTGCGTAACCAAGCATAAATTTTCTCCCTGAGATTGTGTACGATAGTAAGTAGAACGCGTATGGGCTGGTCCGGCAAGCCCAAATCGAAGATAAGGTATTATTATATAATGTCTCAGGAAGATCGCAAAAAATGGGATGATCGCTATGCGGCAGGTAGTCATGGTGGGCGTGTGGCGGCCAGCCTGTTTCTGCAGGATTGGTTTTCGACATATTCCGACCACATTTCTTCCGGATTAACAGCGCAGAGCGGCTTTGAAGCAACTAGCCCGGAGAAGCCCAGGGCGCTTGATGTTGCATGTGGAACAGGCAGAAATGCCAGGTATTTGGTGCAGGAGGGTTTCACTGTAGATGCGGTTGATATCTCTCCCATCGGCCTGGAGAGAGCGCGTGATTTATCATCAGATGACCTGCTGGATGTGCGTTGGATAGAGGCGGATCTGGATAACTACAACTTCAGCCTGGCGTCCTATGACCTGATTATATTATTTCGTTACAAGAATATTGAGCTGATGCCCAAATTGGTTGCGGCCTTGAAGCCGGGTGGGTACTTTTTGTGTGAGCAGCATTTGCAAAGTGCGGCGGGAGTCGTAGGCCCAACCAACCCCGTATTCAGGTGGGCACCCGGGGAGCTGCCTGATTTAGTAAGCTCCTGCGCGCTTCAAATTGTATCCTGCTTTGAGGGGCTGGTTCAGGATCCGGACAGCAAACCGGCAGCTCTGGCTCGTGTAGTGGCATGCAAAAAGTGGCATGCAAAAAATGACATGTAAGTAGTGGCATGTAAACAGCCTGCTGCCTGGCATTAAGTATCGTCTTCGGAGTCTGATTCCGGCTTTTGGAAGGGCTGGACGAGCATTCGCAAGTATTCCAGTTCTTTTGCGTCCGAAAATTGTGACAAACCAATACGCATATCATTATGACCTGCTTCAGGCTGGGCCTGGTAAGTATTGAACAGCCTGTCCCACCAGGGAAGATTAAAGCCATAGTTGCTGTTGGTTTCTGCGGGGTTGACAGAGTGGTGCACACGGTGCATGTCAGGGGTTACCAGTACCAGGCGTAATACCCGATCTATTCCCATGGGTAAGTTGATATTCCCATGGTTAAACATGGCCGTAGCATTTAGCAAAATTTCGAAGCACAAAACAGCCAGTACAGGTGGGCCAAGCATTAGAACCACTATAGTTTTAATTAGAACCGAAAGGGCAATCTCTATCGGGTGAAATCGAAGCGCTGTGGTGGTATCAAAATCCAGATCCGTATGATGCATGCGGTGAAATTTCCAGAAAAACGGTACAACATGAAACATTCGGTGCTGGAAATAGATCAGCATATCTAAAAGCATGATGCCCAGTAGTAGCTCCATACCGGCCGGTAGTGTCAGGTTGTTTAGCAAGCCCCACTGTTGTTCTGCGGCCAGTACTGCAATGCCAACCGTTGCTGTTGGGGTAAGTAGGCGAACCACCAGAGTATTGGTCAGGGCAAGACCGAGATTGGCTGGCCATCTGTTTCGTCTGGAAAATCGCGCCACCCTGCGGGGTGCAAAAAATTCCCAGCATACAATGATCGCAAAAACAGCGATAAATATTGATAGCCGTATTGTGGCTTCATTTATTAACGGTGTGCCTATTAATAGTGTGCCGTTCACGGGGTGCCTTTTTTAACTATTGCTATTACAATCTTAACTTGTCCCAAGGCTATGTAACACACTATGAATTCACCGTTATTGGAAGCCCCTTCAAATCGTAAAGAATTCTGGACGAGTGAGCGCTGTTATATTCTTGAGTTACTCAATGATCCCGAACTGCCGAAGGTGTCTCTGGCGCGTTGCAGGGTTGAGGCGGGTGTAACGACCCAGTTACATAGCCTTGCAGTAAACGAAATATATGTAATTTCAAAAGGCAGGGGCCGAATAGAGGTGAACGGGGCTCCCGGGTTTGAGGTTAGAGTTGGTGATTCTGTTTCAATAGCGGAGGGTGAATCACAGCGTATTACCAATATCGGCTCTGGTGATCTGGTGTTTAAATGCATCTGTATGCCGCGATTCTATCCAGATTGTTATCGTTCGCTCGAATAAGCAGATTGGAGCCACAAGAGGACACTTCCACAGGGAAAAATGAAGTAGGAGGATGATCATAATGAAGAGACGGGCAGTACTTGGTTCATTGGGAAGTGCCCTGGCAGTGACTATGGCAAGCGCCGCGAGCAAGAAAACAGCCTTGAGCGAGCAAACAGCCTTGAGCGAGCAAACAGCCTTGAGCGAGCAAACAGCCGCGAGCCGAATCAGTTGTGCGAGCATCAAAAAACCGCATGCCCTTAAATTGATTAAACCGGCAAGGCTGCAGCAGGGAATGACTATTGGCTTGATTGCTCCAGCCAGCAACGCACCAGATAATGAAGGTATTCGTTTCGCCAGTGCGGTCATTAAATCCCTGGGATTTGCCGTTAAAGAGGGGCGCTATCTTTACGCTCGCAATCTGTATTTTGCGGGCACTGATCGTGAACGGGCCGACGATATCAATACCATGTTTTCTGATAAGGATGTGGACGCAATATTTTGCGTTCGAGGAGGATGGGGTTCCCCCAGAACTTTACCGTATATAGATTTTGAAAACGCCAGGCGTAACCCCAAAGTGTTTATGGGGTATAGCGATATTACCGCAGTGCTTAGTGCGCTTTATCGAAAATCCGGTCTGGTGAGTTTTCATGGGCCAATTGCGAAACAAAACTATACTCCCTATACCTTATCAGAATTCAAAAAAGTACTGAAAAACCCACAGGACAACACTGTAATTGCATCTCCACCACCATTTGTGGCGGGGGAAGGCTGGGTGGAAGAAGAAAACAGGCTTACCCGGGTTGTTGGAGGAAGAGCCAATGGTCCTCTTGTAGGGGGTAATTTAAGCCTCTTGAGTAAACTTATTGGTACGCCATATGAGCCGGATTTTAGCGGAGCCATTCTGGTGCTTGAAGACGTAGATGAGTCGCCTTACCGCATTGATGCCATGCTAACGCAATTGTGGTTGTCCGGGAGACTGGCGCAGGTTGCAGGTATAGCGATAGGAAAATTTACCGATGCAGAATATGACGGTAATTCGTTCAGTGTAGAGTCGGTGATACGGCAACATTTTTTACCACTTAAAATTCCCGTTATCAGCGGTTTGATGATTGGGCATATAGATGATATGAGCATTATACCAATTGGCATATTGGCAGAACTGGACGTAGATGCAGGCACGCTTAAGCTAGTGGAACCGGCGGTAGTGTAGGTGAGCACGCCGCACTTAACATAATAGAAGGGTAATAATATGGATTGGCTTTCGGTCCTGCCGCCAATAATGGCAATCGCAGTTGTCGTGTGGCGCAAAGAAGTAATTTCTGCGCTATTTGCGGGTATTTTCCTGTCAGAGTGGTTGCTGGCAGGCCCCGGAGTGGGGTCGCTGGGTACTGCCTGGCTTAACAGCCTGGAACGCATTGTTGGGGTATTTACAGAAGGTGGTAACGCAAGGTTGCTTATCTTCAGCTTGATGATTGGTGCGCTGCTGGCTTTTGTAAGAGCTTCGGGCGGGGTAACTGCCCTGGTTTCTCTGTTGGTAAATAACGGAGTTGCAAGTACCCCTCGCAGAACCGCGTTACTAACAAGCGCGGTGGGTGGTGCTATTTTTGTTGAAAGTAATCTCAGTATTCTGACGGCTGGTATATTGTCACGTGGTCTATTCGACAAATTTAAATTGGGTCGTGCGCGGCTTGCATACATTATTGACAGTACATCAGCGCCTATTTGTATTCTCATTTTATTGAATGGCTGGGGTGCTTTTGTTTTGGCCTTGCTAAGTGACTATGACTTACCGGCCGCTGCTGCTGTGGTTTTATGGGGCTCGATACCCTTTAATTTCTATGCAATTTTCACACTAATGCTGGTTTTTTACACCGCATGGACCGGTAAAGTTTATGGCCCATTGAAGACCAGCATAGACAATGTTTCCGAAGCTCAAAAGGTAGAAGTAGAAGTAGCGGCTACCAGCGCCAGCTTTTTACTGGTTCCAATGCTGGTACTGATTGGAGGCATGGTCGGATTCATGTATTGGACTGGAGGTGGGGACCTGGCCCAGGGCAGTGGATCAAAGTCCGTACTGTATGCTACTGCGACGGCTTCGTTAGTGGCCTATATTATGATGCTTATGCAGGGTAAACACTCCCATGTTCAGCTGGTTAAAATAGGCTTTGAAGGCATGGGCGAATTACTGCCCCTGGTATCGATATTACTTTTTTCCCTGGCTCTGGGCTCCAGCCTGAATGTCCTGGGTACCGGTGTTTATATTGCCAGCCTGGTGAGTGACTTTTTACCGGTGGTTCTGATAGCACCGGTATTGTTTATAACTGGTGCTATTATCTCTTTTTCGACAGGTACTTCCTGGGGTACCTTCGCCATTCTTATTCCATTGGGTGTGCCACTTATCCAGAACCTGGGGCTACCTGCGGAATTTGTTTTGGCCGCTATTTTGGGGGGTGGTGTATTTGGCGATCATTGCTCGCCAATCTCGGATACGTCCGCGGTGTCTGCTTTGGCTTCCGGGTGTGATCTGCTGGAACATGTTCGTACGCAGCTTCCCTATGCCCTGTTTACTGGAGCGCTAACTATCGTTGCCTACTTTTTGCTTGGGCTTATAATATTATAGTCGCTCGCCAATAAACTGCACCGTTGTGTCGACAGCTTCTGAGGAATACTGCTGATTATTGGAAAATAAGCCAAGGCCATGACCAGCGCCTGCTATTACGTGATGCTGCACTTCCTGACTACTGGTCGCAGCAGCCACTACAGCGTCGGTCACATTGCTTGTTACAACAGTGTCACTGTCTCCATGTAACACAAGAAGTGGCCCTTTAAAGGAGCTAAGTGCATCGAGTGGATTACTTTCTTCCATGTCCGTAAACCATTGCGCACCCAATTTCTGGTCCTGTCCCCATTCCGTAGTAAACGGCACAAAGCCCTCTTTTTCGGCCTGATTTTTAAGTGCCTTATAGGCCTTTGACCCGCCCAGGGAACGAATCAGTGTTGCTGCCCCATTTGACCCTGCGGGTGCCCAGGTGGCAATAACCTGATAATTATCCGCTGAAGAAAGCAAAGCCAGTCGCCCGCCCATACTAAATCCGAACAGGCCGATGCGTTTGTTATCGACTCGAATCTGTTTTAAGGCAAAATCACGTGAAGCCTCTATATCTTTAAGCATATTACCCAGGTTGTTATTGGCGAAGGACTCCTTTGAATCTCCGCAGCCAGGAAAATCCATACGGATGGAGGCTATGCCGCGTTCGGCCAGCCCTTCAGCTACACGAGTAAATCCGCCTGCTTCGTGACGCGTGCCACCGTGCCCGTGCGCCATTACAACCAGAGGTATAGCTGCGTCGTTCTCTACTATGGGCCGGGTAAAAGTAACAGGTACACTAATTCCGCGAGAAGAGACAAAAGTATCAATGGCTTCAATTTTGTAATGGGTACTTTGTGCCAGTGGTTTGTATGCCGTATTACGAAGTTCTATCGTCCAGTCCTTACCTGAACCGATACTGTATTTCTCTGCAAAATTGCCCTGGTTTACAGCGATGCTCAACAGCCCGCTTGAGTTTATGAATAACAGATTTTCGCCCAGAGGAACCTCTCCAAAAGAACGCACATACGGCAGGCTGCCCTGCCACACTATGGTGTCGTGGTTTCTGATTTCTACTTCAAAAATATTTCCAAAACTGGCATTTGCTGTTTCAAACAAGCTGCGGTTGATACTGAACTCAATATTACCGAGGCGTCCGGTTCCACCGGATACATAGGCGGAAAACAAACCATCTTTGTAGTCACCTGTTAGTACATCGAGCTGAGTTACTTCCGCAGGTAAAAGCGGTCCGACTTCTTTAAAGGAGATAACGCCTGCTGCAAGCCGTGCACCGGTATAGGAGTACACGTCTCGGCCGTGAAAGGTATGTGCCCAGTCTGTATTGGTGCGCCGGTTCACCGACTCGTCAATTTCGCGCACAGCAGAAATTCCGTAGTCCTCTGCTGGTCCCGATAAAGAGCCATTATCAGGACTAACAAAATACAGGCCGTTTTTGGTTTCCAGCACGACAGACTTGCGTTTGGTTCCTACACCGGGGTCTACAACAGAGACAAACACCGTGCCTGCAGGCCAGGTTTGTGCGTTATATGCCAGGCTGGCACTGGCTGCTTTGATGTCATATAAAGGGATGAGCGGGCGTAGATTGTAGATAGCCAGCTCTTGGTCCACCGTGTAAGCCACACCTGCCATTACCAGGCCCGAAAAATCCGCCTGAAGTATCAGGGCATTAGTCTGTTGCTTATGGGTTTCCGCCAGTAGAGTTGTGGATAACAACAGGGATAATACGATGCCAAAAAGTGTGAACTTACGGATAGAAAGGCCTTGCATGTTTAACTCCATAAAAATTACTGAATATGCATAAAGAGTACACGTTATACATCTGTGCTGCCTGCTCAGAAAAAATTCATCCCCAATTTTGAAAGTTGCTCGTGTTCCTCCAAAAATTTCTAACTGGTGTCTATATGGGCACCCGCTCCAATATTACCAGAATGGACAGTTCGGCTTTTTACTGTTCTTATTCTCTTTGGGTTTCCGACAGGTGAACGACTACTTGATGGCGGCAAAGTTTTCTAAATTGCGACTAAGGCACCATTTTCTTTGTCTGGTTATCGTTTTTGTGCCACTGCATCTATGTGCGCTTGATATAGAAGATCAGCCGCTTCTTGTCAACGGTTCCTACCTGATATCAGATACTCCGACCCCCCCGGGACCGAACGCTGCCTGGCGACCTCTGCGCCTCCCAGATTCAGTATCTACCCGACAAATTGCCGCAGATCGGCTGGGCTGGATTCGTTTGCCGGTTTCACAACCAGCAAAGAGTCAGGTTATGGCCGTGTATCTGTGGCGTTATGGAATGAATGCTGCGGTATTTTTTAATGATCAGTTCCTGGGCGACGGAGGCGCCATTACCAACGCTCTCATTAGAAATACCCACAGACCCTTGCTGTTTCCCGTAGCCCAAACTTCCTGGCGTGAGGGTCAAAATTATATCTACGTACAGCTAAAGGGAGTGGGTGGTTACGCTCGACTGATGCCTCCGGCATTTGCGCCCTTTGAACAGTTACGACCGCTGTATGATCGACGTGTGTTTTTACAGCTTGAATTGCCGCAGAGCCTTTCTGTGGTTGTTATGCTGGTGTGTTTGTTATCGTTTCTATACTGGTTAAGCAATCGGAAAAACAAGGCTTATCTGGTTTTGAGTGGGGCGTGTCTGGCCTGGTTGCCCTTCTGTGTAAATCCATTTATTTTCGAAGTACCTATATCCATGCATTTTTGGCGATGGTTACTTCACAGCAGTATTGATGTATTCGGGGCCTCTTTATGTATGTTTGCACACCGTTTTCTGTTACTCAGGAGAGTACGCTTTGAGGCCGTTCTGGTAAGCTACGTTTGCTTGGCATCTATAATTTATTTCCTTTTACCCGATGATGGCTTCGCTAGTATTGCCATCCCTCTGCACGGGCTAACTATTCTTCTGGGTTTTTACACATTTACTATTCTGGTGAAAGGCTATCGCGCCACAAAACAATTGGGGGCTTTAGTGTTTGCCGTTGGTATCGCAGTATTCACCATTCTTGGAATTCATGATGCCTTGTTCAGCGCCTTGCCATTCGAACAAACCTGGCAGAATAGCTTTCTTGCAACAACGCTGGGAGCACCAGGTTTGTTTCTGGCTCTTGCAGGCGACCTAACCTGGCGAACTTATCGTGCCAACATACGCTTGCAAGAAGAAGTGAGCAAGGCAACAGCAGAACTGGTGATAAATTTTGAAGAAAAAGAAAAGTTGCAAAAAAAACATGTCGCTATGGAAGAGCGACATCGTATTTATCGCGACCTGCATGATGATGTAGGGGCGCGACTGTTGTCACTCATCTATATCGCTGAGACCAAAGAACAGGAACAGCTGGCGCGTGGTGCCTTTGAAGATATTCGAGGTCTGGTTCAAGCCAATATCGGAGAAAGCATACCTCTTGTTGACCTCGCGGCGCAGTGGCAAAGTGAAATGCGCCAGCGTTGCGGGGAATTTGGTATTGAGTTTGTGTGGTCGGCCAATGAGCTGAGCGGGTTAATAGCACCCCACGTGAGTTACCACCTCACCCGTATTCTTCGGGAATTGGCGAGCAATGTGTTTCGCCACGCAAACGGTTCAAGATTATCACTTAACCTGAGCTTAGCGGAGAAACTCATTATTGAGCTATGGGATAATGGAGATGGCTTTACCCAATCTCAGAATAATTCAGGTAGGGGTTTATCCAACGTGAAAAGACGGGTTGACCGACTCGATGGCGAGGTTATCTGGAAAAACAGCGCGGATGGATGTTGTGTTTCTCTGCAAATCCCGGTTGCTGATTAGCAGTTTCGATTTTCAAGATCCGAATATCGAATCTTCACTCGAACGAAGTGAAAAGGCTCTTGAGCTTGACAAGACGACGCATGAGGGCCGAATCTGCATCACAAATTAGTGTAACCGAAGGGAGATCTAAGAATACATGTCCAACCGTGTAATAAAGTGCTTTTACTTTGTCGTTCTATTTCTGACGCTTACCGTAGCTGCTTCAGCTGCTACTTCTCAAAGCACATCAGAAGGTAGCAGAGAAGAAATACGCGTGGTGGTGGTAGCAATGTTCGAAGAAGGTGAGGTGCGAGGTGATCACCCTGGAGAATTGCAGTTCTGGGTAGAGCGGCTTGCGCTGGACCGGCAACTCGTTTTTCCTGCTGGCGAGAGAGATATCTACCTGAATGATGAAGGTGTGCTTGCCATATTGACCGGTGCTGGAATCTCCAATGCCACGGCCTCCATTATGGCATTGGGTCTGGATAGCAGATTTGATCTTACCAAAGCCTACTGGCTTATTGCTGGAATAGCCGGTGGAGATCCAGCGGATCTGTCGTTGGGCTCGGCCGCGTGGGCAAGACATGTGGTAGATGGTGACCTGTTGTACGAAATTGACAGTCGAGAGATTCCCGAATCCTGGCCCTACGGGTTAATTCCTTTGGGATCGGACGAACCCACTCTTGAGTTTGGGGATAAAAAGCGTCGAACACTGGGTACCAGTATTTTTAACCTGAATAGCGAGTTAGCGGAATGGGCCTACTCGTTAACTGAAAAACTGACTTTACAGGATAGCCCCGCCATGGCTGCTGCGCGCCGTTTGTATGTCAATTATCCCCAGGCCCAAAAGCCTCCGTTTGTTGTCATGGGGGATACCTTAAGTGCCAGCACTTTTTGGCATGGCCGGGAGTTGAACCGGTGGGCAAATGACTGGGTGCGGCTGTATGCAGGAAAACAGGCAAACTTTATGACCTCCAACATGGAGGACAGCGGTAGCCTAACAAGTTTGCAACGTCTTGATAACGCAGGTCTGGTTGATATAGATCGGGTGATGGTGCTGCGAACGGTAAGTAACTACACTATTCCCCCGGCTGGAAAGACAGCATCCTGGAGCAGAACAGCACCTTACCCTGACAAGGGTCTACCAGCAAAAGATGCAGCCTTTGTGGTAGGTAATACGGTTGTGCAGGCTATATTGAAATCCTGGTCTAAGTATAGAGACACAACTCCCGGCAATTACGAACAAAGGAATTGAGCGGTATGGTAAACCTTGATACATATTTCGAACTTTCAAAACGCAATTCGAATGTCAGGGTTGAATCGCTGGGTGGTTTAACTACATTTTTGGCCATGGCATATATCACCGTAGTGAATCCTTCTATTCTCTCCCAGGCGGGTATGGATTTTGGAGCGGTGTTTGTTGCAACCTGCCTGGCAGCAGCCTTTGGTTCGATTGTCATGGGTCTGGTTGGTCGATATCCAATCGCCCAGGCACCGGGCATGGGGCAAAATGCATTTTTCACTTTTAGTATCGTTCTGGGCATGGGACATCCCTGGCAGACAGCGTTGGGTGCGGTGTTTATTTCTGGAGTATTGTTTGTTCTGCTTAGTGTCTTGCCCGTTCGTGAATGGCTGATTAACGCCATACCGCGGAACCTGAAGCTGGGTATGTCTGCGGGAATTGGATTGTTTCTTGGATTTATTGCTTTAAAAAATGCGGGCATTGTTGTGGATAATCCCGCCACTCTGGTTGCACTGGGAGATGTAGCCAGTTTTCAACCGATTGTTTGTCTCATGGGCTTTTCTCTCATAGTTGCGCTTGCAGCCCGTGGTGTAAAAGGTGCTGTGATTATTGGTGTTCTCGCCGCAACTGCTTTGGGTTGGGCAACAGGTAATGCAGAGTTTCAGGGCATAGTTGCACTGCCACCTTCACCGGCACCGGTGTTGCTGCAACTGGATATTATGGCGGCTCTGCAGTTGTCTATGTTAACCGCTATATTATCAATGTTGATTGTGGATGTGTTTGATACAGCCGGAACGCTTGTCGGGGTTGCTAACAGGGCAGGATTGTTAGACGACGAGGGAAGATTACCAAACCTGAGTCGGGCACTTTTGTCGGACTCGGGAGCAACGGTTGTGGGCGCTCTTGTGGGTACATCGTCAACTACCAGTTATGTTGAAAGTGCTGCCGGTGTGGAAGCCGGAGGACGCACGGGATTAACTGCTGTGGTGTGCGGATTGCTATTTCTACTCTGCCTGTTTTTTGCGCCACTTGCGCAGAGTGTGCCTGCCTACGCTACCGCTTCTGCACTCTTGTATGTTGCCTGCCTCATGGCGAGAAGCCTTGCGGATATGGATTGGAGTGATAGCACTGAAAGTGCACCGGCGGTAATAGCTGCCATTGCTATGCCGCTCACTTTTTCGATTGCAGAGGGCATTGGCCTGGGTTTTATTAGTTATGTGCTCATAAAACTGAGCAGCGGCAAGGCGCGAGAGTGTGGTGCTGCCGCCTACGTAATAGCGGCAATTTTTGCCTGCAAGTACGCTTTTCTGTGAATATGGTGAGACTTTGCCGCATATTTGTTGGTGGTCTGGCTGTGCTTGTTGCGCTGATTTTCGCGCCAGCTATTTCCTTCGCCGCACAAACACCGCCGAATATTCTACTGATATACGTCGATGACCTTGGTTATGGTGATCTGGCAAGTTATGGCCACCCGGTTCTAAAAACACCTAATCTGGATCGTCTTGCCAGAGAGGGGTTGCGACTGACCAGCTACTATGCCCCTTCTGCCCTGTGTTCACCTTCTCGCGCAGGTCTGTTAACAGGTCGAACCCCTTACCGAACGGGAATCCAGAGCTGGATTCCCGAAAATAGTGGCGTTTATTTGCGAGACGCAGAAATCACCCTGGCAGAAGTTCTGAAAAACCGCGGTTATTCGACGGCACTCATCGGAAAGTGGCATCTTAATTCCGATTTGGCGGCTAAAGATGAACCTCAGCCTACCGATCAGGGTTTTGATTACTTTTATGGACACAACGCCTTTCAGATTCCGACCAACAGAAACCCGGTTAACATCTTTCGTAACAAAAAGGCGCTGGGTGTTCAAAGGGGTTACACCGCTGAACTTTACGCCAGCGAGGCAATAAGCTGGCTGGAACGCCGGGATGCTTCTCAACCGTTTTTTCTGATGCTTAGTACGGCTGAGCCGCACACTACATTTGAGAACCCTGATAGCTACAATGAGATGTATGCCCGGTATACAGACGGGAAAATTGTACCCATTCCTTCCGGCGAGAAAGAAATACCGCGCGATAAACTTGTTGCACGGGGGCCCGGGGAATACTACGCAAATATCAGCTTTATGGATGCACAGGTTGGAAGGTTGCTGGCATGGTTACGCGACAATAAACTTGAAGACGACACGGTGGTGGTATTTACCAGTGATAACGGTCCGGTTACTTCGAGCTGGTTGCAATGGTACGAAGTAAATGCCTATGGCAGTACCGGTGGTTACAAGGGACGTAAGCACTTTTTACATGAAGGCGGAATCCGTGTGCCGGCAATCATCCGGTTTCCGGGGCATACGCAGCCAGGCTCGGTTTCAAATGTGCCGGTTATAGGTACAGACTGGTTTATCACGCTTGCTGGAATTGCGGGCGCAGATTTTCCTCAGGATCGAGCGCTTGACGGGGTAGACATCCTTCCTGTGCTTTCCGGAGGTAAACTGGCGGAACGTGATTTATTCTGGTCTCTGTCGCCGCCTTCTGCGCCACAATCAGCTTCCTCGTCACAGCTTGAGTTTGCCCTACGCTCCGGTGCTTGGAAAATGTTGTTTAACAGACAGCGCCAGCCCGTTGAACTTTATAATCTGGCGGAAGATCCTTTGGAACTTATAAACCTTCTGCGAGATAATCCGAAACAGGTTCGGCGTATCAAGACTAAATTTACCGAAATTATGCAGTCCATCGATACAGATGTGCTACGACCCCATCACCGATAACTATTGGGACTTTCATGATCAATAAAATTTTGTTTGCATATTCTCTTATGCTGGTTGCCAGCACGTCACTATTTGCGGCGGAAGAAGACTGGTTTGAAGTGCTGAAAGCGCGGGGTGATACAGAGGCGCTTTATCGCGTGCTGCATGCGATGCCCAAGGGCGGTGATTTGCACAATCATTTGTCGGGGGCCGTTTATTCTGAGTGGTGGTATGAAATAGCGCTTGCCCAGGAAGCACGTGGTTATGAGTATTTTACCAAGATCAAAATTGAGAATTGTCGAAAATACGGAGAAAATGCTTTCTCTGTGGCGCCCTACCTTCTGTTATTCAGAAACATTGTTGCCTCTGAATACGAAACTCTGAATGCCTGTGAGAAGGGCGAGTACAAGGCTTTACGTGATCTGGACGACAGAGAAAAATCTGCCTGGCTAAACAGTGTTCGGCTGGATAAGCCCTTTGAGGGACGAGATGAGTTTTTTCAGACCCACTGGCAACGCCTGAACGTGCTGGTACGCAACCCATGGATTCAGGCCGAGATTATGTATAAAAATATGCAGGCTTTTGGAGAAGAGGGGCTGTCTTATGTGGAATTTCAAGTGTCCGTGGGCGGCTATCAGTTGCCGGATGGCAGCCTGCTTACATCTGATTTTGTAGCTGATGTTTTGCGTGAGCGGCTTAAGCAAAAAGATGCCATTGCAACCGGGGTAACCGTGCGCTTCCAGATTTCCATATTAAGATTTGTACCCTTCGCGGAACAGTCCCTGCGAGCAGCTTACAAATTTGTGCATGACAACCCCGACCTGTGGGTTGCTGTAAATATGGTGGGTCGTGAAGACAATGACAAAGGTTACCCTGGGCGGTTTTTGCCCACTTTGCGAGAGCTACGGCGACAATATAGTGGGGTAAAGTTGTCTATACATGCCGGGGAGGTTGACGAGCCGAATACGCACATCAGGGATACTCTGCTATTAGGTGCCGATCGCATTGGCCATGGCCTTAACCTGATAACGGATAATGAACTGATGCGACAGATGCGTCATGGGCCGTATATGGTTGAGATAAATCTCATTAGCAATCTGCTGCTTAACTATGTCTCTGACTACTCTGAGCATCCGTTTCCTGAATTTTTGCGTACCGGTATACCCGTTGCTCTTTCCACAGATGATCGGGGTATGTGGGATTCCACGCTTACAGATGAGTTTTTTGTGGCGGTAACTGAATACGATCTGTCATGGGATGAGGTGAAATTGCTTAGCCGAAATTCACTGTCCTATGCCTTTATAGATGAGCCTCAGAAACTGGCTTTAGTGAACCGCTATAACAAAGCCATTCAAAACTTTGAAAAGCGTATGGCCAAAGCCGTTCAAAAAAGCAAAAAAATAGGAGAAATAAAGGCTTTGCGGGCGATGCCAGCAACTCGTGGTTTCGTCTGTAAACAATATAAGTTATGCTTTTAGTACGTGTGTCTTAAGCACATACGTCAACCAAAAAATATAGCCTCCGGGGGGATGCGTTGATGAGTTTTACTAAGATAAATAATTTGCGAGCAGCTGGTATCAGCACGCTTTTAATTTTGTTTCTTACGCTTGTGCCGCAAGCGTTTGCTGAAGAAGCAGATGAAGAGCAGTTTGTTGAGGAGATTATTGTAACCGGTAGCTTGAATACGCTACCGACTGAAGAAGTGGGCTCGGTATTTGGTTTTGATAAAAACCTGCTGGAAACTCCGCGTTCAGCATCCACCATCAGTTCCGAGCAAATGGAACGATTTGGAATGAGCGACATTGATGACCTGGTTGCATTGGCTCCTGGAACATTCACTCAGTCCTTTTTCGGTGTTGCGGGTGGTCTGGATGTACGTGGCACACCGGGTGAAACCTACTTTAGAGGCGTACGTCGTCTGGACAATCCAGGTAACTACCCAACCCCGATTGGGGCGTCGGATCGAATTGATATTGTTCGTGGGCCAGCTACTCCAATATATGGTCCTTCAAAAATCGGTGGATATCTAAACTTTGTACCCAAGTCTGCTCGCGCAGACAGTGGGCAATATCTGGCAGAAAATGAAGGTAAAATTTCCTACACGACGGGAAGTTGGGATCAAAATGTAATAACAGCAGAGGCAGGTGGCCCTGGCAGAATTGGCGATCAGGATTTCGGCTTCTACCTGTATAGCATGATAGAAGATTCAGGTAGCTATTATGATAATTCAGGAACCGATCAGACTTTGTTGCAGGCTTCATTCGATGTAGATATGAATGAGAAATTACGCATCCAGTTTGGTGGCATGTACCATAAATACGAAGGTAACCAGGTAGCAGGCTGGAACCGCCTGACCCAGGCCCTGATTGATGACGGAACATACCTTACCGGTGATGCGCAGCCACTTGACCTTGATGGCGACGGATCAATATCTCATGCAGAATATGGAAACACGCTTGATTTTGACGATACAGATGGTGACGGTGCTTTCGGTATTGCACCCTTTGTGTTCCGTCCAGAATTTGTGACTGTAGGTGATCTGGACAGCCTTGCAGCTCTGGTAAATGTAGGCACTGCTAAACTCAAGGGCAGTCAGACACTGGTTGCAGCCGACGATACGCTGGAAAATGAAGTGTACACCTTCTACTTCGATATCATTTATCAGGCTGACAATGGCTGGGAAATTAAAAACCAGCTGTTCTACGAAGGTTATGAGAACCTGAATGAAAATGCTTACGGTTTTTCACAGTTTCACGACAGCTGGGTAGTGGAAGACAAGATTATTCTCTCCAAGGTATTTGAGTCCGGTAGCCTGACCACTTCAGTACAGTTGTCACCATCTATACGTTACACAGACTTCAAACACGGCGATGATTATACCAATGAGTATTTTGATC
>Ga0256847_1000874_pt1 | contig 16995 bp, 12 predicted proteins | sample TeddybearmetaG_FD_189099 | JGI IMG/M metagenome (GOLD analysis project Ga0256847, IMG submission 189099) | Hydrothermal vent microbial communities from East Pacific Rise, Pacific Ocean - Teddybear | ecosystem: Environmental > Aquatic > Marine > Hydrothermal vents | place: Pacific Ocean: East... | reverse complement strand
ATGAGTAGCTACATGGCTAAAAAATAATCTTTTGCCTCAATTAACCATAATCACATTAAAAATTAGAAAAAATGATCGAATTACTTGGAAAACAACATAGAAGAACTCAAAGTTTTACGCAAAGTCCTCAAAGTACAACCTGTTATTATTTAATCATGCAAACCTCACGAAAAGTATCCTCCAAAAAATATCTCAAAAAGATACAAAGCATCAAATATCTCCACTTTATCATCCACTTTATCTTCTACTATATCTCAAAAAGATGCAAAGCATCAAATATCTCCACAATATCTCCACTTTATCATCCATTATATCTCAAAAAGATGCAAAGCATCAAATATCTCCACAATATCTCCACTTTATCATCCATTATATCTCAAAAAGATGCAAAGCATCAAATATCTCCACTTTATCTTCTACAACATCTCAAAAAGATGCAAAGCATCAAATATCTCTACTTTATCCTCTACTTTATCTCAAAAAGATGCAAAGCATCAAATATCTCCACTTTATCTTCTACTTTATCTCTTCATTCCCAATTCAACATTCACAATTCAACATTCGTAATTCAACATTACCCTCTCGTCTTCCCCCTAAACACACTCACATTAGGATTAATCGGATTCCCAGTAGTCCGTCTATAACTTACTATTTGCCCGCAATGATAAATAGCATCAGCAATTGGACCATTCAATAAATTCCAAAAAGGGAACTCAGAAGTTTTCTCTCCTCGTTTGAACATGATTTTCAACTCAGAAATATCTCCAGTTTCTCTTAAAATATCACTTGCCATCTTGAGGTTATTCAAGGTCGCTTCTCTTTGTTCGTCCCAAGTCAGTTCAGGATATTCTCTTGCATTATCGTGAACTTCTTTTTTCACAGTGCGCAAGATAAATCGAGACAATCCGAGCAAATGTTCCAAAACATCAGTACAACTTTGTCCGTCATTCCCTGGTTCATAGGCTAGATCTTCCGCTCTCAATCCTTCAGTCACCCAGTGATATCTGTATCCGAGGCCATCTACCATTCTTGCAGCAACAGTAGCTCCATTATACATCTCAGGAGCTTCTGGAATTTCATAAAAAGGAAGTGTGTCCATATTCGTTGTTGATGTCACTGAACTTGCAGAAAGTAGCTGGAAAGAAGAAATAAAAATGACTGCTGAAAAAATCGATTTTAAACTCATTATGATATATTTCCAGTAAAGGTAGGTAATCAAATTTTAATAAAATTTGATTGGTTTGAGGTATAGGGTATGAGGTTTTGCATGGTTAGATAGGGACAATTAAAGATTGAAGAGGTTGGAAATAATTGAAGAGATTGAAAATGATTGAAGAAGCTGGGAACCATATATAAATTAGTCTCACATCTCAATTCTCCGCGAATCTCCGTACAATTCTCCGCGAATCTCTGTGTAACCTGTCAACACCTAGCCAGTCAACATCTAACCTAGAAAAACCTTAAACCCTAAACCTATATTTTCTTTCACCTCCTCCCTTTCTTCTTAGCCTTACGTTTAGCTACATTTTTAATTGTCCTCATCCTAGCTCTATCCTTTCTGGAAAGATTCGTTTTTTGGTTTTTTGCGCTTTTCTCATGAAATGCATCCCCAACAGCTCTCTTTTTTACAGTATCCTTCAGCTGGATCGTCTTCATTTGCACTTTTGGCATTTCATCTTCTGTAAGGACATCAGAAAGTTCGACATCATCGGGCAATTCTAAAACTGGAATTTGATAATTCATTAGAGATTGAATGTTATTAATATGTTCATTATCCTTTTCAGTGACAAAGGTTAATGAGTTTCCTTTCCGATCTGCTCTACCTGTACGACCTATTCTGTGGATGTAATTTGCCGCTACTTCTGGTGTATCAAAGTTAATGACATGACTTACTTCTGAAACATCAATACCTCTGGCAACAATATCTGTAGCAATTATAAATCGATACGTCCCATCTTTAAAACAATTGATTACATTGAATCTGAAATTCTGTGATTTATTACTGTGGATTACACCAAATTCATCTTCATAAGATTCGAGAATTTCTTCAGCTAATTGATCTGCAAGCCTTTTAGTCGCAGTAAATACCAATACTTTTGTAAATATGTCTTTTTGATCCAAAAGAACTTTCAGTAAGCTCACTTTGGAATAAAAATTTGGGATTGAATATGATGATTGATTTATATTCTCAAGTGGCGTCCCCATCGGAGCAGCTTCTATTTTAATTGGGCCTTTAAAATATTCATTCATTAAGAACTCCACTTCATCTTCCATTGTGGCTGAGAACAATAATGTCTGTCTTTTCTCAGGAAGCATATTCAAAATATTTCTCAGTTGAGTCCTGAAACCCAAATTGAGCATTTCATCAACCTCATCGATGACTAGCTTTTTTATCGCCACAGCTTTCAAGGCACCCTTGAGCAATAAGTCTAAAAGCCGACCTGGTGTGGCAACCAATACATCTAAACCCCTCTCCAACATCGAAATCTGCCTCTTGATATTTGCACCACCATATGCACCACCTACTACCAGATTAATGTTATCGGTCAACAATTCAACTTGTTCGACAACTTGTACCACCAACTCTCTTGTGGGTACGACAATTAATATTTGTGGATATGGAGATTTGGTAAATTTCCACAGATTGATTATTGGTAAGAGGTAAGCAAGTGTTTTACCAGTACCTGTTTGTGCCAATCCAACAACATCACGCCCCGACATTATTGGAGAGAAAGCTCTTGCTTGGATAGTTGTAGGATGTTTGTATCCATTCTCCTCCAAAGCGCTAAGCAATTGCTTATTCAATTTTAAATCCGAAAACTCCATTTCATTTCTTTGTTACTGCAAAGGTAACGAATGATGATCATTATATTTTAAAACACTAAACTGAATAGATTAATAGTCTCTAAGTTCATAAAATCAAGACTTTATAAATCCTCTGGGTTTTTTATGTTTAATTTAAAATTTGCTTTAAATCATGGAAATAAAATAGAGGTGATTGTTATCCATAATCGCCTAATAGGTATACCCTCATTAGTATAATATTCTGACCTTAGTGGAAGGATGATAACACAATGAAATGGTAGATTTCTCCACAAGGTCGAAATTAAATTAGCCAATTCACTTTTATACTTCGACTTCGGTAAAAACCTCCGCTCAGTATGACAAAGTGCATAGGCTACCTGTCTGTTTATATATTACAGCAATTTGTATACAAAACACCTAATCCCAAATGATATTACACCCTTTCAGGGATATGGGTAGAGTATATTGGTAAGATGGGTGTTACTTATCATTAAAGAAGTAACATCCCTTTGGGATTTTTAGAAAAGAAAAAGAGGTGATTGCTATTCACAACCACCTCGTAATAATTGATTTTAAATCTAAAATTGATTTAATATTATATTTTTATAAATGACTTTTTAACACTGCCTGAATCGTTCTCAAGACTTATGAAATAGAGTCCCTTTGCCAAAGAAGATACATCAAAAATCAATTCATTGGAATCAGAATTTCCTTTTAGCACTTTCCTTCCCATTGGATCAATAATTACTACATTTCCAATAGTGGTTTCTTGTACCGTAAGTACTAATTTTTGACTTACTGGATTAGGATAAACCGAAAGAGCTGAAAATTCTGTGTCTGAAATTGATAAAGGTTCAGCTTCTTCAATATCCTCAATATGTATTACTTCATCATTTTCATTAATTACTTCCTGAGGGAATCCTGCCTTTAATCCCAATAGATCAATCAGTTCACCAGAATTATCTGATATTGCTGTAATCTCAAAAGATATTTTGTCTATGCTTTCATTTAGATTATTCGAGATATAAGAAATCCGTATTTCATTGTCATTTATCACATTGTATTCTACATCGTCCCCTTCTGCTGAAGTCAAATTTTGGAACTTCACACCATTAGAAACAAGAGCAGCTAAGAGTCCTTTAAAAGAAATTTCCGAATCATAACTAAGGCTGAAAACAAAGGGAACATCAGCAATCACGTCCAAGTCTGAGACTTCAAATACATCAAAGTCTCTAGTAGTAGCAATCAATCCATTCTTAAGACTATCTTCCACGGCAACAGTATTATTCATATCTCCAACCTTGTATGCTTCAAATTTAAAAGACTGGTCATCAAAATCGGCCTTTTCAAAATCATATTTAGTAAAATCAAAATCAAAATTGAAAGGATCGAAATTCGAGCTAAAATTGAACTCTTTAGACTTAAAAAGTGTATTTGTCAAATCAAGATTAGTTGGAAACCCTAAAATTAATGACCGAATCAATACCAAGTCACCAATCCCATTATAGCCAGAATTATCAATATCCATTGCTATTGATTGCATTGGAGTATCATATTCATCAAAAATAATCAACTTCATAAGTAATACTATATCCCATGTACTAACTCCATTCAACTCCCACAGTCCAGAGTCAAAATGTAAGGTATTCGTTCCATCAACCAACATATCTTCGTTGATTATCCATCCTTTTCCAGCTACACTTGAAGCGAGGTCAATACCATTCACAGTTATGACTGTGTTAGCGTAGGTGCCTACTGGTGGGTTGTTTGACATGCTAATCAATCTATCTCCAGGACCTAAAATAGGACCACAAGCTTCTAGAGGATCTGCCAAGAATAGCTGGCAACTGCCAATCATACCTGTAGCTGCATCTTTTAGGTATACGATTTGATATCCTAGGTCGTCACAGGTAAGTGTAACATCATCGAAGAAGTCTGTAGGAATATCGCCATTGACTTCTGCAACAGCCAAGGTTATTTGGGTGCATGTATTCTCAGATTGTAAAAACATGCTGGGCACAATAATCGCCTCGGCAGTTAAATCCATATCTATGGTTCGACTATTCCTTGGAATTAAAAAACACTCTAAATTTTGCCAAGCATAAAAAATAGAATTGTCATATTCAGTGGTACCATTTTCTGTATAAGAAAGTACGATAGGAGTTATATAGTCCACAATATCATCAGAACTGAGGGTCGGACTATAGGACAAATTCACTGCATCAGCAATTTGACCAATTGCAATTTGATAAGTACCCTGACATTCTGAATCGTCAGAACATATTGCAAAACTTTCGGCATCAACAGTAAATGATGACGTTGAATAATAAGAATATCCATTAACCGCCTTCTTACAATCCACAGAATTTTCTTCACAATATGTATTATTCGGGCAGGCATTCAATGGGTCAGAAACATTGAGAACACCAGAGCATGTTTCTATCAACTGACCATTTTGGGTATATTCAAAAATATAATTGACCGACCATGCTGAATTACAATTAATGGTGATATTATCTGATCCAGAACTTACTACACCTGAATTAAAAGGGATAATAAAATAAGTAACTGTCCCTGAGGATATAAAAAATTCAATATTAGGGACCAAGTCAGAAACGAGTATCTGTCCTTCACCAGATTCGTCAAGTTCAACGTTAAAAGAGCCCACGCATTCCATTTGGGCATTCATCCCTTTAAGGAAAAAGCATGTGAAAAGTAAAATGTAAATAATCTTGTGATTCATGATATTTAATATTTCAATTATTAATTTTTTTATTTAAAATCTACGGTGAAACCCGCTTGTAAATGAAAGTGAATTATATTGTTGATCGATCAAATATATTTCTCTATTTATTCTATTTGTTGTTCTATATCCAAGACTAATAGAAAGGTCAGTCATTGAGGTCAAATGGGTCGAACCTTCTAAATACAAACCATAACTTATCGCTCCACTTTTCCTGAATTTGTTTTCTTTGTCCAAATCCAAGTTGTAGCTCTCAGAAGAAGCTGACAAACTGGTGTGTCCAGCATACCTTTGCTTAAAACTATAAGAGGCAAATGCTCCAATATTAATCTTAACCTTGTCAATTTTTAAGAATTGGTAGGATACTTTCAAGGGTATTTGAAACAAACTCAACTGATTGTACCTAATCTCTTGCGTATGTCGAATTCCATCTTCATCTGTAGATCCAGATTCATTTGTTACAGTCCCATCTTGGAAGTGTATTAAATTTTGTTTTTCTATTTCATAGTTTATCAAATAGTCTGTATCAAATTCTGCTCTTTCGTGTATTTGAGTATAATTAAAACCAGTCATGAGTTTTAGCTTTGAGGTTATTCTAAATCCTAGGCCTCCTTCTACTTCCCAAGAACCCAATACATCAATCACTGCTGACCTTCTGTCTCGTTCAGCCTGCAATTCAATTATTCTTATATCTAATCGTCTATTCACCATAGCTGCACCTCCAATGAGATAAGCACTCCATCTATTTATTTTGGGATTTTCTATCTTTATTATTGGAATTGCCATCACAAACCTGGGGAGATTTCTTCTGTATTTCAAGGCTTGAAGCTCTTGGTCTTCAAGGTCTATTATATCTATAGATGTTCTATTATTCTCTAATTGATTGACACTTGAATTTTGAAATTTGTCATTTTCTACAGATTCTTGTTTTTTAAATATAGTAGAAGTACTAGAAATAATATTTTTTTGAAAATCATCTTTTCCGTTAAAAATTGTGGTGGATTTTTGACGGTCTTCATTGTTTTCAGATTCTAGAAAAAGGGCTTTCTGAATGTGCTTATTTTTAGGAGTGCTTTTTACATTTTCTGAGGGTTTAGAATTTGAAATCTCGCTCTTGGTATTTTTAATAAGCGTTAGATTTTTCGCTAATCTGCTCTCTTTTGGTGTTGTTAATTCTATTTCTAAAATCTCTTTTTCACTTCCTATTGCTTGCGAATTTTGCTCATTAGCAATTTCCTCAACAGTTAATAATTTTGAATCTACTTTTTGGTTTGAAACATCTAAAACCCAAGCGAAACCAACTAATAATATAACCAGAGTCAGTCCAGGAATAATCCAATGTCCAAGTCTCCTACGCTTTTTTTCTTTAGGAATTTGAGGAGCTACCTCAGCCCAAAGACCATCAAGATCAATCTCTTCTCGATGACTTCTTATATTCTCTACTATATAATTTTCATTATTCTCCATAAAATTCTACTTTATCATGGTCTCTAATTAATTCTTGGAGCTTCTTTTTAGCTCTTGTTAAGTGTGCTCTTGAGGTGCTTTCTTGTATTCCTATTATTTCACTAATTTCCCTATGTTTCAATCCATCTATCACTGACATTTTAAATACATCTCTACTTATTGGTGGCAGTTGATTTACCAACCTCAGGAGGTCATCATACTGCAATTCAGTAATCGCTGTTGGTTCTTCAGATGGAGGATCAAAAAATGTATCTGTATAAACTGCTTGTTTCCTCTCTTTAGAATTCAATTTTCTCAATGCAATGTTTATAACAATTCTGCTCATCCATCCTTCTAATCTACCTTCATGCTTGTACTTCAAAATCCCATTAAAAATATTGATCCAAGAGTCTTGTAAAATATCTTTTGCTTGTGCCCTATCCACAGCATATCTTAATGAAATATTATATAACAAAGGAGTATATGCATCTAACAGCTTTCTTTGCGAAAGCGCTTCACCTCGTTTACAACCTTCTATTATTTTGGTTACTTCCATTAATTATTATAACCTACTCAATATTTCCAATGAATGAGATAGTCAATTCCTCTCCTGTTGAGATGAATTCAGTCTTTATGAATCCTACTACTTTATTTTCGATTTCATCATACAACACAATATTCACAATTACCTCTGCTTTGACATCCTCTAACACTTTATCATTGTAAAACAAGCCATTGTAACTACCTTCTTTCTCACCTTCGAATGAGACCAAGAACGTTTCACCATCACTTTTTTCCCCTATAACAACTGTCTCTTTGGGTCTTACTTTTACCCTGCACATATCGAAGTTTTCTATTAGGTTTGTTCCATCAGAAACTATTAGGTTATCATTCAAATCTGTGCAAGAGAAAAAACTACTGCCCTCACTTTTAATTGTTTCAGAATCAGATTCTTTGTTATTCAATACATTGTAATTTGTTGAATAAAATTGTAGAATCACATCATTATTAGTCGTAAAAACTTCTCCTTTAAATAGACCGCTATTAATTTCTATAAGTTTGTGTTGGCCTTCTGATTTTAAGGCTACATATCCATCAGAAAAAGTAAAATCACAATCATATACTTCACTTTCGAATTGGACTTGAACTAACTCAGTAAATTCTATTTTTCCAATATTTTCAGCTGTTTCAAAACCAGGCCAATTTTCACTTTTAAAGCTACCATTATCTAAAGATGTAGTTATCGAGTTTTCTGCTGGAAAGTATGTTGATATTGTTCCTGTAGCACTGGTATAAAGTGTAGAACCACTATAAGTTTCATTTTCATAAAACATATTCACTTCTACATTACGTATCGGCAATTCTCCTTCTTGTCGCAAGTCTAAAGAGCCATATATTGCAGGTACTTTTTCTGCTATAGTCCACCATCCATAGCCATCTATTGGGAATGATATTTTATCTCCATTTTTGGTTAATTGTATTTCTCTTTGCTTCCATGTTAATTCTGACTCATCGAATTGGAAAGTTGATAATTCTGTAAGATCACTTGAATTAAATTCACTTGCGTCTACTATAACTTCAATTTCTGAATTTGTAGTCAATGGAGTTGATCCTAAAACATAGAGGCTTGCCTCTTTAAGCAGGAATTCAGTTTTATTTCCAAAAAATAATTGGTCTTCATTCCCAAGATTTGCATCTTTCCCAATGTAACTTTTAAAAACAAAGTCAGTTGCAGAGCTAAGCACTCCATTACCAATGATTAGTTCTCCTTTATCATCTTTAATATTACCACCCGACACATCAACTGTGGTTTCAACAGGAGCTTGAACCATTTGTAAATTCAACATCACGTTTTCAAGACTTTGATGATTTGCAGCCCGAAAAATGGATGGCAAATATCCTTCATTGTCCAATTGTATTATTTTTCCTTTCCGACCAATGAAAACATTTTCTATATGAAAAAAAGCAGATTCATCAGACTGGATACTTTTACCATCTATCAATACATTCATATTTGCCAAATAAGCCCGCGTCTCATTCGTAGTAAAACCTACTAAATTTACTTCGAAGGTTTCATCTATTTCAGTTGGAGGTGTTGGGTCTTCAATTATAACCACATCTTTTCCACAGGAGGCGAACAAAAAGATGAGGTAAAACAAAGTTATTTTTCTAAACATGGATAGTGTGTTTACCATTATAATACATCTAAGATGAAAAACGCTTAATCAGATATAGGGAATTCATATATTATTATCAAAATTATTATTTTTAATGTATAATACCTTGATTCACATAGAGAAGTGATTCATAAAAACCATTACTCTCATTAAGTGTATTTTAATTCTTACTATTCGCTTGTCATCTCGATAAAATGGACATAGACATCAACCTAAGAATTTAATATATGAGTATTTTAAATATATAAGTGACTATATAATTAGGTTTTTGGAAGAGCATCCCGTTGGGATTCATAGAAAAGAAAAAGAGTGTAAATGCTTAATTAACATCTATAAAAATATCATATATGAATAAGTTAGGTTGACGCGTATGCAAAATGGGGGGATCGACAAGGATTTAAAGTTCAATTATTTCGACTATCAGAGAGGAATTTAGCTTTACACTGACTTAATCTACATCGCTTATTGTTTTATATAGGACAATCATTCACAACTTCTTTATACTATCTTTGTTTTCCTTCTACATATCAAAAAATATAGATGATTAAAAAACATCAAGAAGTTCAAAATTACTACGGCAAAGAATTAGAAAAATCTGAAGACCTCAAGACAAATGCTTGCTGTACACTTGATCCTCCTCCAAAATACATCAGTGAGATATTAAGCCAAATCCATGACGAAGTTATGGCAAAATATTATGGCTGTGGACTTACCATTCCAAACAAACTAAAAGGAATGCGAATCTTGGATTTGGGTTCTGGGAGTGGAAGAGATTGTTTTATCGCCTCAAAGCTAGTCGGTCAAGAAGGGCAAGTAGTAGGTGTAGATATGACATCTGAACAATTAAATGTTGCCAATAAATACATCGATTTTCATACTGAAAAGTTCGATTATAGACATGCTAATGTGAAATTCTTGAAAGGAAACATTGAAGCACTTGATCAACTGAATCTAGAAGCTGAAAGTTTCGATATTATTATTTCTAATTGTGTGGTTAACCTTGCAACAGACAAGAAGAAGGTGCTGGAAGATGCTTTTAATCTTCTAAAGCCAGGAGGAGAAATGTATTTCAGCGATGTTTATTGTGATCGAAGAATCTCAAAAGAACTTCAAGATGATGAAGTACTATGGGGCGAATGTTTGAGTGGTGCTATGTATTGGAATGACTTTCATAAAACAGCAAGGGACGCTGGATTTACAGATCCAAGGACCATAGAAAGTAAACCAATCACAATAGAAAATGAAGATCTAATAGAAAGAATTGGTGATTTGAAATTTTTCTCAGTGACTTACAGATTATTTAAAATCAATGGACTGGAGGAAGATTGTGAGGACTATGGACAAGCCGTCAGTTATAAAGGTACAATTAAAGGAAACTCAAGCAGTTTTGATCTCGACGATCATCATAATTTTCAAAAAGGTAAAATCGAATCTGTTTGTGGCAATACTTACTTGATGTTAAAAGAAACCAGATTTGCAAACGACTTTGAATTCTATGGAAACTTTGATACTCATTTCGGCATTTTTGAAGGATGCGGAGGTGCTATGCCGTTTAGCATAGATGAATCGAGCGACGAAAGTTGTTGCTAAGTAAAAAATGATGGCATCGCTAAAAATGATGGCATCGCTAAAAATGATGGCATCGCTAAAAATGATGGCATCGCTAAAAATGATGGCATCGCTAAAAATGATGGCATCGCTAAAAGCGATGCCATCATTCTATTTTTCAGAATAAAGCCAATATTTCAAATATTGGCTTTCCTATTTTATTTCAATACAATCACTTTCTTATAGTAAGAAGCTTCCTCTGATTTTAATCTAATAAGATAAGTTCCAGCAGGCATTTTACTTACATCAATCGTATGATTAGCAGTATTAAATGTATTAGACAATACTAACTTCCCATTGATATCTAGCACATCCATATTAATTTTATCTGAATCACTATTTGTCAATTGAATGTTTAATATGTTCTTTGCTGGATTAGGGTAAATGTTGACACCTGCCAACTCAGCTTCTGTTACCGAATTTGAAATAATGATATATGATTCAGTAACAAAATATTCACCACATTCATTAGTTACAGTCAATTTCACTTCATATATACCATTCTCATTGAAAGTGTGTGAAGGATTTTCTTCTGTGCTCGTATTTCCATCTCCAAAGTCCCAAGCATATGTTGTAGTATTTGAAGCCGTTGTAGCAAAAGTTACCATATTATTAATTTGAGTACCATCGAATGTTGCATTTGGCAATCCAATGACCGTAACTGCATCAGTAAACGTTTCTGTGGATTCGTTATATTGATTGGTAACTTTAAGGGTAATTGAATATGTTCCTTCAGCTTCATATGTTATTGTTGGGCTTTCATCTGTTGAAGAATTTGGGCTACCTCCTTCAAGTGTCCATAACCAATCATCAGCGTTTGAAGAATTATCTATTATTTGAACTTCATCTCCTACGCATGCAATAATTGGAAGACCTCCTATATTTGCTTCAGCATAAACATTTACAATAATGTCAACACTCTCTGTATCTGTCCCACATTCATTTTCAGTTGTAAGGTTTACAGTATATGTTCCATTATCAGGGGCTATATAAACCAACTCATCTTCATTAGATTCTGTATTTCCAACAGTCCAAGTAATTGAAGTTCCGCCTGATCCACCGTCTGTGGCTGTTATTTCATTACCATCTAAAATAAAATTAATATCTGCCGTCGGTGCTTCTAATACTGCAATAAAATCGTCCATTACAATCATATCAGTCCCAGCAGCAGAAGTGACTAGCAATTCAACATTATAATTACCTGGACTCGCATATTCAACGGTCGGATTCTCATCTGTACTTGTTGATGGATTTCCTCCTTCAAATGTCCATGCCCATTCAGTAACGTTAGAAGATGAAGCATCATTAAATTGAACTGTCAAAGGTCCACATCCACTAGATACATCAGAATTTAATCCAGCTATAGGCAATGCATTGATAGATACACTTGCCATAGAAGTTGTAGTTCCACATTCATTTGTAGCAGTGAGTACTACTTCAAATTCACCTTCTTCAGCATATGTATGAGAAGGGTTTTCTTCAGTACTTGTATTGCCATCACCAAAATCCCAAGAATACGAATCTCCTTCAATTGTTGTATTTAAAAAATCAACATTGAAAATATCATCAAAATAATCGAAAGATGGTATCGGCGCATCAGATACAGCTACATAATTCACAAGTGTGATTGTTTCTGTACTTTCTGGATGACTGACAGTAAGAACTACATCATATTGACCTGCAACATCATACATAACTGTTGGATTTTCTTCTGTACTTGTGGCTGGTGTTCCGCCTTCAAAAGTCCATAGCCAAGCTGTTACATTATCACTGGATTCATCTCCAAAATCAACAACTAGATTTGCACATCCTGAAGTAATGTCACTTGAAAAATTAGCAGATACTGGAGTATAGTTATTTAATGTTTGAGTACTTGTATTTGTTCCACATTGATTTGTTACGGCCAACTCGACGGTATAAATACCTTCGGCTCCATAAGTATTTGTTGGGTTTGCTTCTGTACTAGTATTGCTATCACCAAAATCCCATGCGTATGAGTCACCATCTGTAGATGTATCCTCAAAAGTAACCTCTAGTCCACTTTCAGCGTAATTAAATGCAGAGATTGGTTCATCTAATACCGTCACATAATCAGGCATTGTCAACGCATTGATGCCATTAGCATTCGATACCGTTAATGATACATCATAAGCACCAGGGGCAGAATATGAAACTGATGGATTTGCCATTGAAGATGTAGCAGGTGTACCTCCTTCAAATACCCATTCGAATACTTCAGGATCATTTGTAGATGTACTTTCAAAGTTAACCGCAAATGTTGCACAATCTGTAGTTCCACCTGTAGTTGAGAAAGAAGCGATTGGGAGCAATGAAATACTTATTGTAGATGTTGCACCGTTTTCACCACATTCATTGGTTACAGTAAGTATCACCTCAAAGTCACCATCAGTAGCGTACGTATGAATTGGGTTTTCTTCAGTTGACGAATTGCTATCTCCAAAATCCCATAAATAGGAATCTCCTCCAATAGTAAAGTTCGTAAAGGTTACTTCATCTTCGTTTATTGTATAACTGAAATCTGAAAGTGGGACATCCTTAACAGTTACAAAATCTGTAAAAGCAAGAACATCTTCTCCTGTTTCATTTATTACCGTCAATGTTACATCAAAAGTACCTGCTTCTGAATATGTCACTGTTGGGTTTTCTTCTGTAGACACTGCAGGGATTCCTCCTTCAAATGTCCATATATAGTCGTCAGTATTATTTGAAGAGGTGGAAGTATATTGAACAGTAAGAAGCGCGCAACCTACCTGCACATCAGCATCAAAATCGGCTGTAGGTGGATTGGCAATTACGATTATTTTTTCTATAGTAATATCACCACATGCACTAGAAGCAGTCAACTGAACTACATATATACCATCATCAAAATAGTTATGAATCGGGTCCGTACTACTCGAACTTACTCCGTCTCCAAATTCCCAAAAATAATTTGTCGCATTTTGAGAAAAATTGAAAAAGTCAACTACTGTACCTTCTATAAAATAACCAAAGTCTGGTTCAGGACTTGCTAAAATGTCTACTATCCCATTTTGTGTCTCTACATCAGAACCAGCAATATTTGTAGCTGTCAGTGTCGCATTAAAATTACCTGCATTATTGTAAGTTACCAATGGATTCTCCTCTGTACTAAAAGATGGTGTTCCTCCTGGAAAATCCCACTCATAATCTATCGTACCGTTTCCTGTTGTGCTATTTGTGAATTGAACAAGGCCTGGTGTACATTCTTCAATAACATTAAATGAAAAAGAAGCATCTGGTGGTGCGGATGATCCTGCACAATCTGAAAGGCACCATCTTGATGCCACATGATTATTAATTGCATTTACCGACTGCGATGACCATGTAGTAGCACTATTCACGGTAGGTGCCATAATAGTGAAACTTCCTGAAGGATCATGACCTGAACCAAAATTGTGCCCCAATTCATGGGCAACCATCATTCTTTTTGTTACAGGGTTGGTCGTGAAATTCATAAGGCAATTGTATCTGTTCCCTGTACAAATTACAGTAAGATAGGCTATCCCAACTGTACTCCCATTAAAGTTTCTATCTGTCCATAATGATCCAACATCATGAACCGCAGCAAAACCACCTGGTCCCCAATTTCTGAAACTATTAAGCAAAGCATTTGCAGATGTAGAAGACGTCCACGGATCTGTAGCCGCACTCGTCGCGGTATATTGAGTAACTATTATCAATTGTAGTTCATCTGCAAATTCATCATCATAATTCTCTTGAACATTGTTGGTGACTCCAATAGCATGATCTTCTGTTGCAGCTAAACTTCCATATTCTTGAAACATCAAAAAATCATTTGCAATTGCGTATTCAACGTCATAACATTCATCAACTCGAGAATCACTTTCTTCTTTTGTTTGACTGATGATATTATCAGAAACCCCCTGCAGCTCAGTGGAACCACAAGAATGCGGAGCTGAAGGTTTTAAATCTTTATCGTTGTAAATAACATATAAGTCATTGCCTCTCTGTTGATTGTCGTAATAGGATAAAGGTTCAATATAATTGTACCCTGTTTTATCTTTAATAAATCCATAAATAAAGCCTTCATTAAAAGTCAAACTCACAGAAGTATTCAATTTTCCAACAATGTGCCCTTTTGTAGGGACTGCTGTTGTCTTCTTACCCGTTTTGACTCCAGTATCACTTGTATATTGGCTGATATAATTATCCCCTATTATACCCGAATTGTGTAATTCAACCTTCCAAAACTCATTGTCTTTTTGCTTTGGGATGTCAATTTCGAAAAAGTGATTATTTCTTGATGTTTCATGAATACTTTTGGAATTAATATTTACGATTTTGTAATCATTAAACATTAAGTCAAGTTTTTCTGTAGAATTCTTTTGAGCATTAGTCTCAAAAGAGAACCCTACTAATATTATCATTATAATACCGCAGAGATTTAAGTAGTTAAAGCGCTTCATCATTTAGATTAAAATTAAATTGTTAATAGACTGTATTTTACAAATATAAATATTCTATAATGTATAAACACAAAGAACACTTATATTAATAATGTTAAAAAATCAATTCACTGGGACTGTTTAGTAATTATTGTCTTAACTTTCTCTCATGAACAATACTTCCCCGTTGATGTTCAGGTTTAAGAGTTTATAAAACTAAACTCAAGGATAATTTGCAAATTGACTATTAAATCTATAATCTGTTAGATGAATTGGGACTATACTTTGATTATAGATTTTCAAAAGTAACAATTCGCTTTTTAAAAATAGAATAATCTTTATGTATATAAGAATATTAATACATTTTATGACTTCTGTGCTACATTCCATAGCTTCTAATGATTGGTGCATTACATAATATTCAGGGTTAAGGTTATGTTAGCAGTTCATAATTTTGCAATCTTAAAACAAGTAATCCACGTTTATACTTCCAATACTAAATGTATAATGGTTGATAATTTAGAGAAAACTATTAAGTTTATGCCTTCAAATAATTAAATTCCAGTTTCAATGAAAAAATATTTTGTCCCATTTTTGATCTTCGTGTTTCTATTTACGCTGCTAGATGATGCTTCTGCACAGAGAAGAGGCAAGAAAAAAAGAAAGAAAAAAGAAGATACTGAAGAGAAAACATCTACCCGAGATCGTGATGAAGATGACTTTGAGGGAACTTCGCTTTCTGACAAATTAAATATTGAAATCAAAACTGGAAATTTAAATTTCTTTGGCAATCAATTGTCACTTTCATTTAGATCAAATGTTGGTTATAAATTTAATAAGACATTTTCTGCTGGTGCAGGAGGTAAATTATTTTATGATTATATAAATTTCACAGGATCTAATTCAGATGTAAGTGTCTTTTCATATGGTGGTTTGATTTATGGAAGAGCAAAAGTCACTCAATCATTTTATGTACAAGCTGAATATAGCCTCGTCAGCTTTGGTCATGTAAACCTTAGCCCAAAAGAGACCATAGCCTACCCAAAAGCAGGTATTGGATATATGCAACAAGGATATGATTGGAGCTATGGAATTGAGATACTTGCTATCCTTAATGATAGAGTTAGAGACAGATTAGGGTTTGTCGAATATTGGATAAATTTTAGTAAGAATTTTTAAGTTGTTCTAAATATATTTTCATCTTCTTTACTTTTGCTCTCTTTTTTAACTAGAAAGGCAAAGTAAAAATTTAGTGTAATAAGCTGGGATATTTACATTTAGGTTTTTTTTTAATCTAATAAGATCTAATACTTGTGAATATTTACCCCATTTATTGATTGGTTTACGTAAAGCTGGGGAATGTTTTTCATTTCGTCCTTGTCCTCGCCGGACGGGCCTTACACCGCCCACCGCTTTCGCGTTCATTCATTTGGTAGTTATCACTACCACATCTTCGATGATCATTCATTCTTATTGATAAAAAAGTAAACAAAAAATCTAGGCGCTTTAAAGGCTAGTCTGCGAATGTGACTGAATGATCTATCGTAGATAGTTTGAAACGACAGTTTCATAAATGAAGAAACCTGCATTGCAGGGCAGGGCTGTTCATCGCATAAAATAATATATATATAAATGTCACATATGATAATAATTTGATATATGTTTGTGGTCAAAACGCATATGATGAGATCATTAGAAAGTTTTTTAGATTCAATTCCAGATCACAGAAGAAACCAAGGAGTTATGTATAAGAAGACTCCACTACTCC